>TARA_B110000858_G_scaffold198512_1_pt1 | contig 13773 bp, 10 predicted proteins | sample TARA_B110000858 | Tara Oceans TARA_B110000858 (sample SAMEA4398247) | marine metagenome | biome: Polar Biome; feature: [SRF] surface water layer (ENVO:00010504); material: water (ENVO:00002006), including particulate matter (ENVO:01000060) such as... | depth 5 m | reverse complement strand
TTCACAGAAACCATCAACAGCAAGCATCTACCTCTATTACTTAATCTGATTTTTAAAGAACGGTAAAAATCTGAGTCTCTTCGACACAGAGCCGGCGTATTATACGGACAAAGCTAGATATGGCAAGGGTTTATAGCAGGTTTCTAGCACTTTATTTCGGCCTTGAATCAGGAGCCATATTCAAGGGAAACCTGGCCTAGAATTGGGCAAAGCTACTGCTTAATTGAAGACACTCAACTACGCCGAGTTCGAAGGCTAAACCACGCCCTGTAGCCCAGCAAGAATGCGACCAAAACACCATAAAACACAGCGGGGCCGATATCTAGGCGCAGTATCCACAATAGGTGCAACACACCTAGAATCGCCGCTAGGTAGACCAGCTTATGCAGACGCTTCCAATTCTTCCCTAGCTTCCTCACCATAAACTTCGGCGAGGTAATGCCTAAGGCGAGCAGGATTAAATAGGCAGTGAAGCCGACGGTGATGTAAGGACGATCCAGAATCTCTTCCGCAATAGCAAGCCAACGGAACTCCAACACGAACACCAGCCACACCATAAAATGTGCCGTAGCATAGAACAAGGCGAACAAACCCAGCATGCGCCGATGACGAGTAAACTCGATCTGATTAGTAATGCGTCGCAGCGGCGTCATTGCTAAAGCGATGATGAGAAAGCGCAAGGTCCACTCCCCCGTCTCCAGCGAGAGTTCTTGCACGGGGTCGGGGCCGAGATTGTTCTGGAGGATTCTAAGTAGCAGCACCGCGAACGGCAGTAATGCTAAAACGAAAACCAGTGGCTTGATCAGCTTTCGCATTTGCATCTGCAACAATTCAAAAACCCAAATAACACGTAGTTAACTGACTTAGTAATAACGCGACAGGTCCATGCCTTTGTACATCGATGCCACCTGCTCACCATAACCATTGAAAGGCTGAGTATCGATTCGTGATCGACTAAACAATGTCTGCGGTAATCTGCGCTCGGTGTCTTGCCTCCATCGAGGGTGATGCACGGCAGGATTAACGTTTGCATAGAAACCATACTCTCTGGCCTGCAAATCTACCCAGGTAGTATTTGGCATTGTTTCTCTGAAGTTTATTTTCACGATCGCCTTAATACTCTTAAAACCGTACTTCCAAGGAACAACCAATCTGATCGGAGCGCCGTTCTGCGGTGGTAAATAGTCGCCATATGTTCCCACTGCCATAAACGTCAGAGGATTCATCGCCTCATCCATACGCAGGCCTTCTCGGTATGGCCAATTGACGATAGCAAAACGAGAACGAATACCCGGCATAGTTTTCGGGTCAACAAGCGTTTCAAATTCAATAAACTTCGCCTTGGAAGTTGGCTCGAAGCGCTTAATCAAGTCTGCTAATGGAAAGCCCACCCACGGGATCACCATCGACCATGCCTCCACACAGCGCAGACGATAAATTCTTTCTTCCAAGTCATGAGGCTTCAGAATATCTTCAAGGTTATAGACACCTGGTTTCGCTACTTCGCCGGCAATCTCGACAGACCAGGGATCGGCCTTATATGCGCCGGAATTAGATGAAGGGTCTCCCTTATTCATCCCAAACTCATAGAAATTGTTATAGCTAACCACGTCCTCGTAAGGCGTAAGTGTTTCATCGGTATAGAATGGCGCCGAATCTGGCGCAGGCTTTATGTCAGCAAATTTATCTGCCCACCATGCCGCCGGTGGAGTGCGCCGCATCGTAGCCGGTGCTCTGGCCTTTAAGCGATCACCAAGCTGAGCGTTGGCCATCGATGGCAGTGTGCTGGCCGCGGCGGCACCTAGCAATAACTTGCCACTATCTTCTATAAATTGTCGTCGATTTCTGTAAACGCTTTCTGGAGTAATCTCTGAAGAATTTATATCGGATGGCTTCTTAATAAGCATGATATTGTCCTTGTAAATTTAGGTATAAAAAGTTCTGCTTCATAACAAACCAGACAGGCTGAACTGTGTTTTTCTTCCAGCAATATTTGAACTAATAATATCCACTTCCAATTACTTTAAAAATCTTATCTTTAGCCGAGCACGCCAAAACTCTAGCTATCTGGCTCTTTAGCCTCAGCAATTTTTATAGGCTGCTTCTTGTAAACCCACATGATAGGACCTGAAAGCGCATAAATAATACTCATCGTCAGCAATACTTCGTGCGGATTCTGCGCCACCACGACCAACAATATTACTACAAACACAAACACCATATAGGGGACTGTCCCCTTGAATTGCAGCTCCTTAAAGCTGGAATATTTGTAATTCGAGATCATGAGGAAGCCGATGAATACAGTCAATATCGCACACAAATAGGCAGCCAGCGGGGTAACTTCCAATCCATACTTGTAGCCAGCCCAAGGCAGGAAGGTAACTACACCCGCAGCTAACGGACTCTGTAAACCCACGAAGAAGCGCTTATCTACTGTCCCAAGCTGCACATTGAACCGCGCTAGACGCAGTGCAGCACAGGACATATAGATAAAGCTCGCGACCCAGCCCAAGCGACCCAGCGGAGCAAAAGCCCAGCCAAACATAATGAGTGCCGGAGCCACACCAAAGGAAACCATATCTGAGAGACTGTCGAACTGTGCGCCGAAGGCGCTCTGGGTATTGGTTAGTCTGGCAATTCTGCCATCCAAGCCATCCAGAATAGCGGCTATCAGAATCGCCCAACCAGCCTCGTTAAAATTTCCCGACATGCCAGCTATTATGGCGTAGAAGCCCGAAAAGAGCGCCCCCAAGGTCATCATATTGGGTAGCAGGTAGATACCGCGACGACGCACCTTGCGACCGTCCTCTGATACGATCTCCTCATGCTCGTCGAAAGGCAATAAGCTCTCTGCCTGTGGATCCTTTTCTTCTTCGCTCATGCTTTCCTACTGAATTCAGCTATTTAGGACAATTCGTGATTATACCGCCCTATTTGCGCCTCTGGGGGACTAATTCCTTGTTAATTCTCAGGCAACACCCAATAAAAGATACCATTTACGCAAGATTACGGATGCTATATGATCGCGACCACTGAAAAAGTCTTCAGCACGCACAAAGAACTAGCTAATACAATTTAATTAATAATTACGATGAACAGATCGGAGTGGATTCATGAATTACTTTAATACCTTGCCCCTGCGCCTCCAACTAGAACAACTGGGCAAATGCCGCTTTATGGACCGTAGCGAATTTAGCGATGGCGTTAGCAAACTAAACGGCAAGAAAGTAGTTATCGTGGGCTGTGGAGCCCAGGGCCTAAATCAAGGTCTCAATATGCGCGATAGTGGCCTAGATGTTTCTTTTACACTTAGAGAAGCCGCCATTGCCGAGAAGCGCGACTCCTGGAAGAACGCCACGGAGAACGGCTTTACCGTTGGCACTTACCAAGAGCTAATCCCAAGTGCCGACCTGGTACTAAATCTAACACCCGACAAGCAACACAGCCCTGTTGTTAGCCAGGTAATGCCCCTCATGAAGAAGGGTGCATGTCTTGCCTATTCACACGGCTTCAATATCGTCGAAGAAGGCATGCAAATACGCGAAGATCTCACGGTCGTAATGGTTGCACCAAAATGCCCAGGCACTGAGGTGCGTGAAGAGTACAAGCGAGGCTTCGGCGTACCTACTTTAATAGCTGTCCACGCTGAGAATGACCCTAAAGGTGAAGGCATGGACATAGCCAAGGCCTACGCTGCGTCTACCGGAGGGCATAGAGCAGGCGTCTTACAGTCTTCGTTCATTGCCGAGGTGAAGTCCGATCTAATGGGCGAGCAGACTATTTTGTGCGGCATGTTACAGACCGGCTCCATACTCTGCTTCGACAAAATGGTCGAGAAAGGTATCGGCCCTGCCTACGCTTCCAAACTCGTTCAACACGGCTGGGAAGTGATTTCCGAAGGTCTAAAGCACGGCGGCATCACTAATATGATGGACCGGCTCTCCAACCCATCAAAGCTTGTCGCGAACTCACTCGCCGAAGAACTTAAAGTCATCATGGCACCTCTCTATCAGAAGCACATGGATGACATCATCACTGGGAATTTTTCCGAGGGAATGATGGCAGACTGGGCCGATGATGACGCTAAGCTACTAGGCTGGAGAGAGGCTACCGCTGAGTCAACATTCGAAAAATCCACTGCCGGCGACATGGATATTCCAGAACAGGAATACTACGAGCATGGCATCCTTATGGTCGCCATGGTCAAGGCTGGGGTTGAGCTCGCATTCGAGTCTATGACTTCTAGCGGAATCATCAAGGAATCGGCTTACTACGAATCACTGCACGAAGTACCGCTAATCGCCAATCTAATTGGGCGCAAGAAATTGTACGAGATGAACAAGGTGATTTCTGACACAGCTGAATATGGCTGCTACCTGTTCTCCCATGCCTGCGTGCCTCTTCTAGAGGATTTCATGAAGACTGTCGATACCGATGTCATCGGCAAGGGCTTACAGGCTTCTGATATGGGCGTGGACAATGCTGAACTCATCAGCGTGAATGATGACATACGCTCACATCCGATCGAGGTTGTTGGCAAGCAACTGCGCAAGTACATGACAGCGATGAAGAAGCTAGTCTAAGGCTAAAGCCTTTCTTCATAAGCAATAAAAAAAGGGCCTCGGCCCTTTTTTTATTGCGCTTAATATTCTTTTCGAACACCTCAAAGAGCCAGGACTTTCATTGCTCCATCTTTTGGAGCCGAGCTTTATTCAAATTTACTACGATCTATCCATTAGCTGCGTACGCGTCTCGTTGTTATGAAACTTCAATGTTGAATATTAAAGACTGAGGATTTTCTCTCTATCTATCCATCGGCAGCGTGCGCGTCTCGTTGTTACGAAACTTCAATGTTGTATATCAAAGACTGAGAATCTTCTCTCCCCGAGATATTCCCGAGACTCCGGTACGGGCAACTTCTAATACAGTGCTTTCACCGATCGCAAGAATAAACGCATCGAGCTTATCGCTTGTGCCTGTCAATTGAATACTAAATACGCTATTCGTTAAGTCCACAACCTGCCCACGAAAAATATCCGTAGTTCGCTTCACTTCAGCGCGCTGCGCACCCGCAGCCTTAACCTTGATCAGCATCAGCTCCCGTTCGATGTGAGCACCTTCTGTTAGATCGACGAGCTTGACCACATCAACCAGCTTATTTAGATGCTTGGTAATCTGTTCGATACGCCTCTCGTCCCCGCTGGTCGTTAAAGTAAGGCGCGAGAGTGACTGATCCTCTGTAGTGGCTACCGTCAAAGAATCGATGTTGTAATTACGCTGCGAAAACAAACCAACGACCCTAGACAGTGCGCCAGGTTCGTTTTCCAGTAGAACTGAAATTATATGTCGCATTAGGTTCGCTCCGATTTACTCAAAATCATATCTTTCATTGCGCCACCTTTGATGGCCATCGGATACACATGCTCCTCTGGATCCACCAAGACATCCACAAACACTAACTTGTCCTTGAGAGAAAATGCTTCTCTCAGTTTCGAATCTAACTCGGACTTATTTTTTATTCGAATTCCTACATGCCCGTAGGCCTCAGCCAACTTAACAAAGTCAGGCAATGATTCCTCATAAGTACTGTGCGAATGTCTACCACCGTATTGCATGTCCTGCCATTGCTTCACCATGCCTAAAGCTCGATTGTTAAGACAGATAATTTTTATCGGCAACTTGTACTGCATGCAGGTCGCAAGCTCCTGCAGATTCATCTGAAAGCTGCCCTCGCCTGTCACACAGACAGAGACCGCCTCGGGGAATGCAAGTTGGATACCCATTGCAGCCGGAAAACCGAAACCCATAGTCCCAAGGCCGCCGGAATTAATCCAGCGTCTTGGTTTGTCAAAGCCGTAGTACTGAGCTGCAAACATCTGATGCTGCCCCACGTCCGATGACACATAGGCATCTCCCTTCGTTATCTCATGCATAGCCTGAATGACTTCCTGAGGCAGGATCGTTCCATCATCAGAGGGAGTAACAGCAAGACTGTCTTTCTCCCGCCACTGCTGAATCTGATCCCACCAGACTTTCAATGATTTATCATCAACTTTCTGTTTTGAAGAACTAATCTGCGAAAGCATCTCCTCCAAAACAGATATCACCGAGCCAACAATTGGAACGTCTGCAGCCACAGTTTTAGAGATGGAGGCGGGGTCGATATCTACGTGAAGAATAGTTGCATCAGGACAAAACTTAGTAACATCCGAATTCGTTACTCGGTCATCGAAGCGAACACCTATTGCTAAAAGCACATCACAGTAGTGCATCGACATATTCGCTTCATAAGTACCATGCATTCCCAACATACCAACGAACTGCTTGTCGGATGCAGGATAGGCACCCAACCCCATCAGCGTGTTTGTGATTGGAAAACCTAACTTGCGCGCAAGCTCCGTTAATAACGCCGAACCTTCTCCTTGAATAACACCGCCGCCGGCATAGATCATCGGACGCTTCGCGGTCATCAATATATCCACAGCCTTCTTGATTTGACCCGAGTGCCCCTTTGCAGGAACAGCATAGGAGCGCATCTTGATATCGGCAGGATATTCATAGTCGAATTTAACATTCGGATCGGTGACATTTTTCGGAACATCTATCACTACCGGGCCAGGTCGCCCAGTTGTGGCGATATGAAATGCCTTCTTAACGATGAGCGGAATTTCCTCTGGACTCTGAACCATGAAACTGTGTTTCACAACTGGGCGAGAGACACCCACCATATCGGTTTCCTGAAAACTATCGGAGCCTATTAATCTACTCTCTACCTGGCCCGAGATTACCACCATGGGAATCGAATCCATGTAAGCTGTCGCAATTCCCGTTATGGCATTGGTCGCCCCGGGACCAGAGGTTACTAGCACCACACCTGGCTTGCCCGCGCCTCGAGCATAACCATCTGCAGCATGAGTCGCTGCCTGCTCATGCCGCACTAGAATATGCTCGACCTTGTCTTGATTAAAGATCGCGTCATAAATATGCAATACGGCTCCACCGGGATAACCGAATAGTATTTCCACGCCTTCGTCGTGTAGAGCACGTATGAGTGCTTCACCACCAGATAATTGATCCACTTTTCTATGCCTCTATAGCGTTTTCCGTCGCATTCCTGCTAGTCAAATAGCAGAAAAATGTAACAGCACAACCGACCAGAGATGGCCCGCTGCCTATTAATTACTTCTAAGAATTTCTTATAACAGCCCGCAAGCCTCGGGTAAAAACCGTCGATTCTTGCTTCTTGTCGGCCCCGTACGCGATAACGTGATAGAGGCTCATAGGTGGATGTTTGATTACACCTAGATGGCAATCTGTCGGTGTGCCGGTTGCGGCGAGTGCAGATTACTGCAGAACAGCTGAAGGTTGACCTAGCTATTCTGCTTTATTAGGGAGGCATATTGCCATTAATACAAGGAAAGTCAAGCCCTTATGCACATACAGGCGCCAACCTACCGGCGCGAACCCGACTGTTAACCAGTAGGAGGCGACGGTAGCTTAAGCTGCCGTCTCCTCGTCGGTGGCGCCAGAGCTGGCTTTCGAAAAAATCAGCTCTCCATTGCCATCCAAATCTATAGCAATTACATCGCCAACGACGAAATCACCCTGCAGCATTTGCTGAGCCAACTGGTTCTCTATACGGTTTTGAATCACCCGCTTGAGAGGGCGAGCGCCGTATACAGGGTCGTATCCAAGAGTAGCGATCTGATCCAATACGGCATCGGAAACCTTCAAACCAATATCGTTCTCTTGCAGCCGCTGATTCAATAGCTGAATTTGGATGTCCGCGATGCCTCGTATCTGCTCTCTCTGCAACGGATGGAATACAACGGTCTCATCGATACGATTCACAAACTCCGGAGAGAAATGCTGCACAACACGCTCCATCACCGCCGTTTTAACAGACTCATAAGCATCCTGGTCATTGATACCCTCAGCCATCATGTCCTGGATGCGATCGGAGCCAAGATTCGACGTCATCACTACCACCGTGTTTCTAAAGTCTACTGTCCTGCCATGGCCGTCAGTCAAGCGCCCGTCGTCCAACACCTGTAAGAGGATATTAAATACATCGGTATGCGCCTTCTCGACCTCGTCTAACAGCAGAACCGAATAAGGTTTCCTTCGCACAGCTTCGGTAAGATAGCCGCCCTCTTCATAACCGACATAGCCGGGAGGCGCACCTATGAGTCGAGCCACTGAATGTCGCTCCATGAATTCTGACATGTCGATTCTGACCATCGCCTCTTCGGTATCGAAAAGGAACTCAGCCAAAGCCTTACACAACTCCGTCTTGCCTACGCCTGTTGGTCCCAGAAACAAAAAAGATCCATTGGGCCGATTGGGGTCAGATAGTCCCGACCTGGATCGTCGCACCGCGTTTGCCACAGCTTGAATTGCCTCGTCTTGGCCGATAACACGCTTGTGCAATGCACCTTCCATCTCCAGCAGCCTAAGCTTGTCACCCTGCAGCATCTTACTCACCGGAATTCCTGTAGCGCGCGACACCACATCGGCGATCTCTTCCTCAGTGACGCGATTACGCAATAGGTGCTTCTCAGTCGTCTCCGCCTCCGCCGCCGCCTCAAGTTTTGTCTCGAGACTAGGGATAAGCCCGTATTGGATTTCGGACATGCGAGCTAGATCTCCTGCTCGTTGCGCGAGTTCCATATCATTGCGCGCCTGCTCGAGATTGCTCCTGAGTAGTTGAGCATCTTGCAAGGAAGCTTTCTCAGATTTCCAGACATCCTCCAAGTCCGCAAATTCCTTCTCCACTTCCGCAATATCTTCTTCCAACTTCTCTTTGCGTTTCAGCGAAGCTGGATCTTCATCTTTCTTTAAAGCCTCCCGCTCAATCTTTAACTGAATAAGCTTCCTTTCCAACCTGTCCATTTCCTCAGGCTTGGAATCGATCTCCATTCGAATCATGCTAGCCGCCTCATCGATAAGGTCTATAGCCTTATCGGGCAGCTGCCTGTCAGTGATATAACGCTGCGAAAGCTTGGCCGCCGCAATTATCGCGCCGTCCGAGATATCGACACCATGATGCACCTCATACCTTTCTTTCAGTCCCCGCAATATAGCTATCGTGTCTTCTTCACTAGGCTCTTCAACTAATACCTTCTGGAACCTACGCTCTAACGCGGCATCTTTTTCAACGTGCTGACGGTATTCATCAAGAGTAGTCGCCCCAACGCAATGCAGTTCGCCGCGAGCCAAAGCGGGCTTCAACATATTGCCGGCATCCATGGCGCCCTCGCCCTTTCCGGCACCGACCATGGTGTGTAATTCATCAATAAACAAGATCACCGAACCGCCTAGCTTGGACAATTCGCTCAAGACGCTTTTGAGTCTTTCCTCAAACTCTCCTCTGAATTTCGCACCCGCTATCAGCGAGCCCATGTCCAGAGACAAGACCTTCTTATCCTTTAGCCCTTCAGGAACTTCGCCATTAACAATTCGCTGTGCAAGCCCTTCGATAATTGCCGTTTTACCAACACCCGGCTCACCGATTAATACTGGGTTATTTTTTGTGCGACGCTGCAACACCTGTATGGTGCGTCGTATTTCGGCGTCGCGCCCAATGACAGGATCGAGCTCGCTCTTCTCAGCCCGCTCGGTTAAATCGACACAATATTTTTCCAGTGCCTGCCAGGAATCTTCGGCACCCGCATCATCAACGTTCGCACCGCCGCGCAAATTCGCGATGGCGTTTTCAAGCGCCTGCGAGGAGACACCATAAGAATTCAGCAGCTTGCCAACAGCACCGGAATCCTTCATTGCTACCAGCAATATTGTCTCGCTGGAAATAAAGGAGTCGCCTTTCTGCTGAGCAATCTTATCCGCCTGATTCAATACTTTGGCCAAATCGCTGGACACCGAAATTTCACCAGTACTATCTTGTAGCTTCGGCAAGTCATCTACAAGAGTTTGCAGCTTGGCTCGTAGATCCGTGATATCGAATCCCGTCTGTGACAGCAAAGGGCGAACTGAACCACCCTTCTGATCCAATAGAGACAGCAACAGGTGACAAGGTTCAATATAGTTATTGTCCCCACCCAGAGCCATAGATTGCGCGTCTGCCAAAGCCGACTGCAGCTTGCTTGTTAACTTATCGATTCGCATAAGGATTCCACATAAGCCCGCCAGAGCAGGCGCTAATAAGTAGTATTTTCTGAACTAGATAATGGGGTCTTTGGGCTGGAATTCAATGAGAGAAAGGGATTTTTATTGAGCGAGATCAACGGCGAGTGGAAAACTTCGCGCGAGTAATTAGGAATTGGAACTAAGCTTCTATATAGATGGCGCTTAGCATTCGACCAGTAATTCCATCGCGTCGATAAGAGAAAAATTGACCATCATCGCAATGAGTACAGTAGTCACCACCACTTATCTTATCGATTCCGAGAGCGGACAATTTTAGTCTTGCGATGGCATATATGTCTGCCATGAACTTCCCCATGTTAGTACTGGAAACGAAGCAAGCTTCCATAGCGGGAACTAGCGATGACGAACCCGCGGCAGCGAGGAAGCTACCCCTGACCTCATCTCCCACCTCAAAATGACAGGGGCCAATAGCGGGCCCTAACCAAACTGCCAGATTAGAGGTTGGAGTCGACATGCACGAAACAGTGTTTTCTATGACACCTGACGCCAAGCCTTTCCAGCCGGCATGGATTGCAGCTATTTCTGAGCCATCTACAGCAGCTACCAACAAGGGGAGGCAATCTGCTGCCTGTACGCAGCAAACCAGATTCGGACGTGTAGTCAGCATTGCGTCAGCGGTAAGCGCAGGACCCGCTCTATCGACTACAGCAACATCGTTGCCATGAACTTGTTCTAGCCATTGCAATTCAACCTGCTGGGGCAACAGCTCTTTCAAGAGAGCACGATTTGACGCTACTCGATTTGAATCATCCCCAACATGAGTAGCTAGATTAAACGAGGCAAAGGGTGGCTCACTCACACCGCCCTGCCGAGTAGTGGAGAAGGCGACGACACTGGGCGAGACAGCCCAATCGGCGAAGATTGTCTGCTTTTTTGTCATGCACCGTCTCGGCGAAGTTGCTCAATTAGCTCCACCATATCCGCGGGAGTCTTTGCACTCCAACTCATACGCTCGCCGCTTTCAGGATGGTCCAGCGCAAGCTTCCGAGCATGCAAGGCCTGTCGCTTAAACCCTCGCAGACAATCACTTAGCTCGATGGAGCAAGCCGCGGGCAATTTGAAGCGCCCCCCGTAGAGTTGATCACCGATGAGGGGGTTGTTTAGGTGTGCCATGTGCACGCGAATCTGATGTGTACGGCCGGTTTCCAAATTCACTTGCACGTGGGTGTGACTACGAAATCGTTCAATCACCCTGTAGTGGGTTATTGCTTCCTGACCTGACTCCACCACAGCCCTCTTTTTCCGATTGACGGGATGCCTGCCCAGCTCTCGATTAATGCTGCCCCCGCCAGTTAAAACTCCCTGCACAATAGCTTCGTATTCTCTACTTACCGACCTTTCTTGAAGTTGATTTACCAAATTGGCATGGGCAGTCAAGGTCTTTGCAACCACCATAAGGCCGGTGGTGTCTTTATCGAGACGGTGTACTATGCCGGCCCGGGGCAACTTCTCCTGATTTGGATTGTGGTGCAAGATGCCATTCAACAGTGTCCCCTCACTGTGTCCCGCTGCCGGATGAACCACAACATCGGTAGCCTTATTAATTACCAGCAGCTGCTCGTCCTCAAAGACAATATCCAGCGGCATCTCCTGCGCCACCCAAGTCTCCGCTGCCTCAAGCAGCGCCTCTACAACCAGGCAGTCTCCTGGGTCAAGCCGATCACGAGGCCGAAGCTGCTTACTATTAACGAGCAACGCCCCCTCTCGAATCCAGCTTTGTAGCCGCGCACGTGAATACTCAGGAAACAATTTGGCTGCAACCTGGTCTAACCGTTTACCCGATAGTTCTTCGGTAACTTCTGCTTTAAGCGAGATATGACTTGTCATGGGGGCATGATACTTGATTAAGCCGCTATACACAGTAGAGCTTATAATAGAGTTCACGGCTTACAGAGTCATAGCACAGGTTGGGATTGCGGCCAGCGCTGTGGTTAAATAGCGTTTTTTTGCGGGCTGATAATGACATCGCCCCTAGACCAAACAACAGGAATAACAGTGCGCACCTCAGTCCTAAGATTACCTCTAATTATCTCTCTATCCCTGCTACTTGGGGCCTGTGGTTGGTTCGATAGTAGCGAAAGAGACGAATTCGCTGGACTGACAACCGAAGAGCAATTCTATCGCCGCGCCTTACAACAACTAAACTCGCATAATTTTCAGGGCTCCATCACCACGTATCAGGAACTGGAGTCGCGTTTTCCCTTCGGTAGGTTCGCAGCGCAAGCACAGATCGAAATTGTCTATGTCTACTATCAAAACGGAGATTCCGAGGCTGCCAGAGCGGCAGCCGATCGCTTTATCCGGCTCCATCCGGATAACGAGAACATCGACTATGCCTACTACATGAAGGGGCTTTCTTCATTCACCGATGACCGAGGGTTGATCAATCGCTTCATACCCATCGACCCAACTAAGCGAGACCCAGGGCGGGCGAACGAATCGTTTACAGACTTCTCTCAGCTACTCGCACTTTACCCCGACAGCCCCTATTCAGCCGATGCTAGGGCGCGCATGGTTTTCCTACGCAACAATCTAGCCGCCTACGAAATTCATGTGGCGAACTATTACCTTGGGCGTCGCGCCTATGTTGCAGCGCTGAGGCGCGGTCAGTATGTGGTGGAGAATTTTCAAGGCACCCCGGCCGTAGCAGATGGTGTGGCCGTCATGGTGGAGTGCTATCTAAGGCTAGGCCTGAATGATCTTGCCGACACATCACTCTCCTTATTGAGAGAAAACTATCCAAACCATGCCTCCCTCAATAATGACGGTAAATTCATTATCCGTACCGAGATCACCAACCCATCTCTGCTCTATACTGCCTCGTTTGGATTAATCGGAGACAACCGCGTCGAACCTCCTCTGGCCCCTACTACTAGGCCTCTAAATTCTGGCAGCCAAGAGATCATCAACACCCAGGTGCGTTCAGCACAAGCACGTCGCTCCTGGTTTAGCATCCTCACTCTCGGCATATTCGACTAGATTGCTAGACACGGCCTTCGCCAGCTGCGTGACGAAGGCCGCATTTCCTCCTATTTTCTGCCTTTCTCGGGTAAACCGTTCTTGAGCTCCTGCGTTTGTATTACTGGGAAAGAGTAATATTGATTAGCCGATATAGTGCAGTAGGCAGCCAAACCTAGCGAAGTAAAAAGCCTATGAATATGGCTCTCTCTGGAGATTTGATTCTGAATAGCTCGGTATTGTTGGACAAGTTCCTCAAAGGCGTTCAATCACGCGCCTTCCGCATTGCTCAGATCGCGACGGGCAATTCCGAAGATGCCTTGGATTTAGTGCAGGATGCCATGTTCAAGCTTGTGGAAAAATACTCCGATCGCAGCGAGCAGGAATGGACACCCCTGTTCTATCGAATCCTAAACAGCCGCATCAGCGACTGGTATCGCCGCAGTACGGTCAGAAATAGACACAGAAGCTGGCTTAGCAATACAGATGAAGAGGGAGAAGACCCGATTCAGACCGCTCCAGACCCACGCGGCCGATCACCCGCTGAAGAAACTGTCACCAATGAAAGTATGGACAAACTACAGATCGCTCTAGAGGGACTGCCCGCACGCCAGCAACAAGCTTTTCTGCTACGCGCATGGGGGGGGG
>TARA_B110000858_G_scaffold75360_1_pt1 | contig 13853 bp, 10 predicted proteins | sample TARA_B110000858 | Tara Oceans TARA_B110000858 (sample SAMEA4398247) | marine metagenome | biome: Polar Biome; feature: [SRF] surface water layer (ENVO:00010504); material: water (ENVO:00002006), including particulate matter (ENVO:01000060) such as... | depth 5 m | reverse complement strand
CAATCGGATAAGCCGGCCGATCAGTTCGCAGCGTAATTCGTGTACTAGATGATTCGAAATGCCCGCCAGATAATAGCTGCCCATGAAGCCGCCGAGACCGCGAATGGCGGCCAAGCCGATGAAGGCTAAGGGACTCAATACTCGCAACGCCTCGTAGTCGCCGGCGGTAATCGCATCAACTGTCCAGCCTAGCCACCAGGTAGCGGCAGGCGCAGTAAGCGCGAAGATGATATAGCCGAGCATGGCCGTGACGAATAACATGCGGTGCGGAATCACATAGCTGAATAGCCGCCTGTACAGACGCCAGCTCTCTTCCTTACCTATTTTTCGATCTGTATCACTCATAACAAGTCAGTTGGGGTAGATTCCGATTGTTCAAGCTGTGGGGGTCGCTGCGTAGCGATGTTGAGTCGGGTAAATCCTGATTGACCGATGCCATCCATTGCAGTCACAACCGATTGATGACTTGCCTCAGCATCGGCGATCAATAAGATCGGCAGGCTTTGATCTCCGCGCGACTCTATCGCCAAGCCCTGTATCAGTGTTTCTATCCTGGAATTGACCAGTGCCCTGCCATTGATCGAAAAACTGCCATCTCTGGAAACTAAAATCTCTATCTGCGCTGGATTGCTCTCTGCCGTCTCGGCATTTGCCTCTGGCAAATTGACTAGCAGCCGTGTCTCACGGCTAAATGTCGTGGTCACCATAAAGAAGATAAGCAGAAGAAACACGACGTCAATCAGTGGCGTCATATTAATCGCGAGATCTTCGCGTGTGGCTCGTTTGAATTTCACGTTGCTGCCATATCTCTAGCACTTCTCTAACAATTCTATTTCACTTCTACTTTGCGGTCGCTATGCAATGCATCGACCAGCTTGATCGATTCCTGCTCTAGATGCAGCACTAAAGATTCGACCTTTCGTGTGAAGTGGCGATGGGCCATATAAGTAGGTATCGCGACGGTGAGTCCGGCAGCAGTCGATATCAATGCCTCCGAAATGCCGCCAGCTAGTGCATTCGCATTGCCGGTGCCCTGCAACATAATCTCACTAAACACACGAATCATACCGACAACCGTGCCCAATAGGCCGAGTAGTGGCGTGATCGCAGCTATCGTGCCCAAAGTATTCAGGTAACGCTCCATGTCATGGATAACCTGGGCGGCCGCCTGTTCGATGCTCTCGATCATTGCCGCTCTACCGTACTTGGAACTGAGTAAGCCCGCTGCCAGAATCTGACCGAGCGGAGACGACAGTCGCAATTCGCGGAGCTTACTGGAGTCCAATTGATTATTTTTTAACCAAGTCCACACCTGTGCTAAAACGTATTTAGGCGTAATGCGGGTAGCGCTTAGACTCCAAAATCGCTCAATAACGATCGCAATCGCCACAATGGAACAAAGAATAATGGGCATCATCAGCCAGCCGCCAGCCCGAATTATTTCTACCACGTGTTTCCTCCAAAAAATCTATTGATAACTCTATCATATCCACCAGCATACGGCCTACAGAGACTGTCAATACTGGGTATTAGGCTTATCGGCATCAAGCACTAGTCTAATTAATGCCAATATCGAGAATTTTGTTTCCGAAATTCGCTAATGCGGATTATCGACTCTTCCTGCGTTCCTTTCTCGTTAAGTTCTTCCTCGTTAAATTTCTTAGTAAACCTCCCGCCAAATCCGAAACTAATCATGCCTGTCTCCGCAGTCACAAGGGTATTGCTGGCGAATTCACCATAGCGTGTAAGTACCCGATCGTGAGGATGACCAAAGCTATTGCGGTAACCGGCAGAGAACACAACGTATTCAGGCTCTACATACTTGAGAAAGGCATAGCTCGAAGAACTTAGACTCCCATGATGTGGAGCCAGCAACACTTTACTCGAGAGTTCCGCGCCATACCTTCGCGCGAGTCCCGCTTCTGCCTCCCTCTCGATATCGCCCGGCAGTAACACGCTGCCCACAGCGTGGCGTATTTGCAGCACGCAGGAGTTATTGTTCTCCGATGAGTAGTCTAGTCTGTTCTGTAAAAAGCGAAACTCGACTTCATCCCACTTCCAAGAACTGGTGTCGCGGCAGAGCTCTATCGGCAAATTCGCAGCAGGAATCTTACTGTTGCTTATCAGCCTCTTTATCTCAATATTCGGCTGAATACCCGCAAGCCCTCCGGCGTGGTCGTTGTCGCCATGACTAACAATTATTGCATCTAAAGAGCGTATACCAAGTGCGCGAAGCGCAGGCACAACAACTGCAGAGCCAATATTGAAATCGGGGCTGAGATTCGCCCCCGTGTCATAAAGAAGCGCATGACTGCGCGTTTGTACAATCACTGCGAGCCCCTGCCCGACATCGACGACATGCAGTCTGAGGGCATCGTCCTCAGCAGTCGACGACCGTAGACGCTGTGGAATTGGCAGCACACAAAGCAATAACGGTAGTACTAAGCTTCTTCGACATACGCCCTTCGGCAATAACAGCAACAACACGGCGAAAAATAGAGCTAACACATTCCAACTGTTAGGCTGCGCTAGCTGCAACTGAAGAGAAGCCGAACCCCAAGCTACTAAGAACTCCATAAACTTGATGAGCAGTGAAATAATGCCATGAGCGATATTAAACAGCTGGAATGCGGCTGGCTCATGCGCGAAGCTCGCAAGCAAAGCAAAAAAACAAACCGGCAGAACCAAAAAGCCGACCACGGGTATCGCAATGATATTGACCACTGGAGCAAGTAGCGTGAGTTGCTGAGTGAAAACTATTAGCGGCAAAGCCAGTGCAATAAATACAATGAGCTGCGGTCGAACGAAAAATTTAACAGTAATACTCAATCTCTCGCGAGGCGGAATCTCTACGCGATCGACATTTCCCGATTTTTGAGTAGGAGCTGCGAACGCAAGAAGTGCAGCCACTGCGGTGAACGACAGCCAGAAGCCGCTGCTAGTTAAGGCGAGTGGATTCAGCAACAAAACCACAAATACCGCCAATAGAAGCCGGAAGGAAATTTGATAGCGCGCATTCCAGAACAGGCCACAGATTAACACGGCGATCATGATGAACGCGCGCTGCGTGGGCAAGCTAAACCCTGCGAGTAAAGCATACATAAAGGCAGCAGCTAGTGCGAAGAATGCGGCGAATTTCTGAGCGGGAAGCAGTGCGCCAATGTGAATCAACTTCCCAACAGCTAGCGCTAGCCAGAATGCGAAACCGCTAATCATGCCGATGTGCAGCCCTGATATGACGAATAGATGATTGCTTCCCGTCGCGGTAAATAGCTTCCAACTATCCTGCGATATTTCAGACCTATCGCCAAGCAGTAGTGCCATCAACAAGCTGCCGTATTGAGAGTCAGCTAACATCCGCTGCAACTTTATCTTTAGCGAATAGCGTGCGGAATGCAGGCTAGTCGAGAGTGAGACATTTATTCCTCTCGATGGACTCCTGATCAATTGGCTGGAGGCTGAGTCTCGCACATAGCCGCGCGCGCTGACGCCCTGCTGAAATAGCCAGGCTTCGTAGTCGAAGCCTCCGGGGTTGGAGAATCCATGAGGGCGGTTTAGCCGTACAGCAAACCGCCAATGCTGCCCGGGCATTATAGTAGCGGCACCGTAGTAATTGAGAACGACTTTGCGCGGAAAGAATCCGGAAGCTGTGTGCAGGATTTCAAACTGAAACTGCTGAGCAATCAATGAGCGCTCAGGTAAGCCGATAACCACGCCTGCTACCTGAAGCGTCTTACCTTCGAGTATTTTTGGCAGGCGCTCAGCCAATCGAGCGTTAGCCCAACTTAGATGCCAACATACTCCTAGCAAAGCCAAGAGCAACCCAATAACTAATCGTCGAAAAAGTCCCGCAAACTCAAACAACTCGATTAATAGAAACGAAAGCAATAGAACGGCGGTACAAATCAGAGAGAAAGATAAAGCGAAGGGAACATCGGCAACGAACGTAGCGCTCGCAATACCTGCGCAAATAAATACTAAGGCGCAGCGCATTCATACCCCCTACCTTCCTCTCCTTTTTCTATCCCCTCTTATAAGCATAGAAACCGACTGGAGATAAAGCGAGAAACAGGGAAAACTACTCGTGACGCAGAGCATCGGCTGGCTGAATAGCCGCCGCCTTCTTTGCCGGATAGATAGTTGCCAACAGGGAAAGAACGAGCACTCCCGACGCTACATAGAGCACATCGAGAAGCTTCAACTCGGAAGGTAGAAAGTCGATTGGGTAGACTTCGGCATTTAGTAATTGAATGGAGAACGTCGCCTCAATAAACGCAGCGAATTGACTTATATACATTGAACCAAGCACGCCCAGCACTACTCCAATCGTGATGCCGGTGAGGCCGATAAAGCAGCCCTGCCACATAAAGATATGATTTATCGTCTTCGGACTCGCTCCCAGCGTCCTTAAAATGGCAATGTCACCACGCTTGTCGCGCACGATCATGATGAGGCTAACCACCAGATTAAATGCCGCCACTCCAATCAATAGCCATAGCATAAAACTAATGATTGTGCGCGAGAATTGGATATTCTCGTAGATCACACCCAAGGTCGCTACCCAGCTCTCGCTGCTCAATGCGTCGGACATGTCCGCTATAATTTCCTGGCGAACCTTTTCGGCCTGCAACACATCGACAGTTCGGATATGCACGGCGTTGTAAGGGCTGCGCAATCTAAATAGAGAGCGTGCCGCGGAGAGATTGATCATCACCAGCTTGCTATCTAACTCTTGCGCACCTACGCGATAAATTCCCACTACGTCGAAGCCCTTAAATGTAGCAAGTGGAGTAATCGGGTTTATAGAGATCGACGTCGAGAACAGGTCTACATTGTCCCCTAGCTCTACCCCCAAACTAGTTGCGAGCGTCTGCCCGAGCACGACACCCCAACGATTATCTAATAACGCTTTGAGATCACCCGCGCGCATGAATCGATTAATGGCGGAGGACTCAGCCTCGAGTGCCGCATCGATGCCATTAATGACTACGCCCTTATTGCTTCCTGCTGCTGCCGCCACGCCAAGGGCATGAATTACTGGCGAGATGGAGACAACTTCTGGGTTCTGCTCGATAGCACCGCGAATCTCCTGCCACTGTGCGGCGCTGAGATTTTCTTCTGAACTAAGCGTGATATGTGGCACTATGCCGAGAACGCTCTGCCGCATCTCCTTATCGAAACCGTTCATAACCGACAGCACGATGACAAGAATAGCCAGGCCCAAGGCGAGACCGAAGATAGAAATGGCCGACATGAAAGAGACTAGATGACTACTCTTACCGGCACTCACATAGCGAAACGCAACGAAGCGTGACAAGGCCAGCGGCTTATTGCTCATGCAGCAGTCCGTCGGCGAGCAGGAACTTTCGCTCCATAGAAGATGCTAGCAATTCATCGTGGGTGACTACTATAAAACTTATCTCTAAGGTCTCGTTCAAGTCGTTCATTAACGCATGAATCTCGGCTGCCGTATTACGGTCAAGATTGCCGGTAGGCTCATCGAGCAAGACACAACTCGGTTCCGTCACTAGGGCACGGGCAATCGCCACGCGCTGTCGCTCGCCGCCGGAGAGTTCTGAAGGTTTGTGTTCCGTTCTAGTAGCTAGACCTACTTTATCTAACATGACTCGAGCCCGCTCAACGGCATCAAGCATAGGCAGCTTGGCTATTAATAGTGGCATACACACATTTTCTAGCGCCGAAAACTCGCCGAGCAAATGGTGGAATTGATACACGAAGCCAAGATGTTTATTACGTAAAAGTCCGCGCTCGGTCTCGTCGACCTGAGCCAGATCCTTGCCCGCAATAGTGACCTTACCGCTGCTAGGCAGGTCGAGCCCGCCCAGTAAATTGAGCAAGGTGGTTTTACCCGAGCCAGAGCTGCCTACAATCGCTATTCGCTCACCGCGACCGACCTGCAGATTCACGCCCCTCAATACCTGTACAAGCTGTGGTCCCTGAGAATAGGTTTTCTCAAGTTGCTCACAAGTCACTACTGTCGAATTTTCTGTCATGGCCTTCTACTACTCATAGCGCAGCACTTCTGCCGCCTGAATTTTACTGGCCCGATACGCTGGATACAGCGTCGCGAGGAAACTAATTGCGAGCGCCGCAACACAGATCAGCCCTACTTCCGCCCATTCAATCTGAGTCTGCAGATGGGAAATAAAATAACGATTCGAACCGCTCGCTAGGAAATTTATAATCCTCTCGAGCATAAGGCTAATATCGGTAATTCTTGCCGCCAGTAGCGTGCCGAGTATTGCCCCTATCAATGTGCCGAGCATTCCCGCTACCAGACCCTGCACGATGAAAATCTTCATAATGCTGCCCCTGCTTGCACCCATCGTCCGCAGGATCGCAACATCCGCTCCCTTGTCGGCGACAACCATAACCAGGGTAGAGACAATATTCACGGCGCCAACCATAACGATCATCAGTAGCATAAAACTCGTGAGCATCTTTTCCATGCGCAGCGCATTAAACAGACTCGCCTGCGCCTCATCCCAAGACTGCAACTTTAAGTCAGGATAGTCTGCGAACAGATCTTCTGCGATCGCTTTGGCATTAAATACATCGTCGACCCGCAATCTAAGCTGCAGCCTAGATGCCGAATTTTGCGCAAACAAATGCTGGGCCTGCGCCAAATTAATCAACGCCGTATCGCCATTAGCATAGGCACCAAAATCGGCGATACCGACAACGGTCAAGCCTCCCGTGTCGGCAAGATCCCGAGCAAGCAAGCTGCCCAAGGTAGTAACCGAAAGGTTCGCCTTGCTAACTATACCTAGGTTAGCCGCGAGCTTCGCTCCCAGTATTACGCCATTTTCTGTTTCAGAAAGCGCTGCGAACAAATCCCTATAGCGAGCGCTAGGATTATCAATCACATCCGCCTCGAGAATACCCTCGACTCCACGCAGGCTGACGAAGAGATTACGACCCTGGTACTGAATATTCGCTTCACCCTCTAGATAGGGCGCTGCCGAGATTACCTTGGGGGAGTTGAGCGCAATGTTGGCTAGCTCGTTCCAGCTTGTCGCCACTCGGTCTCCAGAGATCGTGACATGAGGAACCGACTTCAGCGCCTCCGCGCGTAGGGTATCAATAGAACCATTCATCACAGACAGCGCGACGATCAAAATCATTACGCCGAGGCTTACACCGAGCATGGAAATTAAAGAAACAAAAGAGAGGAAGAAGTTTTTCTTACGAGCCAAGGTGTAGCGCAAACCCACGAATACAGAGAACGGCTTTTGCATGAGCAAACCTTGCTTGAGTCGAGATCGGAACTAACTATAACGGTGCCGCAACAAAATCACTAAGACGCACGCTCAATAATTAATGCTGCTGCGCTTGTCGCTGCAAGAGCCTCTGCACAGTCTTGAAACTGATCGGCATGACTGGCGTTGATACTTCACTGGAGATCGCGCGTAGCGACTTACCCAACTTCTTCAACTCCATGATCCGACGTAGCACTCTCTGCTCCATAGGATTTTCGATAAGGCGACCATTCTCATGAATCATATAGCCGAATGGTCGACTGCCGCCGAGATAGCGCCCTTGCTTTCTCTGTCGCTGCTTAACACCCTTAATGCGCTCCGCAGACTTGCGTTTTTCGAGCGCACTAAATAACTCAGCCACCACAGCGAAATTTACGCTGAACTGCGCATCAACAATATCGCCACCGAGCTCTACAACATGCAGCTGAACAGACTTCTCTTTCAGCTTCTGCATTAGCTTGATGACTTCGTGACTCGAACTGCAGATGCGTTCGAGCTTGCTGCACAGAATCACATCGCCAGGCACCAACAGATTCATCAATTGCTTGCCCGCATCGCGCCGGCCGAACTCCTGATTCCAATTACAATTTGAATCTTTTAGCGTCTCCGTCATAAACCAGCCCTGACGGAGGCAGTAGGTTTGTATTGACAGCATCTCTGGCTCTAAAATCGTGTCGAGCTCATCTTGCTCGAGCGAGGCTTCCAGTTCGGAAGTCCGACAGTAGGAATAAATAGTCATTGGTCTTGCCCCTAACAGCTTAGACGACCCGCCTTGTTGTTCGACAGTTATCGCCTGTTAAATTCTTGATCTGTGTCTTTATTCACTTATTGCCCAGTATTAATCCCGAATCGGCCACAAGTGCTTACTTAAAATCTATGTTTTGCCAGTATCTTATTGATTTTTGTGTCTTTGTACTGACAAAGCCACTGCGGCCGGTATTTTAGACACAGGACTTTCGTTTTATCAAGCTGCACAGCAGCGACACACTTAACGGAGGCATTAGTAGGCGCTTAGAGTGGAGTTCTGGCCTGAACAGCGCTAGAAACATCTAGCTTAGCTACAAATCTAAGTTGGAAGAATGGCGCAGGTTATTGTTTTTTTAAGTAAATTTCGCGAAATAGCAGCTCATTAATTGAGTCACACACACTTTACTGCTATATTCCATCGCCATGCTCCCTCTAACTTTGTATTCGAGGGTAGCGTCTGTAATCCACAAGCGCCAAATTGCGCAGGATACAGAGCACTGGATGTCTGCAGTATTTTATTGAGCGCTTTTCAAGACCAACTGGCATTAATAGCTACTGGACTTAGCTCTCCTGACGACAACTAGATAGGGTCCGAGCTTTTTAGCCACGACCACAGAGGCAGAATTACAGCTTCATAGGACTGATTCGCACCAACACAGGGCAATCAGCAGATAGCTAGAGAGACTGCTAACCCATTTAACAGTTAATAAAACTCATGCCCTTATTGGTCATGATGAGACAAACCAGATAGGTTTAGGACATTATTTTCGAGAAAGGCAGCTGATGCTGCGCTGATATCCAGCTCTAATCAGCTGGGCAACGAAACACAAAATTAAGTAATATTTTCAACAAAACAATAGATACTATGCAACATAGAGCCTTAAGCAGGCAGTCAATCGAGCACCAGACAAGTCATAGCACGTCTATGACAGCTCTATCATTGTTATAACGTTAAGAATTTGCTGAAACTGAAGCCCTATCGACTCGATTTCGCTTCTTCGTTGCCCTCAAACACTACTCCTTAGCGAGTTGTGTGTGCTCTAATCGATTATTCCCTCCCAAGCTTCTTAATCTGGTTCAACGACAAGTGAACCTATTATGAAAAGAATGCTTATTAACGCGACGCAGGAAGAAGAACTCCGTGTTGCCCTAGTCGATGGTCAGAAACTTTACGACCTAGACATCGAAAACCGTACCCGCATCCAGAAGAAGGCAAATATCTATCGAGGCAAAGTGACTCGTGTAGAGCCCAGTCTTGAAGCAGCCTTCGTCGATTTCGGCGCAAACCGCCACGGCTTCCTGCCGCTGAAGGAAATATCACGTCAGTACTACGCCCAGGATGTTAAGAGCAAAAACCTCAAGGAACTGATCCCTGAAGGCACACAGCTAATCGTTCAAGTTGAGAAGGAAGAGCGCGGCAATAAAGGCGCAGCCCTGACTACTTACATCAGCCTAGCCGGGCGCTACTTGGTATTAATGCCCAATAACCCGAAGGCCGGCGGCATTTCTCGTCGTATCGAAGGCGATGACCGTTCCGAATTACGTGAGGCCTTACGCGGCCTAGAGATACCTGACGGCATGGGCATGATTGTCCGTACTGCTGGCGTCGGAAAAGCACAGGAAGAATTGCAGTGGGACTTGGATTACCTGCTGGTACTCTGGAAGGCGATACAAGAAGCAAGCACAACGAAGCCGGCTCCCTTCCTGATATATCAGGAGAGTAACGTCATCATCCGCATGATCCGCGACTATCTGCGCAAGGATATCGGCGAGGTGCTTTTCGACACGAAGGAGTCTTTCGAAGAGGCTATCACCTTCATCAAGCAGGTGATGCCGCAGTATGAAAACAGGATTAAGCTGTACGAGGACAAACTCCCTCTCTTCAATCGTTATCAGATCGAAGGTCAGATAGAGAGCGCCTTTGAGCGTGAAGTTAAACTTCCCTCAGGTGGTTCGGTGGTAATCGACCCAACCGAGGCACTGATCTCTATCGACATCAACTCCTCACGAGCAACTCGCGGCGCCGACATCGAAGAGACTGCGCTAAACACAAATCTCGAGGCAGCAGACGAGATCGCTCGACAATTACGCCTAAGAGACATGGGCGGCCTGGTTGTCATCGATTTTATCGACATGAACTCCAGCCGTAACCAACGCGATGTAGAAGACAGAATGCGCGATGCGCTAGAGCCCGATCGTGCGAGAGTGCAAGTCGGTCGCATTTCTCGTTTCGGTCTTCTCGAAATGTCACGACAGCGACTACGCCCTTCTCTTGGAGAAACTAGCGGAGTCGTTTGTCCACGCTGCAGTGGTCAGGGATCGATTCGCGACGTGGAATCACTCTGCCTTTCAATCTTGAGAATCTTGCAGGAAGAAGCAAACAAGCAGAAGTCTCTTGAAGTCCGAGCTACTGTCCCACTCGCGCTCTCCTCTTATTTACTAAATGAGAAGCGCGCAGGACTTGCAGAGATTGAGGAGCAAAGCGGAACAAGAGTTTCGATAATTCCTAAGCCCGAACTACAAACACCGCACTACGAAATTACTGCGCTAAATAAGCAGGGTGAAGTGTATGAGGTAGATGTTACCGCCATAGCGGAGCCGGCACCGAACGCAAAGTCTAAGAACCAGGATACGCCAACGGCACAAAAGCCAGTCGTGGGTAATATATCTGCAGATCGTGCACCTCCGCCTCCACAGCCAGCGACCAAGAAGAAAGGTTTCTTCGCGAAGCTATTCGCAGCCCTATTCGGCTCTGCCGAAAAGAAGAAAGCAGAACCCAAGAAGAGATCACAAGGCGGCAACCGCAATCGTTCGAGAGGCAATTCACGCAATCAGAACCGCGGCCAGCAGTCACGCAGCGGCAATCAACGCAGAGATCGAGGCGGAAAGGGTTCCAACCAGAATCAGCGACGTAATCAGCCCAACAAGAGCAACAACGACAGGCCTAAGTCTGACAAGGAAGATCCTAACAAGCAGGATAAGGTAGCGTCATCTGACAAGCCGGAGCAGAATTCCGAGCAGAAGGCACAACGTCGCCCAGCGAATAAGCGCCCACGTAACTCGAATCAGCGTAAGCGCGGACCGGAACAGGCTCAGGCTCAGACTCAGACTCAGGCAAGCAATGATGAGGCAGCGTCTAAGCAGCAGAACACTCAGCCTGCAGACGTAGATGGTAATAAGGCCCCACAAGACTTATCAAACAATGACAAGCAACAACCACGGCAGCAGTCCAATCGTTCAAGGAGCGGCAGTCGTCGCGGCGGTAGAGGGGGTTCAAACTCGAATGGCAACGCTAATGGTAACGAGAGCAACCAAGCCAGCATTACAGAAACATCCGCTCCGTCCAACAGCAATGTAGCAACACCAGCGCCTGCTACGAGTAACGAGCAGCCGAGTCAGCCCTCTGCAAATGTTCAAACTAGCCCTAAAGCCGAGCCTACAAGCTCAGCTCCAATCGCAGCAAAACCTGTACAGGCAGCGCCTGCGCCTCAGCAACAAGCAGCGCATGAGAGCAGCGCAACGCCAGCTGCACAGCAGCCAAAAGCGGCTAGCACATCGGCGGCTTCAACTCCGGCTTCAGCTCCAGTAACAACACAAGCAGAATCGAAGCCTGCCAGCCCTGCTCCTGCACCCGCTCCTGCTCCTGCACAGCAGAGCAAACCAGAGCCAAGTCCTGCGCCAGTTAAGCCAGCAGCAGCTAGTGGACGCGCAGCTAACGACCCACGCGAAATTAAACGTCGCGCGATGGCAGCTCAGCAGAAACAGAATAAAGGGGAATAATTGAACTAAATAGACACTCGTTGAATCAAACGAGTCGCATAAAAAAGCCCGGTTATCCGGGCTTTTTTAGTTGTGGCTCAAATCAAGCGCTGCTTAAATAGAGTCCTTCATTAAAGAGCAGCCTCTAATTCTGGAAGCACTTTAAACAAATCGGCCACCAGGCCATAGTCAGCAACTTGAAAAATCGGCGCCTCTTCATCTTTGTTTATCGCAACAATTACCTTGCTGTCTTTCATGCCAGCAAGATGCTGAATCGCACCAGAAATACCAACCGCAATATACAGATCAGGAGCGACGATTTTACCGGTCTGACCCACCTGCATATCGTTTGGCACGAAGCCAGCATCAACTGAAGCCCTAGAGGCGCCAATTGCAGCTCCTAGCTTGTCTGCGACTTTCTCTAAAAGGGCAAAGTTTTCGCCGCTCTGCATGCCACGGCCACCAGAGATTACTATCGATGCCGCTGTTAATTCAGGACGCTCAGAGACTGAAAGTTGTTCGCTAACAAAGGTAGCTACTTCCTGCGTACTAACGAAGTCAGAGTTCTCGATAGTGGCGTTACCACCCTTCGCCGCTTCTGCATAGGCTGTAGTTCGAACGGTAATAATTTTCACTGCATCAGATGACTGTACTGTGGCCATCGCGTTACCCGCATACACAGGACGCACAAAGGTATCTGCGCTCTTCACTTCTACGATGTCAGATATTTGCGCAACATCTAGGAGCGCTGCCGCACGAGGCATAAGATTCTTGCCAGTAGTGGTCGCTGCAGACAGGATATGCGAGTAGTTCTGAGCGAGCTCAACCAGAAGAGGCGCTACGTTTTCAGCCAGCTGATGCGCATAGGCCTCAGCGTCAGCACTGATTACCTTCATCACCCCTGAGATTTCCGCCGCTGCCGCCACCGCACCCTGGCAGCCCGAACCGGCAACTAGCACATGAACATCATCGCCGATAGCCTGCGCCGCTGTAACTGTATTCAGTGTGGAAGTCTTGATCGAATCGTTATCGTGCTCTGCAATTACTAAAATTGACATGCTCACCACCTATATGACTTTAGCTTCAGTCTTTAATTTGTTAACGAGTTCTTCTACAGACTCAACGATTATGCCCGCGCTGCGTTCCGCTGGCGCATCAACGCTGAGGGTCTGCAGTTTAGATGTGATATCTACACCTAGCTCAGCGGGCGTAGTCGCATCTATTGTCTTCTTCTTTGCCTTCATAATGTTTGGCAATGAAGCATAGCGCGGCTCGTTTAGGCGCAGGTCGGTCGTCAGGATTGCTGGCAGGCTGAGCAATACTGTCTGCTCGCCACCATCGATCTCTCGGGTTACTTCAATCTTGCCGTCTTTTATTTCGGCCTTGCAGGCAAACGTGCCCTGCGGGTAGTTACACAGCGCCGCAAGCATTTGACCCACCTGATTGTTATCGGTGTCGATGGACTGCTTTCCTAGGATTACCAGGTCTATAGCCTCTTTCTCTACAATCGTCTTGAGGATCTTGGCAACTGCCAGTGGCTCTACCTGCTCGTCCGTCTGCACGAGTATCCCTCGATCGGCACCCAAAGCCAGCGCGGTGCGAATTTGTTCCTGGCTAACTTGAGGTCCTACCGATACAGCGATGACTTCATCTGCCGCACCCGATTCTTTGATACGGATCGCCTCTTCAATAGCGATCTCGCAGAATGGATTAATCGCCATCTTGGCATTGCTAAGATCGACCCCCGTGCCATCGCTCTTAACCCTAACTTTAACGTTCGCATCAACGACGCGCTTTATCGCAACAAGAATCTTCATGGATTCTCCATTTATGGTGTCTAACAGAATAAGTGAACTTTTAGTTAACTAGGTCGAGCCAGAGGAAATTCCTTTTCACGGCCCGAAAAAGGTGGCAATAATGCCGTTTTTAGCGGTTTAGGTCAACAATGGGGGCCTTTGGTAGTGTCTCAGTTTGAATATCGATCAACTGAATACCACAGCCCTAGGATTCCGTGCTGGGACAGTAAATCTCTGGTGACGCTTAACGCACGCTGTAAATACATCCCTG
>TARA_B110000858_G_scaffold38543_1_pt1 | contig 13859 bp, 31 predicted proteins | sample TARA_B110000858 | Tara Oceans TARA_B110000858 (sample SAMEA4398247) | marine metagenome | biome: Polar Biome; feature: [SRF] surface water layer (ENVO:00010504); material: water (ENVO:00002006), including particulate matter (ENVO:01000060) such as... | depth 5 m | reverse complement strand
AAAGAAAAAGAAAGAGAAGCAAGTACACCGCGTCTATTGTACCTACTTCCCAAATGGTGATTACTACATAGGTTACAGTGGCAAGCCGCAAAAACTTTATGAGAAATACTATGGCTCATCCAAGTATGTGCTACAGTATGAAGGTGAATTGATGAAAGACACGATTGCTGAATTTGAGATGAAGTCCTGGGCTAAGATGCAGGAGTTTTTGTTACAATGGCAGCAACGACACGATCCTAAATGTTTGAACTCAATGTTAAATATTAGATTAAACAAAGAACCGCTTGCTAACTTTGTTCCTCTAGACTGGAGCCCGAGATGCCATTTATAATACTACTCGCATTATCTGCACTAGGTGTTTCCGTTGTAGCAGGTTACTTCTCTATCGTAGGCCTTATGGCTATCTTCCCAGCAGCGGCGTATTCTATTGCCGCAATGGGTGTGGTGCTAGAGGTTGCTAAACTAGTAACAGCATCATGGCTGTACCGAAACTGGGAGACTGCAAACCTACTGATCAAAGTGTACTTTGTGCCAGCAGTTATTGTACTGTCCATTATTACATCTATGGGTATCTTCGGCTTTCTATCTAAGGCTCACATTGATCAAGGTATCGAAAGCGGTGATGCTACTGCAAAGATAGAGCGGGTTGATACTCGCATATCATCAAACGATAAAGAGATACAACGCGCACAGACTACCCTAGACAACTTTGACGCGATCCTAGATCGATACACTGAGTTGGGCTATGTGACAAGAGGCTTAGACGCGAGAGACGAACAGAAAGAAGAACGCACAACAATGAGAGCTATCATTGATGCGGCTGAAGCTGCAAACGACTCACTCTATGACACTCGCTCCGATCTACAGTCTGAAGTACGAGCGTTTGAAGTAGAAGTAGGACCTATCAAATACATAGCAGACCTGATGTATGCTGATGGCAGAGAGAATTTAGAGGCAGCAGTTAGGGCAGTCATCATTGCGATAGTGCTAGTGTTTGATCCTCTTGCTATTCTACTAGTGGTTGCTGCTAATATGCAGTACATGGCGCACACAGGCGGTCGTATAGAGTTTTTATCGCTTAGTGACGATGCAACAGAAGCTGAAATGATGGTAGAGCCTGAGCCAGAAGCATCCTCAATGCGAGACGAAATCATGGAGGAAGACAAGGAGCTATTGAGTAAGGTAGCGAACGGTGTATCTCTCAACCCTGCTGAAAGAAAGAAGCTAAAAAACTTAGATTGGCTGGTTGACAGGAAAAGCTAAATTATGTGGAATTATGATGATGTAAACTTTGTGAATATAGAACTGTCCAGCCTCTGTAATTCTATATGTGCTTGGTGCCCTCGATATGAGGACATGTCCAGCGTTGTCAACAAACAACTTACACCTACATACATAACCTTTGATCAATTCAAGGATTGGTTCCCTGCTGACTTTTGTGCCCGCATTGACAACTGGACATGCTCTGGTGATTATGGTGATGCTGGTACAAACCCAGATCTGCTACTGATACTGGACTATGTGCTGACACAGAACCCTGAAGCATCCGTGCATCTCAATACCAACGGCGGCATGCGTAATTCAAAGTGGTGGGGCGAACTAGGTGAACTGTTCTCACACCGAGAGCAGCGCAAGATGATATTCTCCATCGACGGGCTAGAAGACACCAATCATCTTTACCGCAGAAATGTGAAATGGGATAAGGTCATGGAAAATGCTGGAGCGTTTATAGACAACGGCGGCAATGCGTACTGGGACTTTCTGATATTCAAGCACAATGAGCATCAGGTAGCGGACGTAAAGTATCTAGCGTGTGAGATGGGCTTCCTAGATGTAACCGTGAAATATCCTAGAGGCTTTGAGAAGGGCAACATGCAAGTTAAGGATGCTGACTACAATGTATTGTACGAGTTGGAGCCCATTGATGAAAGCTACATACAGAATACATACCCTGCAACCCCTCCTAATTATAAGGCAGAGGATGTTCAATATATTACAATTAAAGAAAGTGTAGAGACACTCCACGCAGAAACCCCTGGAGATATCGAATGCTTCTCCCATCGTAATGGTGTTGAGATACGCATAGCTGCCGACGGTACCGTCTATCCCTGTGTGCATTTCGGACATCTGAGTAAGCACCCAAGACCCAATCAATTGTTTCCCAAGGCGCAAATGATTGACATATTCAAGGATAAACGATTGTCACTGCACGATAGATCACTTAAAGAAATACTCGCAGACGATCCTTATAAATGGGTTCACGATAGCTGGGAGTCTAAATCTTGTGTTGTTTGCTGGGAGAACTGCGGTGTCTCAAAAGAGAAGAAATCAGTAATGGAACAGATATATCAAAACGAAGGGAAAATTCATGGCACAGTCTAAAATTCTTATTGTAGGTGGCGGCTCTAAGTTTGGCATGCTGTTGGCGTTAGAAGCAAAACAGTACGGAGATGAGGTCCACATTGTCACGGGAACTGAAGATGCTGTGGCTGACCGAGTTATACATGTTGACTGGAACCATGTGTCAACGGGTGATGTCATGCCAAAGATTGACAAGGATTATGATGTAGTGGTGTTCAATCAAAATGGTGGTGGTTCGCCTAATGACATCGTACAGGAAAACGTACAACTAGAACATTGGAACCGCGCATTTTTCAATAATGTACAACTGCCCTACTATATCGCACAGCACATAGAAGTTAAGGAAAACGCTAAGATTGTTTGGATGCTGTCTCCAGTGTTTCACCCAAGACTAAGAAGTGATGAGTTCATGTTTGGAGGCTATGCAGCGGATAAGGCATACAGCTATCACATGATGAAATCCTTCGCTACACAGAAGAGCAAGAATTATTATGGTCTGGCACCAAAACATTTCGGCAATGGCATTACAATGTACGAGACTATAATGAATCTTACACCAGATAGGTCAGGTAAGATGCTGAATGAGCATGGCGAACTGTGGAGCTAAGTTTTCGTGGTGTAGAGTGGGAAACAATCAACGATTCATTCTCTGAGAGATACATGGTGCTGTTAGAAAAGCAACTGTGGGAGTCGGAAGAATACTTTGAGGATGATGTTAGGCTTGAGTCTATCGAGGCAGAGATTCGCAAGACCTGTAACGAGTTAGGCATTACATATACTACTATCAATCAGGTGCATGAAGAAACTGTCGATAACAGAGCTAACAATCCACTACACTCTAAACTAAATGATTTGATTCACCACTACGAGCGATCCGAGCAATCGTATCCTCCCAGATGGGGATACAGAAACGGCAACTCCGCTATAGAATTGCAGGACAGTGATTACGATTTATTTACAGTAGATAGAAAATATGGGTACCTGTATGTCATGTATCCTCATGTCGCAAGGCATTTCGCGGAAGCAGTAATGTCTGATGATCCTCATGGTACGATTGAGGCACAGACACTGGCGCGACCAAACTTTTTCTGTTGGTTAGGCTCAGATATGATAGTTGAAGACAAGTTCCTGAGTCACGCCAAGAAATTCATTGATAAGTACGACTTATCGTATGATCTGACAGATAAAAGGTTAGCAGTAGGATATATACCCTTTGCGAGGCTAAAAAAGGATGTCCCAGATCTTACGACAAAATTGCAATGGAACAATTAACTGATCCCGAATGGTCAACTACTGTATTGACATGGTGTTGCCTTTTAGTTATAATGATACACTCAATTAAACGGAGATAGAACATGGGTATCACAGAAACACGCGATGAACTAATCGCTCTACTACAGGCTGGCGAAGTTACGATCAACTTCCAAAAAATGGATGAGACTGAGCGAGAATTTGTTGCTACATTAAAAGAAGGTGTTATGCCTGCTTTGACTTCGGCGCAAGATTCTAACGCTGAGAAGAAGAAGAGTAGCGATCAGATTGTGGTATGGGTTCCAGCATCACTTGGTTGGAGAACGGTCAAATTAGACCGAATCAACTCAATAAGTGCTTGACATTAGACTCCTGTTACTATATAATACATAGTATCAATCACAGGAGTCCATCACATGGCACGACAAAGACAAGAACCAGAGCAGAAAAAGGTACGCAAGAAACGCAAACCGATGACTGCTGAACAAAAGGCAGCTGCCGTTGAACGTCTAGCTAAGGCTAGAGCAGCGCGGCAAGCTGCTAATCCCCCTCAGTACAAAAACATTCACCCTAAGGTCCTTGCATTGGATGAAGACGATGCTCTCTCATTCAACAAGGTCCGTGAGTGGATCAAATTCAACAAAGAATTGTTATCATCTCACAGAAGCGAGATACGGACAGGAATGAAAGGTGCTGAATCTAGGGCTGCATCTGTCTCTGCCTACATCAATGCTATGAACGCATATTTGCAGTGCGGCGATTGGATCGATGGCTATTACGGCAGAGAACGTGAGCATAAAATTACATGGCGAAATCTTGCTATGGCATATTATCCTAATGGTGAACCTAAACGCACTCCAGGTGTCTACTATACAGATATAGGATATGTCTGGGGTGAGCAGCCTGAAGGTCTTGAGGAGTTAATGGCATGATAATAGTTGATTACAATGCGACCGCAATCTCCACTTTTATGGGTGAGGTTCGCGGCAGAACTGATGTTGAGGTAAATGTACCTCTGTTACGACACATGATCTTGAATGCCATACGTGGATACAAGACTAGATTCCGCGGTGAGTTTGGTGATAATGTGGTGATCGCGTGTGACAATAGACACTATTGGCGCAGAAAAGTGTATCCATATTACAAAGCAAGCCGCAGAAAAGTGCGTGATTCGTCAGGATTCGACTGGCCTAGCATATTCGATGCACTAAATGCTATCCGTAATGAGATAGATGAGTTCCTACCTTACCCTGTGATCGATGTAGATGGCGCTGAGGCAGACGATGTTATAGGTACTCTAGCTGAGTACAGTCAGACCGCTAAACAAGGTGTGCTGTTCGAGGACGCTGAGCCGTACTTAATCATCTCAGGTGACCACGACTTCAATCAATTGCAGAAGTGGCAGAACGTACAGCAATTTTCTCCTGTCAAGAAAAAGATGATAAAGATTGAAGAGTCGGCACATGCTATATTGATGGAACATATCATTCAGGGTGACAAGGGTGACGGCGTTCCTAATATATTGAGCGACGATGATGTCTTTGTCACTGATAAGCGGCAGAAGTCAATTCGTAAGGTTCTACTCGCTGAGTGGAAGAACATGGCTCCTGCAGATTTTGTCACTGGTGATATGGCTGCTGGATATATACGCAACAAGCAACTTGTAGATCTAAGCATGACTCCAGCGGATATAAAGGAAGAGATTATATCGTCATATCAACGGCAACTAAATAAAGATAAGAGTCAACTCTTAAATTACTTTATTAAGTACAAATTGAAAGGCATGATAGATGTCGCGGAGGATTTTTAATGGCTATTATTGAACGGAGAGAGCATCATCAACTTATCGCTTTCTTTACATATGAGATTGCAGATGAGGATATCATCGAAAAATGGGGTAGTGTGAGTGCGCTAGAGGATCTACTGTACGAGCATCACGATGATGCTGTCGAGTGGATGGATGATTTTGGATTTGATCGCTATGATGATCTGTGGACAGATCGAAAGGGTGGTTATGAAATTGATTGGGAGGTAAAACCAGATGAAGTTTAGACAAGTAGATGAAGGCTTTGAGTGGGTATTCAAAGCTGAAGGGGTAGATAACCAAGTAGCAAGGCTCAGGCAATGGACAGAAAACAACCAGACACTAGTAAAAATAGTGCGATGGGGCGTTGGAGCTGAGAAGGTTGACTGGAACTTACCTAGTGGTATGCCAGATACAATCAAACTGGATGAAGATATCCCTGCAGGAATGAGTGATACAACTATCCAGATGGAATGGAGACGCATCAATGCATTCTCTAATCCTAATGGCAATATGCAAAAGCTGGTTGATTGGAAGCGCGAGGCTAACTGGATGCAGGTCTTAGAAGGCTTACATCATATTGAAGCTAAGTGGTTGACGGCTGCTAAAGACGGGACGCTGCTAGAGCTATGTCCTCAGTTGGAGACTCTGTTGCCCGCATTGGGTATAGAGGAGTATAATGTCCCTGTAAAAAAGAAACAGCGAAAGAAAAGGTCTACAAAGAAATCAGCCGCCTAGGTCGGGCGATATGGGTCATAGTAACGACCCCATTGCCAATCCGCTGGTAGATCAAATCCATCGAATTCAACCAGATGCATTTTACCAGTGGGTTCGACGCACCACTTTCGCTTAGGTCTACTGTAGGCTGATTCACGGATTTTGCGTATAGTATCAGCCCTATGCTTTCTACCGTACATAGGGTTGAACTCACCTCGACGGGTGCCTTTCATAGTATTGGAGACTTTATCTCTGAACTCCTGATTGCGCCCGTTTTTAACCGCTGGGTGGTTCTCACCTAGCTTGGCTTCTCTAATACGCTGTCTTCCTTCTGGAGTGTGCCAAGCTGTCCTGTCTCTACAGCGGTCTACAATAGGGAGGTTTTGCTTGTTAGCAATGATCACATAGTCGCGTACACCTTCTACAGTGGACTGCTTGATGATCATCTCGCGTGGCTTGGGAACCTCTTGTAGGGTGTTCTCATCGACAATCCAGTACTCGGATCGTGTCAGGAAGAGGAAAAATCTACTTGCTCTAGCCATACTGTATATACTCAAATCAATGTTTATTGCATATTTATATGACAAAAGGATCTAAAGAAAAGTGAAATAGTGCTTGTCATTTGGTCATATATCATGTATAATACTTGTATAAACTGAAAAAACAGAGAGAAATAATGAATTTATACGATATGAACGATGCAAACTTTGATAGCTACCAGAGCTTTATTATGGAAAATGCTGATCCTTCTGAGGTCATCATCTGTAATGGAGACACTCTACTGGAGGCGGCTGAAAATTCGTATCTCCTAGAAGAGTTCCTTCAATCACCTAGCTACGAGGCATAAGAATATGAAAGATCTTAAATTAGCAGGCCTAGAACGTCTTCTCCAAGAGTTTGTTTTCGAGGAATCAGTTCCTTGTTGGGAAGAACTTTGGGAAGCTCTGTTGGATCTAGGCTGCTCTGAGTCTCAGGTTCTTAGAATTTCAATTGCTGCAATGAAAAGGCTTTAACCATGTACTACACTCACACCAAAGACCCCATCGGATGTTTCACTGAGAAAGAGGTAGGCAACTATTTCGAGTACTCTAATAATCCTGACAGAAAAGAAGGGTGTGGAGACTGGTGTTGCTTCCCTCATCTAGTGTGGGTCGGTGACACGGCTGGTGGTGCTCCTGGCTATCGTTATGCGACTGTCAAAAAGACTGTTGCTTACATCGTAACGGACGAGGATGAGTACGGTCAACCAGTCATTGAGAAATGGCAGCTAAAGAAAAACAACCCTTACGTTATAAGCATATAACAAAAGGTTCTAAGAAAACGTGATAAAAACGTTGACTTTGGTCTCTTTCGAGTGTATAATACTTGTATAAACTGAAAAAACAGAGAGAAAAGACATGAATTATATACTAAGAAACTGCGTTAACGACAATCAAGTACAGACTCATATGACATGGCCCACCCGAGTGGATGCTCTGAACTATGTCTGGGAGAACTTTGAACGTGGAGTGGTGTGGGTTGATGTCAATGATCGCCCAGCGGTAGTGATGTCTCTCCTGTCTGAGCGCAACGAGGTGCTCGAGGTGACTAACCCAGAGCTTATTCTGGACCCTTCTAAGCCTGCTTATATGATCAGAACGTTATAAGCATATAACAAAAGGTTCTAAGAAAACGTGATAAAAAGGTTGCGTTTAGGGTCAGATTGTCATATAATAGTAGTTCAAAAGTTGAGAGAGAAAAGTTATGCGATATACACAAAGAGAGTTCATTCAGTTGCTAGAAACAAAACTCAAGTCTGAGGTATGCCCTATTCGTATCGCACAACTTGAAATGAAGATATTCAAATTAAAGATGGAGTCCGCAGCTATGGTGTAACGTTACGGCAGGTGCGCGGCTGTGTCGTAACCGCGTCAGATTGTTTCTTTTTTTATTGTTAGGATGTGAATTTTATGGCTTATATATCAGCAACAGAAGTTAAGGCGATTCGTTTAGAACTCAAAAAGGAGTTCCCTAAGTATCGTTTCTCGGTTCGTAAATCCTCTGGCGGGTTAGCCGTTTCCGTTTCTCTTACTAAAGGGCCCAAGGGTCTACTTGAAGCTGTCGGTGAGCAATTCACTGGCTCTGGTCATCAGTCTATCAACCACTATCATACGAACATGTATGGCGAGTACAAGGGCATGTTTGACAAGATCCTTACCGCTATTCAGACTGCCCCTGCTAAAGTGGGTCGCGGTTGGTATGACAACTCCGACGCAATGGTCGATTACTTCGACACTGCTTTCTATATACATATGGAAGTAGGTCGATACGGTAAAGGATACACAACGGTTTAGGAGATACAATGAAAAAATTAGCAATCGTCGCGGTGATCATCGCGGCTTTCGGTGTTTCACAATCAGTAGAGGCTAGTAGCACTAGTGACAAGGTTGCTATCGGCATCACTGGCATCCTAGTTGGTAAGTGGTGGAGCGACAGGCAGTCGTATAGTCCAGCGTACCCTGGCTATGAGGAATACTCTAGCATGGGTTATTACAGTTCCTCAGGCACATGGTATCCCTTTGATAAGCGTTACCCTCGTTTCAAATGTCGAGGCAACCGCATAGATTGTGCATACCAGATGGGTGTGTATGAGCGAGAACGAGCAGCCTTTAACGAAGCAAAGAAAAAGGCATATGAGTGCGGCAGATGGGGGAGGTGTAAATGATTGTATTGACTGACATAGACGGCTGTGTACTTGACTGGGAAGAGGCTTTACAGTATGGATGGAGCATCGCGGTCACACTCAGGTTCCTGGATACAAGGAGCACTATGGCATAGACACTCGGTATGGCATGGAGAAGTCGGTGTCAAAGAAACTAGTCGAGCAATTCAACTCTTCGGCTGCAATAGGCTTTCTTCCTCCGCTCCGTGACGCGCAGTACTTTATCAAGCTGCTGCACGAAAAGCTACAGGTCAAGTTTGTCGCTGTCACTAGCCTAAGCGACGATCCTTATGCAAAGAAACTGAGAGAGCGCAACCTGGCTAAGTTATTTGGCGACAACACTTTCGAGGAAGTTATATGCTTGCCTTGTGGTGCTGACAAGGATGATATCCTCGAGGAGCTAAAGGCAAAGTATGCTGACAGTATCTGGATCGAGGACAAAACTACAAACGCTAGGGTAGGTGCTGCTCTAGGTTATGAAACTTTATTGATCGAGCATAAATACAATATGCATGACCAAGGAGACTTCACTCTGGTGAAGGGCTGGGAAACGATTTACAACTATATAGAGGTAAACTATGAGCGTTTATGTACTGGAGCAGTTTGAATCTTTTTGTCGCAAGATGTACCATAGGAACTGCGAGGAGCGCGGTGAATGGGGTGATGAATTATTGACCTACGAGGAATACACGACCAATCATCGTGGCTTCCTAATTCACGTTTACGAGCAGCTGGAGGATGAATCTTTCGGTGAAGCATTAAAAAAAGGGAGCCTTAAGGAATGGATGCGATCACTCTAACTGCAATAACATTTACCTGCACTTTCATAGCGTACTACGCAGGCAGATACTTCGGTGGTACGAAAGGTCAGGCTGTAGGCATGGCTATTGTTATGTGCTGGCTAAAACAGCGACCTGAATCTTGGTCAAGCTGTGAGAAGGACTTCTATAAAGATATGAAAAATCTCTAATGGAAGACTTTTATTATTATGCGAGTGGACAGGAAGTCGAACCGTACTCAGCAAAATTTGTAGAGTCTGACACTGAACTGCGGTACGAATTCAACAAGGAAAACGAGCCAGAAGAACTACTAGCCAATGGTTGGGAAGAGATGTCTAACGGCGAGTATCCCTGGAGTGTAGACAATCCCCTTGCGCATGACACCGTGAGCATTAGGTATCGAATCAACAAGCACGGATTCCGCTGCAATGAAATGCCCTTCGCTTCTGCGCCCCGCGCGGTGATCGCATTAGGGTCTAACATGGCTTTCGGCGTAGGCATGCCTGAAGCTATGACTTGGCCTCATCTGGCTGCTAGTAAACTTGGTCATCGTGCTATCACACTAGCTAAACCCAATTCGTCGCTAGAATCGCAGTATAGGCTGCTTCTCGCGTGGTTACCGCAGCTACAGTCGGAGTATGTAGTATTACAGGAGCAACATGACTCCTTGAGCCAATGGGAGCGATTTGAGGGCGAAGAGCTTATAAGCGAATTTATCCCAGGCGATACTCGTCCGATGGAAAAGATTAGACGGGACATGGTACTCAGGGCTATGCAATCATTGTGCAATCAGTTCAACTCTACCTTTATTCACATATCACCTGAGGTTGAACTCATCGACGGGCCTGACTACGGCAGAGACCTAATGAGTCCTGGTAGAAGGCATCACCGGTATGTCTCGTATCAAGTACTGAAGCGCATGGGGCAACTTGATTGATCACACGACCTCGAAGGATGCTATTCGGATCTGAACCTCGTAACTACAAGTCTGCATGGATGACAGGTGATACCGAGGAGATGTATCTCAACCAAGACCCTGAGGCACTGAAAACTCACGGCTGGGATAACAAGGCTAAAGCATACAGCCTAAATTACACTACCAATGAGTATGGCTTTAGGGAAGAGCGAGACTACCGACTCACGGGCGACATGGCTCTAGGCTGTAGTTTCACATATGGCATGGGAGTGCATAAGGAAGACACTTGGCCTAGTATGTTGGGGGGACTGACTGATAGACACATCTACAACTTCGGTATGCCTGGACATGGGCTGATGGGCGCGTTTCGTATAGCGATGCATTTTGCTCTACTGCTCAAGCCCAAGAATGTCTATATCCTAGCTCCAGGGTTTGATCGCATAGAGTATTTTCACCCTCACGATTCTGCTTGGGTGCCACACGGAGGTTGGAGTGAGCCGTCTGATGAAGTAGCCATGACAATGTTGGGGCAGGAGAACGCCTTATTACTGAACTCAACCGCTCTATGTGGCATCAAGGGCATCTGTGACTCAATTGGTGCTAACATGTATATGATACACCCTGCTATTGAAATGCAAGGAAAAGACGACATTGACGTTATGGGTAGAGACCTAGTACACCCAGGTAGACTGGTTCAGAAGGAGTATGCCAAGCTGTTCGCAACTACTGAACCCTGGACATTCACGCATCAAAACATCGGGGCGGCGTTCACACTGCCCGATCCTACACACTCTCCTGTACTCTTTCCTGAGTAAATCAACATCGCTGTATATACGAAAAAGTTATAAGCATATAACAAAATGATCTAAAAAAAGGTGAAATAAAGGTTGCGAAAGTCACCAATACCTCGTATAATAGTGTTTCAAAAGTTGAGAAAAAAAGGAAAATCATATGACACTATCACAAGGCTTAGTATATCAGATCTCGAAAGAGGCTCTAGAATTGATGGAAGGCGAGAAGCTAACTGCTCTTGTCCCTTCTTCATCGTGCTACTCATCAATGCAGAGTGAGTATTGGTTAAAAGGTCGTCCTGCTGTTCAGGTCGTTATTCAACGTTTAACTGCTGAATATTTCAGCGTGGAGAGTGTGTAATGGAAAAGCAACTAAAAAAGCTGATTGAGCTAATCAACGAAGACTATCTACGATTCATGCCTCCTACTACAGAGGTTCGCAAGCAAATGTGTGCTGAATTCGCAATGAATATTGAGATCCTTGAAGGTCGCAAGTACTACAAGATCATCAAGGGAGGTTCTGTATGGGGCTTTGTCATGAAGGCTGATGATCAGAAATTCAAGGCTGGAGATCTGCTCAAAGCGGCTTCCTGGGCTGCCCCTGCTCGTAACAAGGCTCGTGGCAACATCCTCAAGGGTGACTACAGCTGGGTTCGTTGGACTGGTCCCGAGTACTTATAGGATAGCGTTATGGAAAGTATTGAGCAAACAGCACTAGGTGCGTTGAGTATAGAAAGGTTGGTTGGACTGCTTGAAACGACAGCCAGCAAAGACGCAAAAGTGTTGCGCAATCTGCTGATTTGGGGTGAGGTCATGTATGGTGGCGTCACCCTGAGAGAGGTTGCGGAAAGGTACAGCATAACGGTAGGTCGTGTCAAACAAGCCGCGCTTTGGTCAGAGAAACGTCTCCAAAGTCTAGGTGCTGTCTAACTTTCGGTGCGATGTCTAACTTGACATCGCGGTCTCATTGTAGTAAAATACTCGTATCAATTAAGGAAACTTTTATTATGCAAAAATTCAGTCTTTATCAAATACATCTTACTGCTGAGGAACATACCGAGTCGAATGAAATGGGTCGCACTCGCGCTCTTCTGGAGATGCCGATCATTGAGGCACAACTCGCTACTAGCATGGGTGGTGTTGACGCAATGATCCCTGAGTATGAGCAATTCTATACTGAGGTGAGTGTAATCACCGCGAAGGACGAGGAAGATGCTTTCTACGTTCACAACAATCCTTATGGCATACCTCAGCTTGAGGAGCAAATAGAACGATTCTCCTCGCAACATTCAATGTCGGTAGGTGACATCCTTGTCACTGAGTCAGGCAAGGCAATGATGGTTGACGGCTTCGGCTTCGGTGAAATCGAGATCGACGCACTTGGACCAGACGCCTACGCAGCTTAGAACTAGACGGAATCACTTGGGATGGCAGAGTGGCTTATGCAATGGACTGCAACTCCATGTACGAGGGTTCGATTCCCTCTCCCAAGTCCAATTTTAGGAGAACTTATGTTCGATATGATAATCTATTTGGTGACCTATGAGGGTCAAACCGAGTCCGCGTACACCTGGGAACACTCTACTTGGCAAGGTGCTGAGAAGCTAATGGGGTGGTTACAGGAAGAATTCCCTCAACGTGAGTGGTCTATCATCGAGAAGGACGTGAGTTGATCACGGTAAACGGCAGTACGCAATCTATCCGCTTCCTCACTGAGGACGTATGTATTCTGCTGTTCAAAGAACTATTGCCTCGGAAGCACACGCTCCACTTGGATATTCGTATTCAAAACGTGCGCAAGACCGGGGCTTCTGGGTATGCGGAGTCTTGGATCGAGAACAGGAGACGCTTAAATAACATCGAAATCGACAACCAGATGGGTTCCCTGTACGAATATATCAGTACTCTATGCCACGAATTCGTTCACATTAAGCAGTTTACGCTAGGTGAATTGACGGACAAAAACGGCAAGACGCTATGGAAAGGTGATGATCACACCAATACCGCTTACTATAGACAGCCGTGGGAGAAAGAAGCCTTCGCTCTGGAGCACGGTCTAGCTAAGAAATACATCAAAGAAGAGCTAGGTATCACTCTCAAAGAGGCAAAAAAGATTAAAGTCCGAGGATATAAATACTTTACTTAACAAGGAGAAGTAGCATGGCTAAGGAAACGGCAGAGCATCAGGCGAATAAGATCAAGTTCGAGGAAAAGAAAATTAAAGATCAGGCTGACGAGATCAAAAAACAGCAAGATAGAATCAAGGAATTAATGAATGGCACGCACAAAGCGTAAGAAGGCTTACCAACCTAAGCGGAAACAGTACCAATCCCTATCTAGCCTCGTATCGGAAATGACACAGGCAGGCGTATCTATTGACGTATTCGACGGTCTCAGTATAGAGGCAAACGGCTATAGGTACGGGATGTATGATTCTATAGTATCAATGGCACCTGTGGGAGACACTAGGTAGATGAAGACGTTTATTGTAGGTATATTATGTGCAATATCACTTAGCGTCTCGGCAATGCCTATTCCG
>TARA_B110000858_G_scaffold198440_1_pt1 | contig 13888 bp, 16 predicted proteins | sample TARA_B110000858 | Tara Oceans TARA_B110000858 (sample SAMEA4398247) | marine metagenome | biome: Polar Biome; feature: [SRF] surface water layer (ENVO:00010504); material: water (ENVO:00002006), including particulate matter (ENVO:01000060) such as... | depth 5 m | reverse complement strand
GGATTTAAACCTGTGTTTATTGATTCAAATTTAACTTCTTATGTTCCTAATATAAAAGATATTATAAATGCTATAACGGAGGATACTAAAGCTATTATGGTACCTAACTTAATAGGGAATAAACCAGATTGGACAAAATTAAAAAAAGAATTAAATAGAATTAAAAGAGAAGATATTTACATAATTGAAGACTCAGCTGATACAGTCACTGAAACATTAGATTCAGATGTTTCTACTACTAGCTTTTATGCTAGTCATGTTATAACAGCAGGTGGAATGGGTGGAATGGTAATGTTTAACGACGAAAAATATGTTAAACGTGCTTTGCAATATAGAGATTGGGGTCGTATTGGTGATAATAATGAAAACATGGATGAGCGTTTTTCACATGAGGTTGATGGTTTACCTTATGACTACAAATTTTTATATGGTGTATTAGGATATAACATGAAATGCAGTGAAATGAGTGCTGCTTTTGGCTTAGTTCAATTAGAACGCTTCCAGACATTTAAACAAAAAAGAAGAGATAATATAGAACGTTATTTAGAAAATCTAAAAGATGTTAAAGAAATACTATTACCAGATGATAGTATAGAACCTAATTGGTTAGCTATTCCTTTACAAACTGAACATAGATTAGAATTATTAACCCATTTAGAAAATAATAATATTCAAACAAGAGTTACTTTTGCTGGAAACGTAACAAGACATCCTATTTACAGAGAGTATGTACAAGATTTTACTAATGCTGATTTAGTAATGAAAAATGGTTTTTTATTAGGAGCTCACCATGGCATGAGTATAGAAGATGTAGATTATGTTTGTGATAAAATAAAAGAGTTTTTTAACTAATGGTAGAATATTATTCAAAAGTAGATCCTACTAAATTACTCCATGTAGTAGTAAGGAAAGAAGACCTAAAACCAGGTAGAAAAGATATTATACCTGAAGAACATTTTATACAATGCTCTCATCTTAATATGGGAAAAGGTAAAACATTTAGACCTCATAGACATATTTTTAAGAATAGAACTAGAGATATAATTGCCCAAGAAAGTTGGATAGTAATTCAAGGTAGTGTTAAATGTACATTTTATGATTTGAATGATACTATTTTAGTTGAGCCTATATTATACCCAGGCGATGCTTCTTTTACATTAGAAGGAGGACATAATTACGAAATATTAGAAGATAATACTCTTGTATATGAGTATAAAACTGGACCTTATGAAGGTCAAATATTAGATAAAACTTTTTTAAATGAGAAATAATAATGTAACCATATTAGGTACAGGAATATATTTACCAAGTAACGTTGCAACAAATGAAGATGTGTGCCACCAAATAACAACTACACCTGAATGGGTGGAAGAAAAACTGGGTATAAAAGAAAGAAGAATAACGACGGGCGAAACAACTGGTGAATTGGCATATCAAGCTAGTATTAGGGCATTAGAAAATGCAAATGTAGATAAGGAAGATTTGGATTTAATAATGGTGGTAACATCAAGTCCTGACCAAATATCACCATCAACAGCATGTACAATACATCAAAAGTTAGAATTAAAAAATGATATTCCATCATTTGATATTAATGCTGTATGTGCTGGGTTTGTATATGGGATGTCATTCTCCTCTACCCTAATTAGTAGTGGAATTTATAAGAAAATATTGATTGTGGCAAGTGAAACATATTCAAAACATACGTGCTTATTGGATAGAAATTGCGTGTTCTTTGGTGATGGTGCTGGAGCAGTAGTTCTTGGTTCTTCTAAAAATGGATGGAATGTGAGTGATATAAAATCACAAGGTAGTGGAACAGGAATGACAGGATTTAGAATGCCGTTAAATGGTAATTTTACAATGAATGGTAAAGAGGTATGGGAACAAGCAGTTCGAGTATTACCAGAATCAATAATAAATGTATTAGAAAAAGCAAAGCTTGATGTAGGCGATATTAAAATATTAGTTCCACATCAACCAAGTATAAACATCTTAAAAGTAGTGGCAAAGAAAGTTGGAATGTCAATGAATAAGGTAAAGACAGTACAACATAAATATGGAAATATAGCAGGAGCATCCATACCAATTGCATTACATGATGCTTTTGAAAAGGGTGAAATTATTAAAGGTGATAAGATTGTTCTATCTGCCGTAGGTGCAGGTTGGGCTTGGGGTTCTATGGTAATTAATTATGAAGACTAACATGAAAACCATTGTAGTATTTGGAGGGACTGGTGGGTTAGGAATAAAACTTATTCCCCTGTTACATACAAAATATAATGTGATTTCCTTAAGTAGTTCAGAAGTAGATATCACAAATTTAAGTTCTGTAAAAAATTTCTTTGAAACAAATTCAGTTGATATTGTACTCAATATGAGTGGTAAAAAATATGATACTTTTTTAAGTAAAATATCAAATAGTGATGTAAATGAAATTGATAAAATGTTGGATGTAAATATTAAGGGCAACATCAATATATTAGCATCTTGTTTACCACAATTGATATCCAAAAGATACGGAAGGGTTATAGGTATATCTTCTGTATTTTCTGAATTGAATGTATCAAAAAACTCTATATATTGTGCTTCAAAGGCATTCATGGATAGATTATACAGTACCTCTAATAAAGAAAATATAAAATTTGGCATCACTTGTAATACAATTCAACTTGGGTATTGGGATGGAGGTATGGCATATCGTGTAGATGAAAAATATATCGAAATGGCGAAAGACAAAGTTGGGTTAAAGAGGTTTGGTAGAATTAAAGAACTATATAATACTATAAATTATATAGTAGATAATGAGTATATATGTGGAACACAAATAAGAATAGATGGGGGATTATAAAAATTTTAAAAAAGTAGGTGAAGATGTTAGAATAGATCCATCATCACAAATAGTTAGGCCTGAATTAATAGAATTAGGAAGTCATATATCAATTGATATGGGTGTATATTTTTCTACTTCTGCTAAAATAGGGGATTGGATTCATATCGCACCCCAAGTTAGTATTATTGGTGGAGGCGATTCATTATTGGTTATGGAACATTTTAGTAGCCTTGCAACGGGAACACGAGTAATTTGTGCAAGTGATAATTTTAAAGAAGGTTTCTTAAATCCTTTTATTCCACGTAAATATCGTAAAGTTATAAATGAAACAGTAACCTTAAAACGATATTCATCAACAGGAACTAACTGTTCTATAATGCCTGGGATAACAATGGGGGAGGGATCAGTATTAGGTGCAAATTCAGTATTAACAAAAGATACAGAACCTTGGGGGGTTTATGTAGGTGCGCCTGCTCAACGAATTAGTACACGAGATTCTAAATTAATATTACAAGGAGCAAAAGAATTAGGATATGAGTTTTGAAGCAGTAGCCAAATTAGAAAAAAAATTAGCCAAGTTTTATAATGCACCTTATGCTATAGCCGTTGATTGTTGTACTCATGGAGTTGAATTATGCCTAAGGTACAAAAATATAAGAAAAATTACAGTACCAAAACGAACATATATTTCAATTCCCTTTTTAGCAAATAAGTTAAACATTGAATTAAAATGGAAAGATGAAGTTTGGACTAATTATTATTACTTAACTGATAATATAATTGATGCTGCAGTACTATGGAAAAAAGATAGTTACATTCCTGGTACCTTCATGAATATTTCATTTCAATTTCAAAAACATTTGTCTCTTGGTAGAGGGGGTGTTATATTAACGGATAGTAAGGAAGCAGCAAAACAATTAAAAATGATGACTTATGACGGAAGAATTCCTGGTATACCTTGGAGAGGTCAAAATATTAACACTATGGGATATCATTATTATATGACCCCAGAAACAGCAGAATTAGGATTAAAAAAATTAGATAACGCTATAGATACTATACCAAAACAATGGATAGTAACTGATTGGCCTGATTTAACACAAATGGATATATTTAATAATATAAAATGAAAAAAGCATTTATTACAGGAATTAATGGACAAGATGGTAGTTATTTAGCTGAATATCTATTAGAATTAGGTTATGAAGTTCATGGTACAGTTAGAAGAAATTCAACTCCCGAAAATCAAGATACTAGAATAGAAGGGATACATAATAAAATTAATACTTATTATGCCGATTTATTAGATCAAGGTAGTATTGAAAGGTTATTAGATGATATTCAACCTGATGAAATTTATAACATAGCAGCTCAATCTCATGTAAGAATAAGTTATGATATACCTCAATTTACCGTTCAAACAAATGCTTTAGGAGTACTTAATGTATTGGAAGCATATAGAAGATCCTGTCCTAAAGCTAAATTTTATCAAGCATCCTCATCTGAAATGTTTGGCCTATCAGTTGATGATGATGGGTTTCAAAGGGAATCAACAACTATGAATCCTGTTTCACCTTATGGATGTTCAAAAGTATTTGGGTATAATATAGTACGTAATTATAGAAGAGCACATAAACTACATGCAACTAATGGTATTTTATTTAATCACGAATCTCCACGTAGAGGCTCTAATTTTGTAACTAATAAAGTAGTTAAAGCCGCTGTAAAAATTAAATTAGGACTACAAGAAAAGTTAGAATTAGGAAATATGGATTCATATAGGGATTGGGGACACTCTTATGATTATGTAAGAGCAATGCATTTAATGCTTCAACATAATAAACCTGGGGATTGGGTAGTATCAACTATGAAAACCCATTCAGTAAGAGAAATGTGTGACTTAGTATTTTCTTATTTAGGATTAGATTATAAAAAATATGTTACTCAAAATCCTAAATTTTTAAGACCCGAAGAATTACCATATTTAAAAGGTGATTCAACGAAAATCAGAACAGAACTAGGATGGAATCCTATTTATACTTTTGAAAGTATGATGGAAGAAATGACAGACCATTGGTTAGAATATTTTAAGAAATGAATTATATTACATTAAAAGATTTAGGTTCGTCTGGAGGGTTATGTTCCCAACTCCAAATTTTCTCAGGTCTTCTAGCGGTAGCAAGGGCTAACAATTTAAAAATAGCTTTTTCTCAAGAAAATATTGAAGGCAATCTAACTAAATATCCCCCTACACAAGAATCCATTCAAACGAAAATTAGAATATTTGATTTATTAGATTTAAAGGATGAATACGAAATAAAACCTCAAGAATTTTTTAACGATTTTATTGATAAACCCATAAATTTTCATACAACAACATATGATGAAACTTTATTTAATTTAGAACAAGGGCATAATTATAATTTAATCGGTAGATTTGATCTTTATACTTACTGGTATAATACTAACAGAGAAGATATTGAAAGTTGGGGTTATAAAAAAGAATTAAAATTAGAAGCAGAAAAAAGATTTAATCGTATAAAAAAACAATTTGGAAATAATAACCCCGTTGTAAGTATTCATATGCGTAGAGGAGATTATTTGCTTCCTGAATTTTCTTTTTGTAATTTAGGTATAGAATATTATACTAAAGCTATTGTTGAAAATTTTATGCCCTACAATGAATATAATTTTATATGTTTTTCTAATGATATAGAATATTCAAAATCTATTTTGGAAGGAGATAATATATATTTTGTTGACCCTAAAGGTGGAGATAAAGTATGTACCGACTCAGAAAAAGAAGATTTAACCTTACTAAGTTTATGTGACCACCATATAATATCAAATAGTTCATACCCTTGGTGGGGCGCATTTTTAAGTAAAAGTAAAAATAAAAAAATAGTTTGTCCAACAAATTATGTCCAACCAAACCACCCATCATCCTGGATAAATGGTAATTACTATCCTCCTAATTGGATAAATATAAATAATTAAAATAAAAAAATGGAAGAAAAAAAATATACAGTAGATTGGTTTAGTAATAATATACCTAATTGGGAATTTATATTTAATTATTCAAATCTTAAAGATAAAAATAACCTTAATTTTTTAGAAATTGGGTGTTTTGAAGGCAGAGCTACTAGTTATTTGTTAGAAAATATTTTAACAGGAAAAAATAGTAAAATTCATGTTATAGATACTTTTGAAGGTTCTACAAATGAAGTAGGGATGTTAGGTATGAATAATGATTTAGACCTAGGATTAAATGAATTATATGCAAAATTTACTCATAATATTTCAAAATATAAAGATAAAGTTAAAATCCATCAGGGTTTATCCAGTAATATTTTAAAAAATACTTTTAAAAATGAATTTTTTGATTTTGCATATGTAGATGGATCCCATACAGCTTATGATGTTTTAGAAGATGCTGTATTATTACATAAACTGATAAAGCCTGGAGGCGTTATAATTTTTGATGATTATTTATGGCAAGATCCAAATAATACTAGTATTACAAATAGCCCAAAATTAGCCATAGATTGTTTTATTAACGTATACCAGGATTTTTATGATATTTTAACTAAAGGATACCAAGTATCACTAATAAAAAACAAAGATAAATGAAAGTAGTATATGTAACAGGTTGTTTAGGGTTTATTGGCTCTTATGTAACTAGGAACTGTTTAAAAAGAGGATGGCATGTAAGAGGTATTGATATGATGACTTATGCTTCTAATCCTAAACTATTAAAGGAATTTTCAAAATACCCAAATTTTATTTTTGAAAATATTGATATGAACGATATAGAATTTTTATATGAATGCGATTACATTATTAATACAGCTGCTGAAACTCATGTAGGCAATTCATTAGTTAAAAGTGAAAACTTTGTACACTCAAATATAAATGGGGTTCATAATTTACTTGAATTAATAAGAAACTACAGAGCAGAAACAGATAAATTACCTACTTTACTTCACTTTTCCACCGATGAAGTTTATGGTGATATAACCGAGGGGGAACATATTGAAACTGATATATTAAAACCTTCAAACCCTTATTCTGCTACTAAAGCAGCAGCTGACCAACTAATTACAGCTTGGAATAGAACTTATGGTATACCTTACATTATTTTAAGACCCACTAATAATTATGGGATTGGTCAATACACAGAAAAATTAATTCCTAAATCTATTAAATATTTAAGTTTAGGGAAAAAAATCCCACTACATAATGGAGGAATCCCTATAAGAAATTGGTTACATGCCCAAGACACAGCAAATGCTGTTATGGATATTATCGATAAAAAAGTAAAAAATGATATTTTTAACATTTGTGGGGGATTTGAACAAACTAATTTGGATACTGTTAGTAAAGTTATTATATTACATAAGAAAGACAAAGACATTCAAAAATATTTAGATCTTTCATATTCAAGGCAAGGTCAAGATGTTAGATATGCCCTAAATGATAGTAAATTAAGATTATTAGGATGGAAACCTAAGATGGTATTTGATAAAGAATTACCACAAATTGTTAAATATTATAATAAAAATTTTATATGGTAAAAGTAAGTGATTTAATTGCTGAATTTTTAAAAAAAGAAAAAATAAAAACAGTATTTGGGATTATAGGTTCTGCTAATTCCCATATATTTAATTCAATAGATGAATTAGGGTATACTAAAATAATAAATACTCATCACGAACAAGCAGCTGTTATGGCTATGGGAGCTTATTATAGAGCATCCGGAAAACTATCAGCAACTATTGTAACTGCAGGGGCAGGGGCATCTAATGCTATTACAGGGGTAGTGAGCAATTGGGCAGATTCAATTCCCGGGATTATAATATCAGGAAATGAATCTTCTGATCATATTAAAGAACATTCTAATTTAAGAATGTATGGTACACAAGGATTCAATGTATCTAAGATGGTTAAGGATGTTACAAAATACTCTCACTGTTTAATGGATGAAAATGATATCCAAATTGAGTTAGAAAAATGTCTAGAAGTAACTTCATCAGGAAGAAAAGGACCTACTTGGTTAGATATCCCTTTTGATATTCAATCTAAAACAATAATAAAAAAACCCTGGAGTCCAAAAACCCTACCTTTAACTAGTACATTTAATTATTCTAAAATTATAATTAAGAAAATAAATAACTCAAAACGTCCTTTAATCTTAGGGGGGAATGGAATTAGATTATCTAAATCAAATTCCCAATTTAATGAGTTAATTAGTAAAACTAAATTACCTACAACTTTAACTTGGTCGGGGATAGACTTAATGGGAAATGAGGATCCTAATTTTTTTGGGATGTTTGGTTTATATGGTCAAAGAAGTGCTAATTATATAGTCCAGAATTGCGATTTATTAGTTGTATTAGGAAGTAGATTAGCATTACCCCAAACGGGTTATAATTGGGATGAATTTGTAAGAGAGGGAAAAATCATATGCATTGATATTGATACAATACAAGCTCCAAAAGAACATATTGATTTACATATAAAAGAAGATGTAAGCCTTATATTAAATCAATTGTTAGATAAAATTGAAACTATAAATCCTATAGACACTTCATGGTTAGAATATTGCAATAATAAAAAACAAACATACCCTTTAATTGGAGAAGAACATAAACATAAAGATAACTATATCAATTCATATCAATTTATGGATAGTTTATCTAACCATTTAAAAGACGACCATATAATAGTTACAGATATGGGTACAGCTTTATTAAGTGGTCATCAATCTATAAAACTAAAACCTAAACAAAAAATGTTTACTTCTTTAGGACTAGGTGAAATGGGGTATGGTATAGCAGGTGCAGTAGGAGCTGCAATGGCTTGTCCTGATAAAGATGTATTATGTCTTAATTGTGATGGGGGCATAATGATGAATTTACAAGAATTACACACAGTTGTAGAAAATGGGTTAAATGTTAAAGTTATAATATTTAATAATGATGGGTATTTGATGATAAAACACACACAAAAGATGTTATTTAGCGGCAATTATGTTAGTGTAGATAAAAACACCGGGATTGGTTTACCAAATTTTAATAAGCTATTTAATGCTTTAGGTTATGAATATTTTGACCTAAAAAATTGGGACAATGTTGATATCACAATACCAAAATTCTTAAACAATCCAGGTCCTTCTATATTAGAAGTATTTATGGATCCAAATCAGGGATTTTTACCTAAAGTAAAGGGGGTTCCTATGGAAGATGGTGGTATTTTATCCCCTCCAATAGAAGAAATGTCTCCTTTAGTTTCTAAAGAAAAATTAAACCAAGAGATGATAGTTAAATTAAGTAAAATTTCAAATCAAATAAAAAGATGATAAAAGCGGGCATTATAGGAACTGGTAATATAGGAACTGACTTACTATTAAAACTATTAAAAACAGATTTTATTACCCCTGTAGTTTTTTCAGGAAGAAGAATGGAATCTAATGGTATTAAACTAGCTAAGAAAAAGGGAATTAATGTAACGGATAAAGGAATTAAATTTTTTATTGACAACCCATATTACTGTGATGTAGTTTATGATTGTACTAGTGCGGAAGATGCAAAAAAACATGCTAAAGTATTTAAATCTCAAGGAATAAAAGTAATAGATTTAACCCCAGCTAAAGTAGGGGATTTATGTGTTCCTAACATTAATCCTAAAATAATCCAAACTAATGGAAACGTTAATATGATTACTTGTGGGGGACAAGCATCAACACCACTACTAAATATAATCTCTAAACACTGTTCAGATTTAGATTATATTGAGGTAGTGTCTCAAATTGCATCTGATAGTGCGGGAATGGCAACAAGAATTAATATAGATAATTACATACATACTACTGAAAGGGCAATAAAACAATTCACCGATTGTAAAGAATGTAAAGTAATTTTAAATTTAAATCCCGCAGTACCTCAAGTTGATATGCAGACTACTATGTTTATAAAATCAGGTAATATAAACTTCACTCCATTAGTTGAGGATATATATGAAACAATTAAAAAACTCCAAACTTATATACCATATTATAAACTTGTAATGCCCCCTGTTATTAATAATGATATATTAGTATTAAGTATAAAAGTAAAAGGATCAGGTGACTACCTCCCAGAATATGCTGGGAATTTAGATATAATTAATTGCGCTGCGATTGAAATAACAAAACACTTAAATAATGAATAATATTACTATAACAGATTCATCTCTTAGGGATGGAAATCACAGTGTAAAACACACTATTAGTTTAAAAAGTATTGAAGAATATTGTAAATTTGCTGATAATGCAAATGTACCTATTGTTGAAGTAGGACATGGTAATGGGTTAGGTGCTTCTTCACTACTAATTGGTAAATCTACACATACCGATAGAGAAATAATAAAAACAGCAAAAAAACATTTAACTAATAGTAAATTAGGAGTCCATGTAATACCTGGCATTGCTACTATAGATAAAGACATACAACCTGCTATTGATATGGGGGTTAATATAGTTAGAATTGCTACACATTGTACCGAAGCTACTCTTAGTAAATCCCACTTAGAATATTTACAAAATAAAAATGTTAAAGCTTTAGGGGTTTTAATGATGACTGCTTTGACGGATACTAAAACATTAGTTAAAAATGCTAAAACTATGGAACAATATGGTGCTGAAGCTGTTATTATAATGGACTCAACTGGTACCTATTTACCTTTAGATGTTGAAGAACGGATTAAGGCTTTAACTGATAACCTTCATATTGATGTTGGTTTTCATGCTCATAATAATTTAGGATGTGCTGTATCTAACTCATTAGTAGCCGCCCAAAATGGTGCTAAGTATATAGATGCTTGTATTAGAGGATTTGGGGCTGGGGCAGGTAATGCACCTTTAGAAGTATTATTACCAGTTTTAGAAAAATCTAATTTTAATATGGGAATAGATTTTAAAAAAGTTATTATTGAAGCTGATAAAGTAATGGATTATCTAGTACCAAAAATCCCCACTACTAACCCCGTAAATGTTCTAACAGGATTAAATAAATTATTTTCAGGATTTGAAAGACCTATTATTAAAGCTTCTAAGTTAAATGGGATTGAATACTCTTCACTTATATTTGAATTAGGTAATAGAAAATTAGTAGCAGGACAAGAGGATCTAATATTAGAGGTTGCTCAAAACTTAAAAAATAAATGAAAATATTAGTTACTGGAAAAAATGGATATGTTGGGAGTAGTATTTTATCTAAACTAGATTCATTATTTGATTTTACTTATCCTAATTTTTATGTAGGTGTAGGAAGAGAAGATTTTGATTTAACAAATAGAGAAGAAACATCTAAATTTCTAGCTAAATATACCCATTTTGATGTTATTATCCACACAGCAATTTGTGGTGGAAGCAGACTACAGGAAGATGGTAATGATGTCTTAGCTAATAACTTAAAAATGTTTTATAATTTAATGGCTAATAAAAATAAATTTAGCCAATTAATTAGTTTAGGCTCTGGGGCTGAATTAAATAACCCAACTGAACCTTATGGTTTAAGTAAAGCTATTATTTGGGATGCAATTCAAAATGATCCTAAATTAAATAACATTAGGATATTTGGGGTATTTGATGAAAATGAATGGGATACGAGGTTTATTAAAACTTGTTTAAAAAAATATAAAAATAAAGAAACTATAAATATTCATCAAAATAAGTTATTTGATTTTATTCACATGGATGATTTGGTTACATTAATAAATTTCATTATATTAAACCCAAACATTAAAGTAATAGATGGTTGTTATAAAGAAACTTATAGTTTAAAAGAAATAGCAGATTATATTAATGGGTTAAATAATCATTATTGTAAAGTTAAAATTAATAGTAAAAAAATGGGAAAACCTTATATAGGAAAATTTAAAAATTATAATTTAGAATTAAAAGGGTTGAAACAAGGAATAAATAAAGTATATGGTAAAATCAATTAGTTTTTGTATAACAACAGCTAACAATGAAAAAGATTATGTTGTTGGTTTATTAGATAGTTTAGTAGCTAATACTCAATTTAAAAAACATGAAGTATTAGTCTTAATAGATTCTGATAATCAAAACACATATGAAAAATTGTTAGATTATAGAAAAGAAAAACCAAATATTAAAATTCATCAAAATAACACAGGACATAGAATAGGATACCAGAAAAATATATCAATCTTATTTGAAAATGCTACAAATGAAATTGTTTGTTATTTACAATCTGATATGATTGTCAGTCCTGGGTTTGATAAGTATTTTTTAGAAGCTTTAGATGGAAATACTAACAGAGTAATTACAATGGCAAGAATAGAACCACCTATCCATCCCCCTTCTCCTGAAAAAATTACTAAAAGTTTTGGATTAACCCCTGGGGAATTTAAATATGATGAATTTATGGAGTTTGCTAAGAAACTAACAAAAGAAAATAGACCTTTAGTTTATGGTCATTTTGCTCCTTTTGGTTTATATAAAAAGACTTATTTTGATGTTTTAGGTGGATTTGACACTAGGTTTAGATGTTCAAGAGAAGATTCAGATTTCATAATTCGTTTAGCTGCTTGTAATTTAGATGCTTTAGAAACTTGGAATGCAAGTGTTTATCATTATACTTGTGTTTCTTCTAGGGGAAAGGGTTGGTATAAAAGTGATGATAAAAAGGTAGAAATTACAAATGGGTGGCAAGGCAAAGCGGATCAAGAGGAACTAAAAAGATTTATTAGAAAATGGGGATATTTTGGTCATGAATATAAACCAAAGTATAAATCCCATTTATCAGTAGATATAAACGCAGCTCCGGATTTAAACTTATTATCTTCTATTGAACCTTATTTTGATACTATAACACTAAATGATGAACAGGTTAAAAATACATTGGTTAGTTTAATCGATTACAATAGCCACTATTTTACAAATCAAAGATGGAAATACACTCAGAAGGATTGGGAAAAGTTAAGATCAACTTTTATGGGAAAAGATGCAGAAGAAAAAATTAGATTTTCTAACTCTATAAATAGTGAAAAGAATGAAGATATATTTATAGAATCTGATATGTATTCTTTAATTAAAGGAATAAAATTAAAATCCAATGAAGACTTTATAACTAATTCAAATACCATATTTCATGATTTAAAACTTACAAACCCAAATAACTATAAAGGAACATATGAAATTGGAAATTTTAAAATTAATATTAATAATTTAGAAGATTATAATAAAAAACATTTAAATAATAAACAATATTTATTCAAAACATCTAAATATAAATTTAAATAGTGAAAAAATATATTAATAAAATTAAAGAAGAATTAGTTATGAGGGGATATCTAAATGGATGGCTCATTAAATATTATGAAGATAAGTTAAAACAACTTGAAAAAAAAGATGAAGAATAAGGATAAAAAAACAACTATATCTATTGGGGGGATAAAACTTCAAATGGAAGAAAGTCCTAAAAATAAAGAAAATAAACATAAAAAGTTCTTTCTTGCAATATTAAATAAATTAATATCTATCCAAGAACGTACAGATAAGGTATTTGGAGAATATGGTATAAACCTTTTAATGTATGAGGATTTATATTTTCAAATAATAGAGGATTTTGTTTATGAATATTATGGAAATCCTGCGGCAGAAGTAATGTTTTGGCATGTTAATGGTGCAAAGATTGAAAACAATGATGAGGAACAATACATACAAGATAAAGATACAGGTAAAAGATATAAAGCAAAAACTCCTTTACAAGTATACAATGTATGCAAAAAATTAAAACTATTTAAAAAGTAAAATATGAAATTAGAAATGATTAAATGTCCTAAATGTAATGAGGATTTTCCTAAATTAAGGAAAGAAAAATATGGATATAATGTATGTGTAAATTGTTCTACAGAGTCGGCAAAACGAGGAGTACCTGTAATGAAAGGAACAGGAGACCACACATGGGTTGATTTAGAAATAATGACACAAGACCAATTTGAAAAATATGAGGAAATGGAAAATAAAACCAAATCTGAAGTAGCACCTGA
>TARA_B110000858_G_scaffold198508_1_pt1 | contig 13908 bp, 15 predicted proteins | sample TARA_B110000858 | Tara Oceans TARA_B110000858 (sample SAMEA4398247) | marine metagenome | biome: Polar Biome; feature: [SRF] surface water layer (ENVO:00010504); material: water (ENVO:00002006), including particulate matter (ENVO:01000060) such as... | depth 5 m | reverse complement strand
CATAAAATGTTGTCCCCTCTAATGCCTAATTAATTAGTCAAATGGGGGAACGCCATAAAATGGCCAGGAACGTTAACCATTCTTAAGTAAAGCTACACAAGCCACATAACTAATGAGAAATCATGCTTCCCTTGATCGTCGCTCTTACGATCCACGTGCCTCAGTACGATGGGTGTGATCACAATTGCTGCCACCCACCACACGACCCTACCACGTCGCAAGTCGCTTATCTTAAAGGATCGGGTGGTATCCAGTACGACATAGACGAGATCAAGGGAGAGTTTCTGTACTACCAAGTGGTGTTCAAGAAGCCTTACGACGTGTCCACATTTTCCGTGTACGCGGGGTGTGGTGGGTGTGCAAGCGATCCTGTTCACCACTTTGACCAGCCTTTAACTTTACCAATCCAGCAACAAAAAACGTACCCTAATCCCAAGTTTGAGCCGTTCACTCAGCACTCGTACTACCCATTGCTTTCCGAGGGGAGCACGGAGCTTCAGATACGCACAGATTCTCTTGAGAATTGCTCTAGCCACCACGTGAGCGTTCGCATAATCGTTCACGCCAATGCAACGGAGGAGCTCGTGTGGGGTGCCGTGGTTGGGTGCCCCAACTTATCGTGTGAACGCTACACCTTGCTGGAGATGTTGAGCTTTCCTATATACATCATTCGCAACCACGGACCCGCGTGGAACGACGCCGCGTGGACTCTTCTGCTCATATGCGCAACCACGTCTCTGGTGGTGGGATTAGTCTTGTTGTGCACGTTTAGTGACCCGTGGATGGCATTCAAAGCACCCCCACGAATTGCGTACTACACTAAATCGAACGCGAACGCGGAAGCCGAGGTGGTCGTGAACTGGAGGGATTCCACTCAACTGGTCTTCTACGCCTTGGCCACGTGGGCCATGGTCGTAGACATCCTAGAGACGTTGGCGCACACCCTTATCGCTGCGCAGGTAGTTCCAGCAGGAGATGATGGGTACACAACGATGGTATCGTTGCTGGCGTACAAGTTTCTGCTGCTTGCGTGGCCGGTGGCATCCTGGTCATTCGAACGCGCCGCGCCTTTCCCGCTTCAAATGGTCGACATTTGGGATTATTGCAAAGGGTGGGCGTGGTCTCTGGTTGACTTTTTTATTGCCACGGTGTCGCTGCTGTCGGGATCTGGATTTTACGCTTACCCTGTGGCACTTTCAATTGCTGGATTTATTCGAATCTGGGAGCTTGTTCAAATCACCAAATATGAAAGGCTTTCCTCTGAGACGGATCAATATCCCAACAAGCAAACCAACCCCCCCCTTCAGACGAATGCGTCATCCAATATGCCAACCATTGTGGTCAGCAATAATTAGTGGGTCCAATTGTGTTCCCATACACATCTCGTCTGGGCCCCTTTGGTGGATCCATGCCGTGCTTCTTCCACGCGATTGCACGATCCGCTTCCGAATGTGCGCGTGCTTGTGTTTTGGCTGGAATTCCTACCCACGTTTCTTGCCTTTCTTGGGAGAATGCTGCTTCCACCTGCTCTGTAATTAGTCGAATGTGTCTCTTCAAATCCTCATCGTTTTTCTTTTTGCGCTCATTGACGGACTTTGCAGTCGTCGGAGATTTGGGCCAGTAATTCATAGTTTTTTTTAATATCGTGCACATGTTCTTTTAAAGTGGCAAATTCACACGCGGCATCCACACTTTATTTTACGACGGGCAGACTGCGCCACGAGCCTTCGCGAGACGATGGTAAAACTCTGTGGCAGCCACCGAATACACGCAAGCATAGGGCTGGATCCCGGGTGCATTCGCCAGCCACTTCGCAGTGGCGTAGCGTCGAATGTCGATAACGAAGCTCTCATTCCTGCTTCCAAAACCAAGATGCTCGGCATCGAACAGAGACCTTGTGATTAGGTGGGACGCCTCACAGTAGCTGCGTGCTTGGTTGGACAGGCCAAGCTGCCATAGGATTAGAAGGAAGGATGCGCTGACGTCTTCGACGAGGCCAAAGGCAGCGCCGCGAAGGTTGTGCAGAGCGGTCGATATTTTCCGTGCAGTTGGCACACTTCCGCCAGTCAATCGATTCAGAGGAATGTCAAAGCTGTAGGAGCCGGCGAAACTTTTGCCACGTGCGTCGCGACTCTCGGCTTCCTCACCAGTTATTCTGTAATGGGCTAGCGCGGAGAAGACCCACGAGGTTGGCGAACGGAGGAGTGTCATGTAAAACGGCTGCTTTCCCATGTACGGTAGAATGGCGGGAGTGCACCCCTTCTGGAAGAGGTCCCAGTTATTCTCCCAGGTGAAGAAGCATTGTTCCTTTGTTGCGGCGCAATGCTTGGCGAGGTTGGTGCGTATCTCTTTTGAGCGATTGGCAGTCCACGTGTTCCACTCATTGCCCTGAAATGTGCAGAACTGCAGCTTGGCCACCACGGGAAAGTGTAAAAGGGTTTCCCGACCAGCCATCTTCGCTATATGTACGTGCGCAACGATGTTGTGCTGCGTTCTGTTGTATAATGGCACCCCCTGTGCGGCAAAGTTTGAACCGTGTACGGCGTTCGCGCATACGGACGCCATCGATTCGTGCACGTTTTCTTTTAAAGTAGCAAACTCACGCACTAAACTCACTTGGTGGGTACAAGGGGTGACCTCTTGTGTACAAAAGGTTTAACGCTTGGCACAGGCTGTATAATTCGCGTGTGCGCCTCTACCACGTCTTCCATGTCCACGTCCGCGCAGGTAGAGATCTTTTCCTCAACATTAAAATTTCCAATTGCAGTGTCCATGGCAACCTGATCCCAGCACGATAGATTCGGGGAATCTTTCTCCGGGACGAATTTGTGCAGGCTGATCCTTTGCGCCCCCATGGCAACCGCCACTCTCCCACTAGTGGCGTGGCAGGCAAATGGCACCTTCGTCAAGTGCCCCAAAGACCGGGTTACATTCTCGTCCAGGCGCGGCCAGACGTAAGATAGCACGACGAGGTCCAGCCGAGCGCTTATCCACTCTGTGTCCGCATCCAGAACCTTCTTTTTTATGAAAAGCCACGCGTCAGTTCCACTCTCGGGCTCCGTAACATCTTCTTCTAATGATGTGATCAAAGGAGCCAGCGTTTCGTACTCTGCGTAGCGCGACAGGTTTAGACGGTTCACAAAATCAATGCGTGCTCCACAGTTGTCCAATGCGTGCATTTTCTGCACAATCTTCTTTTCAAACGATCGGTAAACTTCTTCTCGCAATCCATGCATGGACATGACCAAAGCAACTCCAGGGGACATGCGCAGGCCACTTTCGTCCATGCTTCCGTTGACGTAGCTAACTATGGCCGATCGCGCTTCATTGTCGAGGCGCATGGCCTCTTCGTCAAACACGTGCACGTGGACGCCTCGGCGGCCCGAGTACACAACCAGAATTTGAGTGTACCCGAATGCCCGTTGCAACAAGGTTCTGAGAATGTAAGCGGACATGGCGCTGACCGGATACGCCGCATCGCACAGCTCCAACGACACTTTTCCGTCAACATCGAGCAACGAAAGAAAGTCCTTGTCCGTCAAGTCTATGTCAAATGACAGCACGCGCCGCACCGGAACGCTTGCGTTGCGACGGTTGGCGGGATTCTGGCTGTAAAAGGCCCCAAAATGGACAGTCGATATGTTTGGGAACGCGCACACCACACGGCGCAATTCCGCTGCCGTTTTGGCCGACACGTAGCGTTTGTAAATCTTATCGCCGGAGTTGCTCTTTCCCTCAAGTGCAAATTCACAATTCTCCAACTTGTCGCCGTTGATGGTGAGCAATTTCTCCAGCTGTTCAAATGGAAACTTGTACTCGTAGTACTCTTGCGGTGTCATCGGGTTGGGTGATTCTTTTTATCGACACTAGTAGCAAGTTTGTGAACTGTTAAAATTATCTTACTTCTGAAAGAGCCATGGTGGTACCGCACAGTCCTCCACAAACTAGTAGGAATAGGAAAAATAATGCACTAATAATGGCTAAACCAACATCTGCCATTGGTCTTACTTGCCGATGTTTATTCTAAGAGACAATTTTCTAGTTATTACAATATCTTTTGACAGTACACAGGTTATCTAAAAGAACTAACACACACACACTTTGTCACGCCAAAGTGATAGCGCTAGTTTCTGGCGCTTACTGGAATAAACGCATTGATTTTAGATTAAAATGGATCAGGGGGCATTGGTGGATCAAAAGGCATTGGTGGATCAAAAGGCATTGATGGATCGCCGCGATGTGTGGCGACGTGAAGTCGCAATGTCAATTTCACTTTTGCCATTTGCGCTTGTAAGCGCGCCGTTATTTCCCGGAGCGTTCTTGGGTTGGATAGTTTTCGTGATCGGCGTTGCAACGCACATGTCGTGCGCTTACGAGTGGCGTTACTGCGACTACATGCGCGTAGCAGACACGACTACAAACGTGTTTCTGTGCGTCTTAGTCAATGTAATAACAACATGGCAACCGCAATCAATCATTCTCACAATACTCGCGTCACTTGCCTGGGTGCTTAACTCTCCACGTAAACAGTTTGAATATGGAAACTGTGTAAGGAGTTGGGTCTCCAGGACGTTCACTGCGACTTCAGTCGAGGAACGAAAGCAGGCAAGGTCAGCAATCGTGCACATTGTGTGTGTCCAGTGGACTCTTTGCGTCGTCCTCCTCGGATTTCAGCACGGATTGTGACGCTCGGGTTTTTGAAACCGTAACAATCCAGGGCTGGTAAAATTTAACTTGTTATTATAAGGTGCACATGCTCGTTTTCCAATTAAAGATCGTGCACAACTCACTGACGTTATGTCTGTGCGCAAAAAGCAGAGCGACATTCTCACAACGCGCGCACCCGAGCGCCTCAGCCTTGAACAGGTGCTGCCCTCGCTCGCCGGCCTCTCGTTTGCGCCCACGGGCGCACCCCAAGGCTCCAACACGGAGGAGTCGACGTCGAGCATGGGAAAGCTAATCCAGCTGGTCATCGTCCTGGACTGCACCGCCTCTATGACTGGTCCCATGGATAAGGTCAAGGAGGCCCTCATGAGCGTCATCAACGAGATGCACGCGATGATGACGCCGAGCGTCATCGATTCGGGCGACATGTCAAAAAAAATCACCGTGCAGTTCTCGCTGATCACCTACCGCGACTACGGAGAAATGCTGCCGGCCTGCAGCGAGCCGCTCGAGTTTGGCGGTCCCGATGCGGTGCGCGCGGCCATTGAGATGGAGGTAGCCGATGGTGGCAATGACTGGCCCGAGTGCGTCGAGCTTGCGCTGCACTACGCCGAGACCAAGCTGAAGTGGGACGACAGTGCGAACAAGATGATGCTGCTCGTGACCGACGCGCCCCCGCACGCGCAGGGCGGCGTGGAGGACAACTACGCGTCGGGCCCACCGTCGCAGTACATGTGCCCCGACATCTGGACCACCGTTGACCTGCTCGCGAAGCGCGGAGTCTGCATGACCGTCTGCGGGTGCGGCGACTTCAGCTCGTACAGCCGCACGCCGACCATCTACGATCTCATGGCCAGGAAGACCAACGGCCGCCTCGTCCAATTCGAAAAGATCCAGTCGAGCCTGGCGTCCTACCTCGGCACGGCCGCGCTCGAGGAGGACTTTGTGCAGAACGTACTCGAGCGCGTCAACGGGATGAACCTGGTCGACGACGCGTACGACAATGCACTCCAGGACGCCATACTAGGCATGGGAGACATGTTCCGTTCGCTCTCGAGCCCCAAGTTCTCCGCCAAGACCTTCTTCGACGTGGCCAAGTTTGACGGTGCCAAGAACTCGGGGGATGTTAAAGAAATCTTCCAGTCTCTCGGCGCGGAGGAAATAGAGCACGGCGGCGTGATGGGCGGCGTCGGCGCCGGCGTTTTCCGCTCGCTGGGCGACGATGATGGTGAGGACCCGCCCGCCAAGGCCATGCGCTCGGCGGCGCCACTCCCCAACAGCCGCTCGGCGCACGTAACAACGACGCTCGAACGCCTTAGTCGTCGCCGCGGCTCGTGAGCGCCAGATTGCTGCAACCCCAGAAGGTTTGGTGTTCGATTTCTTCGACTCCATCTGAGAGGCTCGTGAGCGCCAGATTGAAGCAGCCTGCGAAGGCGTCAGGAATTCGTGTGAAATTTCTAGAAAAGTGTCGTGTAACAGTTCAAATGAACACGCATAAAAATACACTGTCGCTATCTGCGCACACGCACACGCACACGCACACGCACACTTTGTCAGCGTGAATGGCCATGGAATTTAGTTTGAAGCAGCGCATGTCTCTTGTAATAGAGGCAAACATAACCGCCGAAAAGATCGTCGAACTGCGCGACGGTGAAATCGATCACGAATTCTTCATGAACCACAACATTTCCCCAACCTTGATCAGAGCGGCAAAAATTTCACCGCTTCAACTCAAGGCGCATGGGACCAACACCGTTAGAAAGTTGGCAGATCTGGGATTCAATTCTTTGCATCTTACCGATTCATCTTGGTGTGAAGGGTGCATCTGCGCGTATGGTGCGTCCAACCTACTCGACGAATTTCTCGTCAGCACAAACGACGCCGTGGTGCTCGCGGCGTCGTGTGCGGTGGATCTTTTGGGAATGAACTTGGGGATTCTTCTCCTCATGTGCTCTCGCAATCCAAACGCTGCGCGCGAGGTTCTGGTGCAGTACAAGAACATGTCCAAAGTGCCACCCGACACACTCATAGAGACGGGTCTTCGGGCAAAGGAGTTGAATGCTATCGGGTTTAACAAGAATGTCGTTCGAGAAGACACACACGCTTCGGAATGGCAGTTAAAACTGCTTGGGTTTTAATTTTTACAAAACACGACTAAGCGGAGATGGGTGTGGGTGTGGGATTACCCTTTGCCGACTTGGACACTTTCACAGAGCGCTTTGCCTTTTTGGAGCTTCCAAGTTTGCGAATGGGCACTTGAATGGGAACAAATCCCGTCGAGCGAGAAATCTTGTAGTTGAGGATCTCCGCCGCCGACTGGCAGCATTTTGCCGTCACCTTCTTGTGCTTACCGACCGCATTCTTGATTTCAACCGCGATGTGCAGTATTTCTTGCACGTATGCAATCCACGCCGCCTCGATGGAATGCGCCGCCCCCGACGTGAAGGTGGGAAGCATTGGGTACTTGGGGTCTTCCGGTGTTGTGTTGGTCCGCAGCGTTGCGGAGTCGTCCATCATCTGCGCTCCAATTGTGGCCGCGGCCCCCGAGGCCATGGTCTTGAGCGTGTGGCTTGAAAGGGCACGGTTGGAACGGGTGGTTATCGATTGGCCGTTCTTGTCCACGGGAAAGAGCTTCAAGTTATTGTCCTCGTCGCGCTGCTGGGTGCGTTTCTGCAAGAACAGTGGGCACTTGTTTGCCTCGCTCCACATGACTTGAACTGCGCGACGGTTCAAGTTGGACGCGTTGAGAAAGCTCGTCCGCGACCGGTTCAATGCAGGAGTGTTGCTTTTGCATGCGGGGAATGACTTGACGATGGGTGCCTCGTGATCTCCCATGTTACCGCTCATGTTTCGGGTGTGCGAGTACGTGCGTCATAAGTAGCAAATGTGACAATTGAACATTTAGCGAGGTTGCATTTCTTTTTCCACCAAGTATCCCACAGTCGTCAACAAATCGTGCATTATTGCTTTTGATACCAACTTGTTATTTTTTGCTGCATCCACTATTCGAAGCACTGCCTCCGGTGGCGGGTCTCCCGCGACAACAGTCGCGTTTCCCACAAACCGCGAGTATGCTGCAAAAGGAGGAAACGTGAAAAAAAGTACGATGGCAAACGCGAGTAGCGCGCACACAACTTGTGGTCCACGTCGCGGAGAGTGGAGTTTTGGTGCATGTTGCTTAGGAAGGAGGGGAATGTGTGACATTCTTCCACCTGCACTTGCAGATTGCGCTGCCAAGAAGCTTCCTCTAGCGATTTAACATTTGGCATCTTTTGTATCACACAAATAACAACCAATATGAATTCGAGTGCCAATTTAGAATTGGCACAAAAATTTAAGAACCAGTTGAACATGTGCCGTAGCTTGCCCAGCATTGGTGGCATTGCAGCCGCTCATGAGACTTACAGTTATTGCGACGAGGAGAAAGCAAACGCGCAGATAGAACGCAGAGTGCGAATGTACCTGGACACTAAGAGCGACCGCATCTTTCGATACGGGCAGTGGGTGGTGCTCATTCTTTCAGTCGTTTTTGTTAGCTCGATTGTCGTGATGATGGCATTCTTAGCAGTGAGGCTGGAAGCTGCACTTTCAAGCGTCGACGGAAAAGACGCCACAGAAAAGCTGAACACCATATTGACGCTGTCGACTCAGGGTGCGGAAAATGCGCGAATGGCAACTCAAAACGTTCTGCATGTTACAGAGTACGCAAGAAATACGACGGTTTTGGGCGCTCCGCGTTTAGAGCGTGCCATGAATGAGACCTCTCAACTAGTCGAGCAATTGAGGTCTTGGAGTTTCCATCCCAGTTTGTCGATTGCACCGGGATAATTTGCAACTCGTGAAGTTCAGACGCACACGCTGCGTGACAACCTTCCGCGAAACAAAAGTTCTTCCACAATGCCCACCGTGGTCGTAAACCACATTCCCGATGTCATATGGAGCATCATTTGCAAGATGGTGTTGGGCAGTGAACGCGGCCCGCCGAATGAGTGCTGTAAAGGTGGAAGGGGTGCCCCTTCCATCTCCAGGGTGGCAGGTCTGCGGCTTCTAAACCGATCATTCGCATCGGCATTGCTGCCAAGTCTTTACAACTCGACGTTCTGTTTCATTTGTCAGCGACTTGCACAATTTTACACGACAAATGTGAACAATGAAGAGGCCCATGTGGATACAGGTGATACTCACACAGATACATACCTAAGCATTAACAGCAGCATGAACCAGCATGGCATCAACATCATTTCATTCTCGCAGCAGAGAAGTTTGAATAACATCATATCTATCTACGCGTCCATCGTTAAGAAGTGCCCCCAGGCTTCCAAAGCAGCAATCGATGCCTTATTGGGCGTTGAGAAAAATGAAAAATTGATGTGGCCACAGATTAAATCGGCAATTACCGTGCGGCGGTCGTGATGTGTGTGTGTGTGTGTGTGTGTGTGTGTGTAATTGCAATTCCAATTGAAATTGGAATTTGTTACGACACCTGTCGGTGGAAAAACACTCCGCCACCGCCACAAATTGCAACCGTGCATTTTACACACCGGTTCAATTTCTTGAATCGACAACTTTGTGATTGGTGACGCCAAAACAAACACCAACATTAACGCCAACACACTCGCGCGATCGCACTCTCACAACACCTCTCGGTGGAACAAAAGTCCGGACATGGACAATTGTAAGGACGCATTTGTAAAGATATGCACCACTCCTGGATGCACATTTGCAGACTTTCATTTTGGTCCGCATAGCAACGATCCATCCTCCTCAGTCCCGACCAAGCGTTCTCGCAAGACTGTCGAGGACAACAGACGCGCCACCGACTGCCGTGGGCTCAGCAGTTACAGTGGACCACGCAAGGTGGGCCACCGTGCACAGTTTGTGTCGGTGGCGCAAACGTGCGGGTCTCTTGTGGTCTACCTGGACGGTGCAGATGGAGCTCTCACAAACCTGTTGCTTGAGAGCGGCATTGACCCCGAACGACTCGTGCCAGTCAACAACAAAAAAGCCGTGGCGACGCAGATCGAGCACGATTTCCCAAAAGTAACATGCAAGGTTGATGACATCCTCCGCATTGCTGCGGACGCGGAAGTTCACGAATTTGGAGCAATCTGGTTCGACATGTGCAGCATGGACTTTGGGTCGTATGACGTATCCGATCTCTTGCACTGCTCCGAAAACAAGTTCTTTACACTTTCTTCCCGCATGTTTTTGCCAACGGATCTGCTCAGGGGGTTGTGCACTTCACTCGTTGCGGGTGGTGAAAAGATTCTGGAGCAATCCGTTTACACTGGCGTCTCGGGAAGGGCAATGAACATGATCTTCGTTGCGAGCAAGGGCAAGTGCGCGCACAAGAAGTCACGCCTCTCTGAAACCGAGAGCGATGAGGACTCGACGACCAATGGCGAAGTTACAACCAGCACGGTGGTTAAAATTCCATTGTCTTACTGGTCGAACACGTCGTTCGTCGAAGAATTCAAGTACAAGACCTTCGACGATTGTCTCATTGGATCCGTGAGCCAGCCAGTGTCCAACTCACGCTCGCAATTCCGAATTAAGTTTCAACTGGTTACGGGAGACTGCCGGCTTTGCATGGACAAGTATTCAAGCTCGACCATTCGTCGCTTTGCTATGTAAACGAGCACGCGCGCGTGTACGCGCGCGCGTGTGTGGTCCAGGACAACTATGAGTCCAGTTGGACTCATAGTTGGGGAGTTGGACTCATAGTTGGTGTGTGTAAGCGCCAATGTTAAAACACAATTACAATCACCAGCACCGCTTGCCACAACCCACCGCACGGTGCGCTCTCAGCAGCCGGTTGGACGCGTTCTTTGAAACAATGACTGTTCAGGACTTTCTAAGGACCAAGGGGGTGAGTCACGGCATTACACGGTAAATCAAGCACACATCCCGACATGTTTCTAATCAGTGTGACGGCGTGCAATAAGTGTGAATAGAAATCGTCGCTCAGATCCTTGATACAGACATCGGTCTTGACATAAAATTCAAACGCGTTCTCCAAGTGCCACAAGAGAGAATTATAAGACATGCTACACAAGAGGCGCGGCGTAGACTTAACAGGAATGGACCCTTCCTTTAGCGACCGGGGCGAACTGCGGCGCGCCGACGCAAAACCCGAAACGCGTGTGTGTAATTGGAATTTGTTACAACAGTTGTCGATGAGCAAAACCAACATTAACGCCAACACACCCGTGGGATCGCACTCTCACAACACCTCTCCGTGGAACAAAAGTCCGGACATGGACAATTGTAAGGACGCATTTGTAGAAACTTGCACCATTCCCCATTGCAACAATGTAAACACAAAGAAAGTGCACTTTTCGTTGACCGATGAGGTTTTTGAAACAGAAACGGAGCACCGTGGTAAGCAGGGTTCGGTCTACAAGCCCGCGCGCCAGATTCAAAAGCGGCGCCGTTTCAGCGCTGCCACCAAGAAGTGCATGAGTGTCTGCGCTGCCCTTAACGCGAGCAAGTGCGAAGCATCCGAAAGCGCAGAGGCGTGCCTTACGCTGCTCGGAAAGATGCGTAGCGGTGCGACTGACAAGTGGAACGAGACACAGGCGGATGCGTCTCGTGAAGATGTCACCCAACAGGAATGCTAACAAATTTCATTTTTTACGTTTCGTCATTTGTCTTAGAGGGGGTCCCATTTAGAATTTGTAAGAGGTTGCAACTTGTGACACACGTTCTCTTAGGGCCTGAGCGGCCGGCGAATCCACCATGGATCCGGGTAACAAAAGTGTGAAAAATGGTTCCAAAAAGAAGAAGCAGCGTACCTCGGCACCAACGGAAGATTCAGAGCAAATGAATGTATTGATCTTCAATGCAGAAGAGCCAAGCGAAGTGTCTTCCTACATATTCGACGCATCGGAAGATACCAGCAAACTGGGGAGGTGGTTTTGTCGCCACATGGCCGCCCACAAGCATCACCATTTTCATAACCTGGGGGGCGACGATGACGGTGGTCTCATGGAATGCTACGAGGACGAAGACGAGAACGCAAAGGAGACCGGAGAAGAGTACGAGGATCGCCTTGAGGAAGTCCTTGACTATCTTCGGGGTAAGTGCACTGACAAGAACTCGCTCAAGCTTCCGATTGGGAACATCCACAAGTACATCTCTATCATTCAAGCGTGAGTGGCAACCACATTGGGCGAACGCGTGTGCGTTTGCGTGTGCATGGTCTTACTCTCCACACGATAAAGATCACGGACCGAGTCTATTGTAAAGAACACCGTTTACCCCTCCCACAATTTTCCATGACCACCCCATTTCTCCAACTACCTCTACCACTGCACACTGGCACGACCGCACCGTGTGCACACACGTCAAGTGGTTATACTTCTCAATTTAATTTCAAGTCCAGTGTGAATCATAAGTATCTCAGCACAAGAGCGCCGACGCTTACGTCTACACTTGGGGAGGGAACCGCGTTTCAGCTCGATGCAGAAAACTACTTGATGCAAAACGGCAATTACCTCACCGTGAGGTATTTGCACAACGGTTTCATTGAGTTTTTCACATCTCCCAATCCCGACGTGCAGTGGGTTGGTTCGCACTTGGTGCGTAAAAACTCTGGCATGGTAGTCGACATCTACAGTTCAGAGAGCAACAGTGTCTGCCTGTGGAAAAGGACCGGCCACGATCATCAGAAGTGGAAGTGCATCAATGTCCAGGAGCAGGCAGAGTGCACCCACGACTTTACGCTCGCTACGTACAATTGCTTGTACACCGAACACACCCGCAGTGTCAATTTGCTAAGTGAGTACGAAGTCGAGATGGTGTACAAAACGCAAGAATACGAGAAGTACCGGGTGAAGAAATCGAATCTTGGTTGGAATGTGAGACTGCCCAGAATAACCAGAAATCTGTTAAAGCATGGAAATCCGGACGTTGTGCTGCTGCAAGAGGCGACGGATGAGATGTGCTACGACATCGTGAAGGCCATGGGAACGTCGTACAAATCGGTGAAAAGTTTTTACGGAATGGGTGTGCGCAGAGATGGCTACTGCCACGTCTTGTTCAATCCTTTGAAGTTTGAAATGATTCCACCAGCTACAACACGCACCCAAGAAAATCACCAGCGATTCGTGGGGGTTCTTCTGCGGCACTTGAAATCTGAAAGGAGAATTTTCGTTGCCAGCACGCACCTTCCAGCCGACGGATCGGCCCCCGTCGCAAATATTAAAAGTATCATTGAAACGGTGTGTGTCGAAGACTTGCCCGTCGTGATCGGTGGAGACTTCAACGTGACAAGGAACCCATTCTCACCCGAACTGCAAAACCTCAGCGGAGAAGCCGCCACATTTTACAACGACGAATCCATGCACCTTGACTGGGTGGTTGGAAGGCGCGTGCATGCTGTGGGCAAACCAATCGTCAATTCCATCCAAATAGAACAGGGGCGGTGGCCTAATGAGACGGAGGGGTCGGACCACACTGCTGTGTTCGTGCGAGTGGCTTTTCAGTAAACCTGCACCCACACTCAAGATCCCGATTTTTTTTCCGTTGAAAAAGAGGCAGTTTCAGACGCGAGTTTTGGTTGGCTGTTTACATGAATGCGAAGGGGTCAACCCTTCGCATTCGACCTCCTTTGGAAACTGCCAAGTGCTCATAAAAAGTTGTCCCCTGTAAGGCCTAATTAATTAGGCAAATGGGAAAGTAAAGCTTTACAAAAGTGGCCCCCAAGTGGACCCCAAGTGGCCCCGGGGCTCGTGATAGACAAATGGGTGACCACTGAAAGTGTGCGAGTCGTCTCCTATTTTAAGGAGTGTGGCTGGACCCCGCTCAATGAGCGGGGGTTCAAATGGGTGACGACTCATACACTTAAAGTGGTCACGGGTTAGATAAAAATTGACACTTTTGTTGACATTTTGTGTTTGCATTTCTTTTATATGTAATAGGGGAAGCGACTCGTGTAAAAGGGCAGACACTTTTCTTATTTACACATTTTTTTGAGGCTGGGCCAGCCTCATAGTTTTGGGGTAACATTGTGTGACCACAACATTGTGATGTTGTGGTCACAATGTTGTGGTCACACAATGTTGACAAATGTAAATAGGTGACGCGTCTATACTCGAGGTGATCACCTATTTAGAGATACCGACCACCTCCACGCTAAGTGCATGCTTCCTCCGTTTTCTGACCAAGTACTGATAAATGGTTGCCCCCCATTCGTCTAATTAATTATGTCTTAGAGGGGACAACATTTTATGAGCACTTGGT
>TARA_B110000858_G_scaffold198518_1_pt1 | contig 13931 bp, 12 predicted proteins | sample TARA_B110000858 | Tara Oceans TARA_B110000858 (sample SAMEA4398247) | marine metagenome | biome: Polar Biome; feature: [SRF] surface water layer (ENVO:00010504); material: water (ENVO:00002006), including particulate matter (ENVO:01000060) such as... | depth 5 m | reverse complement strand
GTGATCTGACTCAGCATAGACAAGACCACCCCGCCGATTCTTATACAGACCGACATCTCGGTGAGCGCTGCATTAGTTTCGGCGCACCACGACTGGGTTCGGGCTACAACAGCTACTGGCAGATCGTACAGACACGTGACACCGTAGCGATCATTCAGGAGATGGCCCACGATGTGCGTATCATTCCCTTGGTAGCCAGACCGCATATTCACGATGACATCAAACTCTGGCATGGTGATTCGCGTGGCTATTGGGATGGGGATACATTGGTAGTCGAAACAAGGAATTATTCAGACAAAAGCAGCACTGATCCTGAAGCTGCTCGCAAGGTAAATGTTGAGCGCCTCACCCGAACCGACTTTAATACGATTCAGTACCAATTCACCTCCGACGATCCAGGCAGTTTCACGGCTCCCTATACACGCGAAATTATTCTGGATCACACTAGCGATAAAATCTACGAATATGCCTGCCACGAAGGCAACTACGGCATGACGAATATTCTCGCTGGCCATCGAGCTGAAGAGAAGCTGGCGGCAGAGGCCGACGACTAATCCTCCTGTATGAAACTACCGACGGTAGCGCCGGATTTTTACACTAAGGACTTGCTACTGAAATGAATTTTGGCATCACGAAGACTATTCCTGCTTCTCGCGGCGATGAAGGGCTCGAATCTCTCTTCGATGGATCACTCGCGGAGTTTGAATTTCATATGGCAGGCACGCCATCCAAGCTAAAGGTGGGCGATTTTGTTTATGCCATTTTCAACGACCAGCTCAGAGGAAGGCTGCGTATTCGTGAACTAATTGGCGGAGCAGTGAACCCAAAGTCCGGCAAGCCGAGGACATTAATAATTGTGGACTGTCCTGGCGAGAAGATCGCGAAGCCGGTTGTTAAGAAAGGGCATAGGGGCACGCGTTACTACGAGGGAACTCACTGGAACTAAATTGCAGCTAAATTAGAACTAGAGCCGCATTACCTCCTAGTGGAATATCAGTTAGCATCTGCGCATTGTAATACCTTCACTTTTCGTGTCACCGGCGCCAGAATCCCATCATGTTTGACACAAACTACCTCCTCATCAGCCTAGTCTTTAGCTCAATTGGTTTGGGCTATTTCATTTACGGCAAGAAACAGAAGCACACGGTTGCCTACTATTCGGGCATTTGTCTGATGGTCTACCCCTATGTAGTCTCCGGCCCAATTTTGATGTTTGTCATTGGAATCGCGCTAATGTTTGCACCAAAATTCATTCGTCTTTGACTTAGCAAAGATTGTGAAAAATTTCAGCTAATTATTATTCTCACTTCAGCGACTATTTTCTTTTTTTCGTATATTCCGCACACCCAATCAGCATAGAATACCCACTTTCAAACTCAACAAATTTTCCCTAGCAAGCTATTGGGAATGTAGGATTGTAATGACCGCTACCGACACACCCTCTCCAATTATCGCCCAGAAAATAGCCACCGAATTAGAGCTTAAGTCCCAGCAGGTTAACGCCGCAATTGCACTGCTCGATGAGGGATCCACTATACCCTTCATCTCCAGATATCGAAAAGAAGCAACGGGCGGGCTCGACGACCTGCAACTACGCGACCTAGAGCTACGCCTGCGTTACTTGCGCGAGATGGGCGATCGCGTAGAGACGATAGTGGCGAGCATTAAGGAGCAGGAAAAGTTAACGCCGGAACTTGAGAAACAGATCCGTAGCGCGGAGACGAAAACTGAACTAGAAGACTTGTACTTGCCCTATAAGCCCAAGCGCCGCACCAAGGCCATGATAGCCATCGAAGCTGGCCTAGAGCCATTGGCAGATAAGTTATTCGCAGACCCAAGCCTCGATCCCGAAGTACAGGCCGCAAGCTTTGTCGGAGAAAACGTAGAAGACACTAAGGCAGCCCTAGACGGCGCGCGCGACATCCTCATGGAACGCTTTAGTGAAGATGCCGCGCTGATGGGAAGACTACGTAATCATCTATGGGACAATGGCGAACTCCGCTCCAGCGTAGTGGAAAAGAACAAGGCGGATGCCGCCAAGTTCACGGACTACTTCGATTACAGCGAACGCCTACGCAAGATTCCCTCGCACCGGGCGCTCGCTGTTTTTCGCGGACGTAAAGAAGGTTTCCTGTCGGTTGAAATTGGCAGTGCAGGACTTGAATCTGGTGCAAGCGACCCCTGCGAAGGTATGGTTGCCAATCATTTTGGCATTGAGAACAAGGGGCGCCCGGCTGACAAGTGGCTAAGCGAGGTGGTCACCTGGACCTGGCGCATTAAGCTCGTGTATCGCCTAGAGACCGATCTACTTGGACAACTGCGGGAACAGTCTGACGACGAGGCTATTCGTGTGTTCACAGAAAATATGAAGGCCATCTTGTTAGCACCACCGGCTGGCAATAAAGTGACCCTCGGTCTGGACCCAGGCCTGCGCACCGGCGTGAAGGTTTGCATAGTCGATCGCACAGGCAAGTTTTTGGAAGACACCGCCATCTATCCTCATCAACCGCGAAACCAATGGGATGAATCCATTTCTGTGTTAGCGAAACTGGCAAAGAAACACGCTGTCGAACTTATCGCCATCGGCAATGGCACGGCCTCGCGTGAAACCGACAAGCTTGCTGGCGAGCTAATCAAGCTGCACAATGAACTCACGCTTGATAAGGCTATGGTTAGCGAAGCCGGTGCATCGGTGTACTCGGCTTCAGACATAGCCAGAGAAGAGTTTCCTGATTTGGATGTTACCGTACGCGGCGCAATCTCGATTGCTCGACGCTTGCAAGACCCGCTAGCCGAGCTGGTGAAACTAGACCCTAAGTCTATCGGCGTGGGCCAGTATCAACACGACGTGAGTCAGTTCAAGCTTGGGCAAAGCTTGAATGCGGTAGTAGAAGATTGCGTGAATGCCGTAGGCGTGGATGTCAATATGGCGTCCGCCGCATTGCTTAAACAAGTCTCTGGCCTTTCCTCTTCCATCGCTACCAATATCGTTGAATATCGCAATCAACACGGTGAGTTCAAGAACAGACGCGACTTAAAAGCAGTGCCACGCTTCGGCGAGAAGAGTTTCGAACAAGCGGCTGGTTTTCTGCGCATCGTCAATGGAGACAATCCTTTGGATGCTTCAGCCGTTCACCCGGAGTCCTATAGCGTCGTTAAAAAGATTGGCACAGCTAGCAAGAAGAAAATAGCCGAGATGATGGGCGACAGAAGCTTCCTCTCTAAACTAAATCCTGCCGACTATACCGACGAAAAATTTGGGCTTCCTACTGTCACCGATATATTGGCAGAACTGGAAAAGCCCGGCCGCGACCCTAGACCAGAATTTAAGACCGCCGAGTTCAAAGACGGCGTCGATTCTATGAAAGACCTTAAAGCGGGAATGCGCTTAGAGGGCGTGATCACTAACGTAACTAACTTCGGCGCCTTCGTAGATATCGGCGTGCATCAGGATGGGCTGGTGCACATCTCTGCCCTATCGAACCAATTCGTAAAAGATCCACACACGGTGGTGAAGACTGGCGACGTGGTAAAAGTAAAGGTGATGGAAGTTGATCTGCAGCGCAAGCGTATCGGACTCACTATGCGGCTGGATGATGAGGTTCAGGAAAAGAGCTCCGGGAAAGAATCTAGCACTAGCAGCACAAAAAGGTCGGCTCGGTCTGCACGTCCTGCATCGACAGAGCGAAAATCAACAGCGCCTGCGGTAGGCAGCTTCGGTGCCTTGCTACAAGACGCCGCGAAAAAGAAGAAATAGATATCGACTGACTTATTTCAATTGCCAAATTCTACTAGTTAAACTTTAGGGCTCTAGGTCGAGCTGCTCAAGACGACGAGCGCCGGCCAAAATTCCTGTCAATCCATAATTGCCTTCGTGGCAAGCATATTCGTAAATCTCTTGCTCGACTCTCGATAGAGCGTATTCCCCAGAGAATTGCGCAGTGAACACTGTTGGATCATTTACGGTGAAGCCATAAATGACCTTGTTGCCGGAATCTCTTCTAAAAGTTTCCACAACGGTGAGATTCTCGGTTGGCGTCCCATACAAAGTCTGCCAATTGTTGAAGTATTTGGTTTCAACAAGCAGCGTATCCCCTTCCCAACGTCCGATTGAGCTGCCCATCCATTTCCTTTGCGTCGCGGCTGCCGGATTGTGCTCATCTGTTATTTTTATAATTCGAGTGTCATGCGCCATCTCGGCGGTAATGCTGATGTAGCCTGGCGACTGATTAAACTGCAGGTGACTATTGTAGATAATAGGTTGCATAACCGGACCGATGAGATTGCCGTTCATTAGGCAACGCTCGGGCAGTCCGCGGCCCTCAGGACCATCGTTATTGATACTACGTCGATTGGCTGGTCTGGCATTCATTCTCTCACTGTATCCCGCCACGCGGTCAGGCATGCGCCCATTCGCCGGGTCAGTAATTGCCGAAGTGCGAAACTCACCATCTATGGTAGGAATAAACTTGGCATCTTCGCGCCAGAACAAATCGTAATTGCCCAGCGATGACAATGGCTCTCCCACTTCGGGCGGCGCACGATCAGGGCTCAAGGGCTCATCGGCGGCGGCGAATTTCTGTTGTACTGCACCCTCCAGAGCAAGGGTCTCTTCCTCGGTATAGGTGCGCTTCTCACCCAACTCTACCGGCCTTTGAAAGGGCATGATCGTGGCGTGCTTCCATACACCTTGAAAGTTAGGCACACCCCATTCAGTTTTAGGAACCACATAGTCCTGAGCTATCGCAGTCGTTGTACTAAGACTAACTATTAATAAGGGGATAAAAATCTTCATTCTGATTCTCCATCAATAGCCTTAACGTCGATAAACAATTTGCATAAGAAAGGTTCATAGTGAGTTTACATTAATGTAATTTATTTTTCTGCCCCAAGAATTCCCCTTGTCGTCTCTACGGGCTGAAAACCCCTGAAGCTACAACAGAGATACTTCGCTCCCGTTTCTACTTAGAGGCTGTTATATTGTATGCCACTTTACGAAATAAAGTAGCTAGCCATAAACAAATAAAACCTATGCACCAGAGAAGCAGGCATAGAATAGGAGGTACCACATGTCAGTAAGCCCCACCTATCTACAGATGTTCTCCACAGTTACCGAATCTGGAGAGCTACGCCTAGAGCTGAAAGAACAGGAAACACCCAAGCCGACTGCGGATCAGGTCTTAGTCAGGATTGAAGCGACGCCTATCAACCCTTCCGATTTAGGCGTCATGTTCGGCTTTACCGACATGAGCGCGGCCAGCTCTACTGACAATGCACTAACAGCCCCTGTCTCCGAACAAGGCATGCGAATTATGAAGGCGCGCGTAGGTCAAGCACTGCCCGTAGGCAACGAAGGCGCCGGTACGGTGGTGGCGACTGGAGATAGCGAAGCTGCCAAAAGCCTGGATGGGAAGCTTGTTGCGATAGCAAATGGCGGCATGTATAGCCAATACAGCTGCGTAGACGCTTCAGCCTGCCTAGCGTTATTGGAAGGCAACAGCGCTAAAGATGGCGCCTCCAGTTTTGTGAACCCTATGACCGTATTGGGGATGATCGAAACGATGAGAATGGAAGGCCACAGCGCACTAGTCCATACTGCGGCAGCATCTAATCTAGGCCAGATGTTAAATCGCATCTGTCAGGCAGACGGCATTGAACTAGTCAACATTGTACGCAAAGAAGAGCAAGTCACACTGCTTAAAGGCATGGGTGCAAAGTATGTAGTTAACAGCAGCGCCGATAGTTTTATGAGCGAGCTGACTGACGCCATTCATGCAACAGGGGCAACGCTTGGTTTCGATGCAACCGGTGGCGGCAAGCTCGCCTCAGATATTCTAACTTGCATGGAAAGCGCAGCAGCAAGAACCCCCGGCGCCTACAGTATCTACGGCTCTATTAAACACAAACAAGTCTATCTCTATGGTGGGCTCGACACTTCCATCACGACCCTGAGCCGGGGCTACGGTATGGCATGGGGCGTTGGTGGTTGGTTGCTGCCAAACTTTCTTGCCAAGGCTGGCATGGAAGTAGCTGGACGCTTGCGCGAGCGCGTAGCGAAGGAACTAACGACTAATTTTGCGAGCAACTACACGAGTGAGATTTCATTGAGCGAAGCCTTACAAGTCAAAACTATGCAGCAGTACTACACAAAGCATACTGGCGAGAAATTTCTAATCTGTCCGCAGAAATAGTCTCGCTTACAATGGGGTGGATTTGTTTGCAGATATTCTCAAATCGATAAAACACTGATCATGGACGATTCATACTAAATTTAGATGCAGCATCTACACGTGTATAGTCGTTGTAACCTAATCTGCCGATGGCCAACATTTTCACCACATCAACCAAGCCTTCCTCGGTAATAAATTCATCTTTTATGTGAATCCCGACTACCTCACCAAATATAACTCGGTACGCATCCTTTTCATTCCAGCCAGGGATGTCCACGCTCTTTAGGTAGCGGCATTCCAAATGCACAGGCGCTTCTTTAATGCGCGGTGCGCCGACAATTTTCGAGGGAATGGGAGTCAACCCTGAAAGACTTATCTCATCGCTTTCGGGTGGCAGCTCCTCTGAAGACTTATTCATCTGCTCCCGCGTATCCCAAGTGGCTAGATTACAGACGAATTCGCCTGTTTCCTCAATATTCCTTATTGAGTCTTTCATGCCATCAGGGGAAGAGCCGACACCGCCGGAGAACATTACCGTGGGCGGACTGTAACAGACCGCGTTAAAAAAACTGTAGGGTGCAAGATTGTGTACCCCTGACTTGTCACTGGAGCTGATCCAGCCAATGGGACGCGGGACAATCAAACTGTTAAAAGGATTCTTGGGCAGTCCGTGATTTTTTTTCTTAGGCTCGTAAAACATAATATTAAAACTTTGCAGTGCTTGATGAAAGAGGAAACATGAACACAGAGAGGATCAAAATATTAACTAGAATAATTATCGATCATCATGTTGTAGCTCCTTCTTAAAATGTTTGAAATTCTCAACATAGGAATCTGCACTCTTAACTAAATCCGCCTGCTGCTGTACAGACAAAGTCTTAACAATCTTAGCCGGCGACCCCATCACTAGAGAGCCATCGGGAATCTCTTTTCCTTCAGTCACTAAACTATTCGCGCCAATAAGACAGTTCTTGCCGATTTTCGCACCATTGAGAATGACAGCATTGATGCCGATGAGCGAGTTATCCCCTATAGTACAACCGTGCAGCATGACCTTATGGCCTATGGTGACATTCTTGCCGATCGTTAGCGGATAACCTGCATCAGTATGCAGCACCGAGCAATCTTGCACATTGGAATTCTCACCAATGGTGATGAGCTCGTTATCTCCGCGCACAACCGCATTGAACCAGACGCTGGCGTTGTTCTCCAATCGCACATTACCGATCACATCGGCGCTAGGGGCGACGAAGAAATTTTCGCCTGCAATATCGATTCTATTCTCTCCTAATTTATATAACATACTTATTTCTTCCTGAATAAAATTACAGAAGTACCAGTCTAGGGCAATCGAAACACATACAAGATATTACCCCCACCACGCTGACGAAGCTCCGGAGTGTGCTGTCGATAGTTAACGCCTTCCCCCCGCCGCTATCGTAATGTAGTGCACACCATCAACGCTATAGCTCACCGGAAAACCACCGGCGTTAGAGTTCAGAATCTGTTCCCAGAGAATGTCGCCACTGTCGGCGTCGAAGGCACGTAAGACTCTAGCATTGTCCGTAACGAAAACAAGCCCGCCACCTGTTGTTAAAACTGAGCCGCCTTTGCCCGCTCTTTGCCCGCTTTTTGCCTATAGGTCCAGCGTGTTTCACTGGTTGCGGCGTCTATGGAGGTAAACTGTCCAATCTAACTAGTATCTTCGGCCCAATAGTCATGGGCATTCCTTCTAATTATTAATCAGGTCCTGAGACACATTTTTGAACAATTTCGGTTCCAGCGGCTCAGATTAACAAACTTCTACTGAAAATAGACCCATCCGCTGCTAATATCCGCCGATGGAATCAATACAACAAGCAAAGCAAGACGACGTGAATCAGCTAGTCTCTCTCTTAGATCAGGCACATCAGTCCCTCGCCCAGCATTGGCTGGGAGATGATTTCGTGATCGAACTGCTGCTGGCCAGCATTATCGCCAGAGGCCATGTGTTAGTCGTGGATGTGCCCGGTGTCGGCAAAACAACCTTGGCAAAGGGTTTGGCTCAGATACTCGGCCTAGACTTTAATCGCATACAATTTACCAACGACATCCTGCCGGCGGATATTCTAGGTGGCAGCATCTATAACGCCAATGAGGCTAAGTTTAGCTTCTCGCCAGGCCCTATCTTCACCGACTTTTTGCTGGCAGACGAGATCAATCGCGCGCCTACTCGAAGCCAATCAGCATTCCTTCAGGCGATGGAGGAGGGCTATGTGGCGGCCGATGGCGTGAACCAGCCACTATCGAATCTGTTTACGGTGATCGCCACGCAGAATCCAATCGATTTCGATTCCACCAATCCACTACCCGAGGCGCAGCTTGATAGGTTTCTAACCTCGATCAGCCTCGGCTATCCGAACGTCGATGCAGAATTGCACTTGCTTGGCGAATATAGCGAAGCGGCGAAAAATGACCCGTTAGCTGTTTTAGACAAAGAATCTGTCGCGGAGCTACGCGATGCCTGCGACGATGTATACCTACATGCCGACCTAGCGCGCTATATCGTGACGCTGGCGAGAGCCAGCCGTGAAGACCCGAACATAAAACTTGGCATCTCTCCACGCGGCTCGATGCATTTAGCGACAGCCTGTAAGGGCTATGCTCTAGTGAAGGGCAGACAACAAGTGATTGCCGAAGACATTCAGCAGCTAATACCGCCTGTGTGGAATCATCGACTCCTTCCACGGCATGGCCGCGACAACGACAGCACACAAGCCCATGAGTTGATGCAAAGTATAGTGGCCAGCATTCCGGTGCCGAGGTAGACGACATCCCTGCCAGCCCTAGGTTCTTTCCATGAGTGAATTAGCCGACCGCCCTGTACGCGTGCCCAATGAGATCATCCTTCTTCACTGGTGGCGGCTGATACGTTGGTTCTCGAACCTGCGACTTGTTCCACGTTGGTCCGAACATCGCGCGAGATTACTACTGCGACTATTCAGGCGACTGTACTACGACGGCTTAACCCGCACCGGCAAGATAATTTTTGTCTGCTCGATCCTAATCTTTCTGTTTAGCTATAGGACGAATACTCAATTCCTACTCTTCACCAGCGCCTTTGGCATAGGTATTTTGTTATGGAGTGCGCTGCTGGGCTATATCTGCAGACCTAAAATTTCCGTGCAACGTGAAACGCCGGGTATGGCAGTCGCTGGGCAGACACTCTCATCGAAGATTAAGGTGACAAACACCGGACTCTTTAGCCTATACAATTTTTCTCTACGCGAGATGGTCGTACTCTATGGTCGCTGGCCCAAAGAATGGTCTCGACCACATCAGCAGAACCTTCCCGCCGGACAGAGCACAACGCTGGTCGTGATGTGTGAACCGCTAAAGCGTGGCGTATTGAATCTCTCCGGCCTCGCCGTGCAGACCTACTTCCCTTTCTTTCTTACGCGATTTACCACGAGAGTTGAAGAATCTATAGATGTATACGTATTGCCCGAAACCTTGAAGCTTACGATTCCATCACTACGCAACATCGCGGAGCAGGCAACCAAGCGTCTAAGCCTAGGCAATGAAAATTCCCGTAAGGGCCCTTCATTAGACTACGCCTATTCACGTCCCTACCAAATCGGTGACTCGATACGTCGCTTGGATCATCGCGCTAGCAGTCGTTATGGTGAACCGATGAGCAAGGTGTTCGAGGGTGTCGAACAAATCAGACGCGACAAGGTTTACCTTGTGGTAGATCTAAGCCTAGCCGACTTTGCAGCTTGGCAACGCCGACCTACTAATGAAGACTCATTGGATGAGCGCCTAGCACTGGCCGTAGAGATCGGCCGCTCTGCGCAGAACGAAGGCTTTAGCCTAGCGGCACTAGCTCTTGGAACTAGCTGGCATCCCCTCGAAGACTTGCATCAGTTCTACCAACTCATAGCGACTTGCAAGCCGGAACGCGGCTACTCTGAAGAACTCAAAACTCTCCCCGATTCTCCTTTATTAGATGAAGGCATCCATGTGCTGGTTCTTGGGCGCTGGACAAAAAGAGCAGAAGCATTAGTTGACAGCTGGCAGCGTGCTGGCGTTCTAGTGCTAGTCTTCCTCATAGCAGAAACGACAGTTGATGGCAGTAGTCTTCCAGAAGGCAGTCACTTTGTCGAAATACCGACGTCACTCACTGCTACTGGCTCAAAGCTCAAGATGAAAGCCAGATTCTCTATGCCTTCGAAGAAGGAGGCCGGCTAATGCCTCTAGGTCAGATTTTTCTCGCAAATTTTCTCGCGCTGGAATCTCTGCATCTTGGCTTGTCCATGGAACTAACAATCGTAGTCTGGCTAGGCGCAGTTTTTAGTGTTCTCGGTGCGCTGCAGTTAGTACAGGTCGAGAGGCCTACTTGGGGTCTGACTTTTGTCTTACTGGCAACTGGCGGATTTCTAGGCAGTCAAATTCTCGTAGATTGGGCACTTGAAGGCTCCTGGGCACAGACTAACGGCCTAGGTGCCGGCCTAACACTGGCTTTACTAAGCTACCAACTGTGGTTATTTGCATCTGAAGAAAAAAGCGACACTCACTTAGCGCTAAATCGAAATTCGCAAACAATTCTCGTACTTGGCTTACTCCTCATACTACTCATCGCACCTCCGGAACAAGCAATAGTACAATTGTTTGGCGTGCCCGTTGCTCTACTTAGCATCGCCGCAATCTTACTTGCCAGCCTCACCCTAATGGCAGACCGCTGTGCTGACTATTTGTTCTCGCGTCTCTTATTATTGCTGCCGCTATTCTTAGTTGTACCACTGCTGGGTTTACTCCTAGGTATTGGACAGGGGCCAATCATTGCCGCACTGGGAGACATGTTTCCAAGCGGCAGCAACAATTATTCAGCAACGGGATTCTCTCCTAGACAGCAGCTGCGCGCATCTGCATTCCTGCAGCCTTCCAAGCGCGCCGTTATGCGCGCAACAACAAAGAACCGTCCCAATCCATACCTCGTAGGCAATCGCCTCGCTGAGCTGGATGAAGCCCTAGTGTGGCAGCCGGAAGAGAAGCCTCTTTTTGCCCTCACCTTATTAGATGCCGATATCGAAGAAACCGGTCAGTTACGCTTCGAGATGAGCAATCATCAATTTCCATCAGAAAATTTTCTGTCGCAACAAATAGACATACAAAGCCTTGCCAGAAACAACTACATATTCACGAACCCTAACACTAGTCACCTGATCGGGAGTTTTGAGGCACTTACGCGCAATGCGGCGGATGTCTGGTCCCCTGTCTACGATCGCGGCGCCGACAAACGTTGGCTAATTGAAACAAGCAACGACTCCACTCCTGATGTCTTCAATGATATCAACCTTCAAATGCCCTCGTTCTGGGATGCAGACCTGCAGGAAAAGTCCGAAGATTTTCTTGCGAGCGACAAGCAGCAGACCGTCAACAATATAATGAAGCATTTCATCGCGCGTAGTTACTCGCTGGAAACAAACTTCGAGCCGGAGCAACCGTTTCACGACTTCTTCCTAAATGACCAAGCCGCCTACTGTTTCTGGTTTGCAACAGGCGCGACTCTAGCGCTGCGTGCGAACGACATTCCTGCGCGGATAGTCGGCGGCTATGTTATGCATGAACAGCTGTCTGATGAAATGTGGTTAGTTCGTGAGCGCGATGCCCACAGCTGGGTGGAGTGGCAAGATACAGAAGGCTATTGGCACACCATTGATCCTACTCCGCCAAGTATCGCGAGCTTCTTTAGCGGCTACGAGTCAAGCCCATTTAGCATCTTGTATCATCGCCTAGCCGGACAATGGCAGAGATTAATCGATGCAGTACTCGCTAACGAACTCGCTGCAGATCTCGTTCGCTATGGCGGCATATTAATTCTACTGTTCTTATTTATACGAGAGTATCGCCGCATCCGTGGACGTCAAGAGAAGCTAGATTCTCACACTGCTCGCTGGCAGAAAATCTGGAAACGCTTCCTAAACTCGGCGAACTTGCCTGTTAACGAATCCTGGACAGCGAGCAGCTATGCGGAGAACTTGCCAAAGGAATGGTCCTCGGATTGGGTTGCCGCGGCTAGGGATTTCTTACAAGACTATAAGCTGCAACGTTTCTCTAACGATACTGAATTCGCACTTGCCGAAGTAGAAAAATCTCTAGATAAATGCCTGCAAGTAATTGCCAAATAGCATACTGAACTTAGCTTACACTACTACTTGTAATATAAAACAGCATGGGAGTAAACTATTAGCACGGATAGGTTTTCTCAATACACTCTGCAGTAGCGGATATTTAGTAACGAAATCTTCCAAGCTGCAGGCTTCCGCAACAGGAGACTGTATAGCTATGGTTGAATTAACGCATCGTAACGAAGAGCAAACATTCGAAGACATTTGCTTGCATGCAAATGACTTCCATGTCCGCCAAATCACCTTAAAAGATCTTTTCCAGTCTTTAAGAGAAGGCTATGAAGATTACGGGACTAAACCCAGCTCTATACCTCTATTATTTTTGTTCTATGCCCTATTTGCCTTAGTACTTACACTATTTGCGCTTGGGCAAGATATGCGCTATCTACTCTTCCCTATGGCAGCGGGGTTCACAATGATTGGACCAATCGCCGCCATTGCGTTTTTTGCGATGAGCAAGCGACGCGAACAAGGTCAAGAACTACGCTGGCGCGCCGCATTCAACTTTATTCACACGTCCTCCTTTGCACCAATTTTGGCATTAACACTGCTAATGAGCTTACTCTATTTAAGCTGGTTATTTATGGCAGAATTAATATTCTTCAGCCTGTTTGAATCGACGATGCCTACATCCATGGCAGATTTCGTTAACCAACTATTCAACACTCGCCACGGTGGAGCACTTATTGCCTATGGGAATTTTGTTGGGTTACTGTTTGCATTCGCTGCAATGGCACTTTCAATTGTTGCCTTCCCCTTGGCTCTGGACAAAACCGTTACGTCCTTCACTGCTGTGAGAGTATCAATTCGTGCGTTTATGTCGAATACCTTAGTGCTAACTGTATGGGGAATAATTTTCGTTGCGCTTATGGCCGTAGGTGCCGCCGTCTTTCTAATCGGTCTTGCGGTCGCATTGCCGGTATTGGGCCATGCAACTTGGCACCTGTATAGGAAACTGATTGTCAGCTGATATTACGCGGTGTCGACTGCGTAATGTGACAGCCGCCTACTTTGGGCCGGACGAGAAAACTCGCCAGTTTCTTCGAGAAGCTTAGCGAGCAGCCCTGCCTAGGTAAATCTGAAATACTCATTCCACGAAGTCATCTACACCCGGAATAAAAAGCACAGAGAGTATTGTGAGCACGACCAGATGTAGATTTTATTCTCGTTCTCGACGATCCAGATGCGCCGCGATGTTGCCGGATCTAGCAACTGCATCTCAATAGTAGGAATCTCGTTCACGAAACTCCAGTCTGGGTCAGGTCCCGAATGCAATTCACCTGCAAATAAGGGACCCCCTGAAAACACACGATTGGGACCATCTTCGAACCGTTGCTTGGTTGCCACAGTAGCAACGGCTACGATTGGAATCAGTAGCAGACAAATAACTACGATGATTGCTCTCTTCAATAATTTCATAAAATTCCCTATTCGCTAGTCGGCAGCCCCCTAGCTTGATTGTAAGGACGGCAGCCGCGCTTTATCAGTATACAGCGTAAGAAGTGGTTAGACTTTCGCCGTATTCTCTTCTATTCTGCTGAAAAGAATCTTGTCAAATCGAGAGAAAAATGAATAACATTCATCTACTTGC
>TARA_B110000858_G_scaffold31547_1_pt1 | contig 13951 bp, 19 predicted proteins | sample TARA_B110000858 | Tara Oceans TARA_B110000858 (sample SAMEA4398247) | marine metagenome | biome: Polar Biome; feature: [SRF] surface water layer (ENVO:00010504); material: water (ENVO:00002006), including particulate matter (ENVO:01000060) such as... | depth 5 m | reverse complement strand
AAAAATAATATTGAAGCATCTAAACTTCAAAAATCAATAAGTGATGAAACAGCTGTATCTAAAAAACTTAATGAGATCAAAAATATCGAATCTAAGTTTGAAGATAAAACAAAAAAGATTCGCCGTGAGATTAAATTCTATGAAGAGAATGATAACTGTCCAACATGTCATCAAGGTATAGATGAAACACATAAGTGTAATAGTATTGATGCAGGTAAAGTAAAACTTGATGATATCGAAGAAGCTCTCAGTAAACTTGAAGAACAACTGAATAAAGAGAATTCAAGACTTCTTGATATTGCTGAAATTAATAGAGATATTCAAGAGGTGTTAGGAAAAGTTACTGAAGGTAATAATCAAATCTCTTCGCTCAACCGATACATTAAAAAGCTCAATGAAAATATTGAAGAAGAATCAAAGCAAGGTGGTAACTTACAAGAAGAAAATAAAAAACTTGAAGAGATACAAAATTTAGTTGTTGAATGTGAGAAGAGTAAAGATGTACTGATTCATGATAAACAGCTACTTGATGTCGCCGCTGATCTGTTGAAAGATAAAGGAATAAAAACTCAAATAGTTCGACAATATATTCCTATCATGAATAAATTAGTTAATAAATACTTGGCATCAATGGAGTTTTTTGTCAACTTAGAACTTGATGAAAACTTTGACGAAGTAATAAAATCTCGACATCGTGATGAATTTAGTTATGCATCTTTTAGTGAAGGTGAAAAAATGCGTATCGATCTTGCCCTGTTATTGACATGGCGTTCGATTGCAAAAATGAAAAACTCGACTAATACAAACTTATTGATTCTCGATGAAGTGTTTGACGCTTCGCTTGATTCAAATGGATGTGATGAGTTTTTAAAGTTACTGAACGATCTTGGAAAAGATACGAATGTATTTGTAATATCCCATAAAGGAGATATTCTCCAAGATAAGTTTCGTTCAGTTGTGAAATTTGAGAAAGTAAAAAACTTTTCGAGGGTTGCTGCATAATGGAAACATCTAAACTAGAATTGATCAAACAAAATGATCCGATACTTAAAACGCCTACTCTACCGTTCGATTTCGAAAGACCTGAATTGGATGGTAGAAGACTTGCCGAAGACTTGGCAAATAAAATGATTGAGCTAGGCGGTGTCGGTTTGGCAGCGCCTCAAGTTGGAATACCATTATCAGTATTTGTAGTCGGAGACCCTACAAATAAAGAATCCATCATGGCTTTTTTTAACCCAATGATAGTTGACACTACTATAGATCAAGCATACTACGAAGAGGGATGTTTGAGTTTTCCTGGTCTTTATATTAATATCAAAAGACCGACTGGCATTCGATTGAGATTTACGGATATGTATAATGAAAAGACAACTACAAAATATTCTGGATTTACTGCTCGTGCAATTCAGCATGAATATGATCACCTTCAGGGTGTTATATTTAAAAGTAAAGCTACGGCTTATCATCTCGAAAAAGCTAAAAAAGATCAAAAATTACTTGTTCGACATAGCTCCAAATAGTTTAAAATTTAAATTAAGAAGGTGGAAAAACTATTGACTTTATATCCAAATTAGGGTATAGTTATACTATAGATTAGAAAGTGAGAATAATGTCAAAAATTTATGAATCACCTGATAAAGGTAAAACTTTCACAGTACGTGAAATGAGAACTCCTCCTAAATCAAATACAAACTTTGGAAAAGTAGAACAATTTATGTCTGCCTTCGGTCAAGATGTTGAGACTGAACCGCAGTGGACATCTGTGTCTGAACTCCGTTATGAATTAATTCGTGAAGAACTCGAAGAACTTCGCGAAGGATTAGACAACCGCGACATCGTTGAAATTGCTGATGCGCTGACTGACCTTCTCTATGTTGTATATGGCGCTGGACATTCTTTTGGAATAAATCTTGACAAATGCTTCAAAGAAGTACATAATAGTAACATGAGCAAACTTGGCGAAGATGGTAAACCTATCTACCGTGAAGACGGAAAAGTATTGAAAGGTCCAAACTACTGGGCTCCTGACTTGAAGAAGGTATTATATAATGTTTAATATAAAACGTGGAAAAAACGGTGTTGCATATCGATATGTAAAATCAGGATCAATTAACACTTTATACGGAAAAGATATACGCAGATGTCGATGTAAGAAGTGCAAGCATACCCTTCCAGAATCCGAGTTCTATCATCGTAAGAATGGTGATCCGTTTGCTGTCTGTGTTAGTTGTGATGATACCCGCCGACTGCTTGACGGTAAGATTCAACGACGGCGTGAAAAAGGTGTTTATGTTGATAAAGACCTACAACCTATTACTACTTTAGAAAGTTTTATACATAATGGCTAATCATGTACAATCTTATATTACTTTTGAGAACTTGTCTGAAGAAGCGAAAACTTTTCTTGACAGTATGAATACACCTGATGAATCTTTATTAAAAGAACTTTATTCAGACTATGATGAAACTCGTGGTTGGCACATCGATAATGTCGGTGCAAAGTGGTTGACCTTTGATGATATTGATTCTACTAATATCTCATGCACTTCTGCTTGGTCACCTCCTGTTCAATTCTATGATAAACTTCATGAAAAGTTAGTTGAACTTAACTCACCAGATGCTATTCTCTGGACAACTTACGAAGATGAGATGCCTAACTTTATTGGTGTATATGGTCTGATTAAAAATTATTGTCATGAAGAAGAAATGTATGAAGAAGATTTTGAAGATTGTCTTGGTGCAACAGCATATGATGAAGTAACAGAAGAATTCAATGATGGAGTTGATGGAAGACCTGACTTTTGGGAATCGATTCGTGATTGGAACCAAATAGCACATAATGAATTTAAAGAAAGTTTTTAAATCAAATGAAATACGAACCATATACTTTAAATGATGTAAAGAAAGCATCTTCTCAAAAACTGTTTAATGTCATATCCACCTTTGCTGGTGGTGGTGGCAGTAGTACTGGTTACCGTTTAGCTGGTGGTAATATACTTCTTATCAATGAATTTGTTGAAGCTGCTATTGATTCTTACAAAGCAAACTATCCAGACACTCCTGTTCTTGTTGACGATATTAAAAAATACTCTGGAGAAGACTTTCTCAAAATGGTCAATCTCAAGCCAGGAGAACTTGATTTGCTTGATGGAAGTCCACCTTGCTCTGCCTTCTCAATCGCTGGGAAAAGAGAGAAAGGTTGGAAAGGTTATGTCTCTGATAATAAACTGACATATTTTAATGATGATGGTGAGTTGGTAACTGAAGGTGAATTAGTTGAGAAGACAGGCATCAAACAATATTCCGATAATAAAACTGTTGAAGATATTGAAGACTTATTCTTTGAATATATCCGAATTGCAAAAGACATTCGACCAAAAGTTATTGTTGCTGAAAATGTCAAAGGTATTACATTTGGTGAAGCAAAGAAAAAGTTAACCGAAATTTTAATTGCTTTTGATAAAATAGGATATGAAGTTACATATAAAGTATTGAATGCATCACATTATGGAGTTCCTCAAGCAAGAGAACGTGTTATCTTTATTTGTGTTCGTAATGATGTATGTGATAAAATTGGATTGAATGTTTTAAATCTCAATGGTATTTTTCCAAAAGAAAACTCTGAATTTGTTAGTTTAAAAGAAGCAATAGACAATGTTGATAATGATCCAGAAGAAGTTCAAATGCTACGTGATTATGTACAATCAGGATTTCAAAAGAATTGGATATGTAAATTACCTATGAATCCAACAAAGCATGTTAAACCATCAGATAAAGAATATAAGTCTTGGAATCCAAAAGGTTCGTGTTTCAATATGATACGACCAGCATCACAGTTACCATCCCCAACATTAACTCAAAGAGGACAACAAAAAAGCGTATCTGGTGTGTTTCATTATAATGATGACCGTAAGTTTACCATCAAGGAATTAAAAATAATTATGTCACTACCAGAAGACTATATACTGACAGGAGATTTCGATAAGCAAGCCGAGCGTATTGGTCGCATGGTAGCACCAAAGATGATGGCAGCGGTTGCGAGTTCGATTTATGAAAATGTTATTAAACCATATAACGAGGTTATTTAAAATGGCTGATTTTACTTTTGCACATAGACAAGAAGGTTTTGACGAACATATCAATTGGTCAATTCGTGGTTATAGTGATTTATTGAGTGATGTAATTGCGTTCTCTCGTTACTTTGTTGAGAACGATACCAATGTAGTTGACATCGGTTGTTCGACTGGTAAACTCACAAAAGCACTCATGGAATATAATAATGATATCGCTCCAAACGCACAATACGTTGGAGTCGAAATTGCTGAAGGTTTTATAAAAAATTTAAAAGATAGAAAAAAAGAAATCGGTGAGAATGTTGAGTTTGTATTTGATGATATTCGCAACTACGAGTTTACAAATTGTTCTCTTGTTACTTCTCTGTTTACATTACAATTCATGCCTAAAAAAGATCGTGGTGATGTAATTCAAAAAATATACGATGGTCTAAATGATGGTGGTGGATTCTTATTCTCTGAGAAAATTGATTCGGAAAATAGTCGTATACAAGATATGATGACGTTTAATTATTACGATTATAAACGTCAAAAATTTAAATATGATGATATTATGTCCAAAGAACAAACACTTCGCCATATGTTAAAGCCTAATACTTGGCGTGAGATTGAAGAAATGATCTACTCTGCAGGATTTAAATCTGTAGAGCAGTGCTGGCGTAATTATAATTTTCTTGGAGCAATCGCAATTAAATAAGAAATAACCCTTGACTTTATTATCAAAACAAAGTATAGTTAGTATACTAGAAATTAATAATTGATAAGGAATTTATATTATGATCTCGTTATATGAAAAGACATTCAATGGTGTAGAGATGCAGATGGTCAAGCTCACCGACATCAAACCACATCCTTTGAATGCAGAACTTTATCCAAATGATAATCTGGATAACCTAAAAGAAAATATGACTGAACATTATATGCAGAACGGTTATGCGAATATTGAGCCTATTAAAATTTGTCGTAAAAGTGGAGTAGTGTGGGGTGGAAATAGCCGTAAAATAGCTGCTGGGGTGATTCCTGGTTGTGATGAAGTTCAAGCTAATTATGCTACTGAAGAGTATAACGAAAAAAGTTCTGAAATTGAGCAGTATAAAATACTATCAAAATATAATCCAACAAAGACCATGCGAGATACAACAAAACCTACTATTTGTGTACCCGCTTTCTTAAAAATGAAAAATGCGTTTATAGCAGAGTTTGGAGAATCCGGAAAAGATAATGAAGGTTTATCTCTAAATAAATTTCAAAACAAACTTTGGGATAAATTTGGTGTAGTTCCAGCCGATGGTAGGAAATATATTTCAATATATGAATACTCCCAAGATTTACTTAAAAGAGTTGATGATCGAGCAGACTCTATGACATTGAATAAAGCGCATACGTTAGCAAAAGGCGGCAAACCAGAGAACCCAATTGATGATGATAGATTTAATTTTTACAAATGGTTTGACGAAAATCCAACTTTCTTAGATACAGCTTTAAAAAATAGTATTGGTAGTGTAAAACTTTTTGATCCTATTATGCATGACGAAATCAATGGGCATGAAATAAACTTTATATCTACAGCTGTATCTAATGCGTATAATTCTTATGTTTGTAAAACTTTTAATGATTTTGGATTAACTGCTAGAACTTCTAAGTTTAATACTGGTCATCCAGATATTCAATTTCAGTATCTTTCGAAAGAAAGTTATGACATGACAAAGATTGAAATAAAAACTGCGTCCTTTGGGGCTTCAGCCAAAGATACTTACTTCTATGGTGGTCCTGGAGTTAAGAAAGATAATCCACACGAAATATTATTTGTGGTCTGGAGTGACGAATGCAAAGAATTTTGGGTTTGTATTTGCACAGTCTCTCCAGACATTTGGAGACCGAGTGGTGGAAAATATGTAGTTTCTGTTTCTGATTTGTTTATGAATAAACAAAATAATAACTTACGAATGATTGCGGGTAGTGCTTTTATAACTCACAAAAAGAAAGTTGAACTAAAATGGTTTACTGTTAATGACGATTGAAAAAATCGACAATCTCATAGTAGATATTATTAGAGAACAAGCTCCGTCAGATGAAGTTGCCGTACTAATGTCTGGCGGAGTGGACAGTTTGACTTGTGCTTTTGCTGCAACACGCATAGGTAAAAAAGTAAATTGTTATACTATGTATGTTGATGGTAAAGAAACACCAGATAGTATAACTTCAGTTGCTGCAGCAAAAACTTTTGGTTGGGATATTAAACTAATAGATGTTCCAGTTAAAAATATCAAAGATGATTTTAAAAAACTTATACGATCATATGACTGTGTGAAAAAAACTCAAGTAGAATGTACTTTTCCGTTCCTCTATGTCTATCCGCATATCAAAGAGAAACATATAATATCTGGTGTTGCGGCTGATGGTTGGTATGGAGTTTCAAAACGAGCGTGTATTCATTATAAACATACAAAAGAATTATTCGATGAGTTTAGAAATAATTATTTCGGATCATCTAATCCAGCAGGTGTTCGCCAGCAAGAACAACTGTCTAAAGAGATCGGTGCAAACTTAATTTCACCATACTTAGATGATAAAGTTGGTAAGTGGATGATGCAACATGATTGGGATTTTTTTAATAAACCATTTCAAAAAGCAAACATAATAAAAGCATTTCCAGAATTTAAAACATTTGGTAAAAATAGGAAACATGCTAATCTTCAATTGGTCGCTGGCATTCCAGAATATTTTGAACAACTTTTGAATGACAAAGAACTTAATTTTAGGAATAGAAAACGTGTTATGGATTTGATTCGTGATTGGGTTAAAGTTCCTGAAAATAATATAGAAGGATTTTTATCATGAATTACATATCGCTCAATCAAATAAAAGAAGAGATTGAATATACAGAGTATGGTCATCAATATAAAAATTTCTTCATAACTTTGTCTAACGAATCTAAATCTCCAAATAAAACATATTCTCTATTGACAACTAATAGAAAATGTGTTAAATTTCTATTAGATTATTATGGTATATCAAGTTTAGATATGGAAATGTTATTTAACCGCGTGTCTAGTGATCCTGATATCAAAGATACTAATAGCTATTTGTTTAAAGAATTGTCAAATGTTGTTAATGGAACATGGAAACAGGGTGAAGAAACTGAAGATATTGTAGTCAGAGATTTGAAGAATAATCCAGAAATTGCTTCCGTTAAAAGAACAGGGGGTTTGTTTTCAAAAAGAGATATGTTTGATAAGGTTGATATTGAGTGTATATTAACGAATCGTAAACAATATAATATTCAAGTAAAACCTTGGAATGAAAAAATAACAGAAAAAGACAGAAGGTCGAAAGCAAATGTTTTTGCGTTTGTTTCTGGAAATAAAATACGATATGAAAGAAATATTTAATGGGAAAACGAAGTGATTTTGTGAGAGTAGAGAGAGATTTTTATCCTACTCCTTACGAAGCAATAGTTCCTTTATTATCACATTTAAAAGAAAAGACATGGTTCCATGAACCGTGTGCTGGCGATGGATCTTTAATAGAGCATTTAAAAAAACATGGTCATAAATGCCATTGTGCTTCTGATATAGAACCACAGGCAGAAGGTATTTTTCAACAAGATGCACTTGAATGGATTAAACCAGAATTTGAATACGGAGACACTTGTTTTATTACTAACCCACCATGGAATAGAAAAATACTTCATCCTCTTATTGAACATTTATCTAATATCGCTCCTACATGGCTTCTCTTTGATGCTGATTGGATCCACACAAAACAAAGCAAAAACTACTTGACTATACTTAAAAAAGTTGTTAGTATAGGTAGAGTGAAGTGGATTAAAGATTCTAAAGGATCAGGAAAAGATAATTCTTGTTGGTATCTTTTTGACAAAAATGAGTCAAATGAAGTATTATTTTATGGAAGAACTGAATGATTGATTATAAATACAACGAAGGTGAAATTCTTCGCCAACTGCAAAATTATATTGATGAGACCTACGGTGAGCATTATTCCAAAAACAAATATCAAGCAACAGAATTCATTATTGACGGTGGTCATGGTGAAGGATTCTGCTTGGGTAATGTTATGAAGTATGCTCAACGATATGGTAAAAAAAATGGATATAACCGAAAAGATTTAATGAAGATAATACATTATGCTATCATTGCGATGTATAATCATGACTTAGAACATGGAGAAACTGAATGAACGAAGTAAGTATTGATATTGGCGAATTGCGAAAGCGTAAAATCATGATTGCCACACCAATGTATGGTGGAATGTGTGGGGGTCAATATACTCGTGCAATGATTGAGTTTCAGAAAGTCTGTAGTGAATATGAAATTCAATCAGAGTTCTTTTTTCTGTTTAACGAATCGTTAATTACTCGCGCTCGGAATTATTGTGTTGATGAATTTATGCGTAGCGATTACACCCACCTGATGTTCGTTGACGCTGACATTGGTTTCAACCCACACGATGTTCTTGCTCTTGCTGCAATTGCTGATCCAGATACAGATAAAGATATTGTGTGTGGTGCATATCCTAAGAAAGTCATTTCATGGGAAAAGATCAAGCGAGCCGTCGATAAAGGTTTTGCTGATGAGAACCCACAGAAGTTAGAAAACTATGTTGGTGATTATGTTTTCAACCCAGCAGATGGTAGTTCGGAAATTCCTTTGAATGAGCCTGTAGAAGTGCTTGAAGGTGGTACTGGGTTTATGATGATTCAACGAAAAGCTTTTGAGAAATATGAAGCGGCATATCCTGAGTTTAAATATTTACCAGATCATGTCCGTTCAGAAAGCTTCGATGGTACTCGTGAGATCATGGCATATTTTGATTGTGTGATTGAGCCTGAATCCAGACGCTATCTATCAGAAGATTATATGTTCTGTCAGTGGTCACGTAATGCTGGAATCAAAGTTTGGATGTGTCCATGGATGCGTTTGAATCACACTGGTTCATATCAGTTTGGTGGTTCACTTGTTGATCTCGCTAACATTGGTGTTTCTGCTACTGCAGACCCTAACGAGAAACTAAAATAAATCTATTGACTTTACTCGTGAATTGACGTATACTTAATTATTATTGATTATAACATGGAGCTAAATTATGAATATTTCTGACAATACACTAACTGTTCTTAAAAACTTTTCGAGCATCAATCAAAATCTTGCCGTGAAGTCTGGTAATAAAATCCGTACAATCTCCCCACAGAAGACTGTAATGGCTGTTGCTCAGGTTGAAGACAAGTTTGATTCGCCGTTTGCAATCTATGACCTCAATCAGTTTTTGAGTGCAATTAGTTTGTTTGACAATCCAAGTTTTACATTTGAATCTCAAAATGTTCAAATTGCAAATGGCAAATCATCAATCAATTATTTCTTTGCTGATGAGTCAATGGTAATGACTGCTCCTGATCGTGATATTGAGCTTCCCGATACGCTTGTCGAGTTTAAGTTGACTACCGATATTTTCAAATCAACAATGCAAGCAGCAAGTGTTCTTCAAGCTCCAAATTGGTCTGTTGTTGGTAATAGTTCAATTATCGAAATCGTTGTTGGTGATGTAAGGAACGATACGTCAAATAACTATCGTGTTACAGTTGGTGAAACATCTCAATTGTTTGATGTTACATTCAAAGTTGATAACTTGTTAATGATGCAACGTGATTATAATGTTGCTATATCGTCAAAAGGTATTAGCCACTTCACAACAGAGAAAGGTGATCTCAGCTATTTTGTTGCAACTGAAAGCAAGTAGTTATATTTTTTTATTATGAATCTGTGGAGTTTATATTATGGACAATTTGTTATGGGTCGAAAAATATCGACCAGCTAAAATCGAAGACTGCATTCTTCCTGCTGATCTCAAAAAAACATTTGGTGAGTTTGTCAAGAAGAATTATGTACCAAACTTGTTATTGACAGGCGGACCTGGTGTTGGTAAAACAACTGTTGCAAGAGCCATGCTTGAAGAATGCGGTTTCGATTATATTGTGATCAATGGTAGTATGAATGGTAACATTGATACGCTACGAAATGAGATACAAAACTTTGCTTCAACTGTGTCCCTCACAGGCGCTCGAAAGTACGTCATCCTAGACGAAGCAGATTATCTCAATCCTCAGTCAACTCAACCAGCACTTCGTAACTTTATGGAAGAGTTTAGTTCGAACTGTGGTTTCATTATGACTTGTAACTTTAAGAATCGAATTATTGAGCCACTTCACTCTCGTTGCTCGGTTATTGAGTTTAAGATAGGTAGCAAGGATAAACCTGAAATTGCTTCTCAATTTATGAAGCGTGTCGGTAATATTCTTACAACAGAAAAGATTGAGTTTGATCAAAAAGTCGTTGCCGAACTTATCATGAAACACTTTCCAGATTGGCGTCGAGTTATCAATGAGTTACAGCGTTATGCTGCTTCTGGTGTTATTGACACTGGTATCCTTGTCAATATGTCAGAAGACAATTATAAGAAACTTGTTGGCTTTTTGAAAGACCGTAACTGGAAAGAAATGCGTAAATGGGTCGGTACGAATAGTGATATTGAACCAACTGTATTATACCGTAAACTATATGATACAGCTTCAAACTTTATGTCTGACAGAGCAGCGCCGCAACTTGTTCTTCATATTGCAAACTATTCTTACAAGTCAGCTTTCGTTGCTGATCAAGAAATAAATCTTGTTGCATGTTTGACAGAGATTATGTCTGATTGTGAATTTAAGTGATGGCAAATCCATATGAATATATTAACGCAATCAACTCTGGTAAAAAAATCTCTAAGGATAATTTTAATGAGAAAGGATATGTACCGTTTATAACTAATAGACAGTTCTCTTATTTTCAAGATACAATCTTTGCTGCTAATGAAATGAATGCAAACCATCATATGAGTGGCGAATCTCAATTTTCTTTTTTTATAAATATGATTAGACCTAAGAAAAGATTTTCAAAATGGTCTAAGACTGAACATCACAATGACCTACTAGCTATAGTAGAATACTTTGATTATAGTTATGAGAAAGCTAAATCTGTCATGGATATTTTGTCTACCGAACAAATTAATAATATTAAGAAAAAATTGAGTAAAGGTGGATTGAAAAAATGAATTTTGATATAAACAATCTCGTCGAGGTAAAATTAAGTAATCCTGACGATTTCCTCAAAGTCAGGGAAACTCTCACCCGAATTGGTGTAGCATCTAAGAAAGATAATAATCTTTATCAATCTTGCCATATTCTTCATAAGCAAGGCAGATACTATATTGTCCACTTCAAAGAGTTATTTGCTCTTGATGGAAAACCATCCAATTTTTCAGAATCTGATATTGCTCGGCGAAATACAATTACAAATCTCCTCAAAGAATGGGACCTAATTGAGATTGTTATTCCATCTCAAACAGAAAGCCCAATATCTCCGATCAGCCAGATCAAAGTCCTTCCGTTTAAAGAAAAAAATGAGTGGGAACTGGTTGCGAAGTATAATATCGGAAAGAAAAAACCAGATTAATTAAAAAAACACTTGACTTATTAATCATTATAGGCTATAGTTAGTATAATGAATAATTAATAGGAGTTTTTGTTATGGGTTATACTTACACCACGATGATTGATGTTATTAAGCGTATCGCTGAAGATGATACTCCTCGGCACATTCGCCGTCAACTTGCTCGTCTGACTTCTGATGAGAAGCGTAAAGTCCAAGACTTGATGGATTATATTGAACTTGAATTGAGGGAAGTTTAAAATAGTTTGAAAAAACTATTGACTTTAATATAAAAGTGTAGTATTATTAATAATAACACGAGTGAGTATAAACATTGATCTATTGAGAATGATCATTAACGGTCAAGCCTGTAACGTGTATAAATTTAAGACGCAGGTAGGAATGATGGAAGCCTTCACTAGAAAGATCATCTTTTTATAAATTAAATGAAAGAGACTATAATATGACTAAAACTGAAAAAGTACTTGCTGCATTTAAAGCTGGTGAAAAACTAACTGCAAAGCAAATTGAATCTCGTTTCAATGTAGGCAATGCTAGAGCTACCGTTTCTGCACTTCGTTTTCAAGGTTTTGCTATCTATGCAAATCCAACAACAAACAGTAAGGGTGAGAAAAAGAGCTTCTATCGTCTCGGTACTCCTTCTCGTGAAGTTGTTGCCGCTGGCTACCGCGCATTAGCGGCAGCATAAAGTAATGCGAAGGGTGAGTTTTTAATTTTCCTTCCTCACCCTTCGCAAACTTTTTTTATTTCTTTTAAACATTTCTCAAACTATTTTTATAAATAATATTGAAGATGCCTTATGGGTCTTCGCATATTAATCTCGCTTAACTTTAAAAGGAGGTAACAATGGTTACTTACGACTCAATCCGCAAATTCGATCCATTCTTTGTAGGCGCAGACCGACTTTGGAGACATGTAGATGATCTCCATAAAATGGCAGCAACAAATCAAATATCGAATTACCCACCCTACAATATTATAAAAGACGATGAAGACCACTACACCATTGAAATGGCAGTGGCTGGTTTCACTGATGAAGATATTGATGTGACGCTTGAAGATGCTCAAATCACAGTTACGGGTAAGGCAAAGGAACAAGATGATACCAAACTTCTCCACAGGGGTATTGCTAATAGATCATTCACTCGGCAATTTACTCTGGCTGATACAATTGAAATCGAGACAGCAAACCTACAACACGGAATGCTCACGCTCAGTCTTAAAAATATCATCCCCGATTCTAAAAAATCTAAAAAGATTAAAATTGAGACCGGAGGCAAAGTTCCCAACGAAAAAGAAATATTGACTGAATAAATTATGTGAGGGGGACTGAAAAGTCCTCCTCTTTTCTATTGACATTATTACGTAATTGGTATATATTTACATTATGAACAAATTTTATACAAATGTTTTTCGTTATGGCAATAATATTCTGTATGTTGGTTATGCCAACGGTCACAGAATTAAAGAGTCGGTCAAGTTTAACCCTACTTTATTTCTTAAAACAAATAATCCATCGAAGTATAAAACTCTCGATGGTATTACGGTAGACTCAGTTGAGCCTGGTACGATGCGTGATTGTAAAGAGTTCATTGAAACTCATAGCGCATCTAATTTTACTGTCTATGGTAACACCGATTACGTTGCTCAATATATCAACAGTCGGTTTCCCAATACCTGTACCTTTGATCGAGACACGCTTAACGTATCTTCTATCGATATTGAAGTACAATCCGATCAAGGTTTCCCACACCCAAAAGATGCTGCATTTCCTGTCACAGCAATTACTATGAAAAATAATATTGATCACACTTATCATACTTGGGGTGTGGGTGAATATGATTCATCAAAATGTATTATCAATAATGTCAAAGTTAACTACGTTCAATGTAAAGATGAACATGCATTACTGAATAAATTTATCGCGCATTGGCAGATGAACCATCCAGACCTTATCACCGGTTGGAACTCCGACGGGTTTGATATTCCTTATCTTATCAATCGTATTGCTAAGTTGTTTGGTGATGAAGAACTTAAACGATTGTCGATACATCATATGATGCCAAATGCGAAGACTGATAAGTTTTCTGGTGAAGTTTCGTTTACTATTCCTGGTATGGCTCATCTTGATTATATGCGTCTGTTCAAAAAGTTTATGTTTATTCCGATGGAATCATATTCACTCAACCATGTGGGCAGTGTTATTCTCGGTGAGAAAAAGATTGACTATTCGGAGTTTACATCTCTGAATGAATTGTATACAAAAGATTATCAAAAGTTTATTGACTACAATATCAAAGATGTTGAACTTGTAGAACGCCTTGATGAAAAGCTCGGTCTTATTTCTCTTTGTATGACTCTGGCTCA
>TARA_B110000858_G_scaffold198407_1_pt1 | contig 14001 bp, 14 predicted proteins | sample TARA_B110000858 | Tara Oceans TARA_B110000858 (sample SAMEA4398247) | marine metagenome | biome: Polar Biome; feature: [SRF] surface water layer (ENVO:00010504); material: water (ENVO:00002006), including particulate matter (ENVO:01000060) such as... | depth 5 m | reverse complement strand
TAGATAATGTAGATAATGTACACAACAATAATAAATATATTAAAAAAAATAAATGTCTTAGTATTTTTTGTCCATTTGAAAACTATTCACATAAAGGAATTCACATTATACCACAAGTTTCTAAAAAATTAGAATTATTAAATATAAATGCAATATTCAATTTAACAATTTCTCAAAATGATTTAACAAATAAGCAAAAAAATATTTTCAAAAATTTTAATAATATTAATTTTATTGGCAGGAAGTCATACTCAAAGATGAGTTTCGAATATAATAAAAATGACATAGTATTTCTTCCTAGTATTCTTGAAGTTTTTTCAACAGTCTGTATCGAGTCACTTTATTTTAAAAAACCAATTGTCATTTCTAATAAAAATTTTAATCGTGACATTCTAGAGAGCTATGCAGTTTATTGTGACTCATTTTCTGTGCAAGATTGCGTCAATAAAATTATTAAAGCATCAAAATTAGCTAACAATGAAGAATATTTATTAAATGCAAAGAATTTTATTAAAGAAAAATTTAGTAATTATGAAAATAGATATCAAAAATTTAAAAAAGTTTTTAATGAAATTTTAATATGATACTAGTAAATCTCCATAGATTTTTTTTTAGAGTTGCTTCTTTAGTAGTATTATTTCCTTACTTTCAATTATTTGGAGAATTTGGAGGCATTCAGCCATATGTAACAGGTACTTTTTTAATACTTTTCTTATTTATATCTATACAGCGTATCCCCACTTCAAAACCATATTTTATTTTTAGTATTCCTATACTTTTTGTACTTATTAATTTTATTTTAGGTGGAGATACAAACTATTTATTTTTTAGAAACTTTTTTTCTTACCTTACTTTTTCTCTGGTTTTTTATGTATTTAGTGTTTATTTAGTCCTTTTTAAATTTCCAAAAAAAATATTCTTTTATGGTATTCTTGTTTGGATTATTGCTGCTTTATTACAATTAATATTTGGTGAGACAGTATTTTATAGTCTTATTGCTTCTTCAACAACATCCAGCAGGGGAGCCGCATCTTTAGCTACAGAACCAAGTTTTTTTGCCCTTCAATTATGTATACTTCTTAGTATTTTATATCTCTATGATGATAATTTTAAAGCATTCTCTTATATCATACTTGGATTTGTTGGCCTTGCATTGTCACAGTCTATAATTGGTGGTTGGTTTTATATGAACATGTATTTATCAACTCTTATCTATAAAAAAAGATTATCATTAAAATACGTATCATTAGGCATCTTAGGTTTATTTTTAACTTTTATTCTTCTACAAGATAAAAGGTTTGGTGGATTGTTATCCAATATATTTGATTTAAATTTTACTGGAATACTATTAGATTCAAGTGCTTCTAAAAGACTATATGGAGCAATAACTCCTTTAATATTATCTTCAAATAATTTTTTTATTCCTCTTATTGATCCTATAGAGGCAATTAATAAGTTTGAATGTCTAAATTGTCGTAATGATTATAAATTAGCATCATATCTAGGTAATTTTATTTTTCACTTTGGATTTATTTTCCTTACATTTATATTTTTGCTTTTTTTAAAATTAAAAAGTTTGAAGAATATTTTCACATTCTTTTTTTTGATTATTTTTTTATTATTTGAAATACCTGTTGCGCACCCATTAGTTGCTTTGTTGCTAGTGTATTACTATAGAGCCTATAAGCATATTTTTGAGGAAGGCAGATGAAAATATCAGTTATTACAGTTACATTTAATAGTGAAAATACAATACGTGAAACAATTAAATCAGTTTTAAGTCAGAATTATAAGGAAATTGAATATATTGTTATTGATGGTGGTTCAAAAGATAAAACCATTAGTATTATTAAAGAATACATAGATGATATTTCATATTTTTTAACAGAAAAAGATAATGGTATGTACGATGCACTAAATAAAGGTATTCTAGCATCAACAGGTGACTATATAGGCTTACTTCACTCTGATGACGTATTTATGAATAACTCAACTATAACTGAACTAGCTTTAGAAATGCAAAATTTAAAAAATTATTCTGGCACATATGCAGACCTAGATATTGTAAAAAAAGATAATATCAATATTGTTAAAAGAAATTATTCATCTAGTTATTTTAAACCATGGCAATTAAGATTTGGATATATGTTTCCACATCCAACATTGTATTTACATTCAAGCGTTTTTAAAAAACATGGGCTTTATAAAACTGATTATAGAGTTTCAGCTGATTTTGAATTAATTTTAAGATTATTTAAAAACAAACTTAAATTAAAAAGATTAAATATTAAAATGATAAAAATGCGTGAGGGTGGATTAAGTAATAATGGTTTATATTGGAAGCTACATCAAAACTTTGAAATAGTAAGAGCATGTCGAGAGAATAATGTATATAGCAATATATTTTTAGTTGCTTTAAAAATACCATTTAAATTAATTGGAATTTTAAATAAAAGATAATGAAAAATATTTTACTTGTTGGTGCTTCAGGGTTTATAGGATCAAATGTTCTTGAATTTTTGTATAAAAAAAATGAATTTAATCTAACAACTTTATCAAGAAAAAAATTATTAAATAATAACTTTAAAAAAACTAATAATATATATATAGATGATTTTCTTTCTTATCAAGAATGGGAAAAAATCATGAAAAAAATAGATGTCCTAATCATTGCTATTGGTGCGGTTCATAACAAGTACAATTCTTCAATATATATGGATAAAGTAAATTATTTTTTACCTAAGCTTTTGACTAAGCATGCGATTGCAAATAAAATTAAAAAAATCATATTCATAAGTAGTTGCAGTGTATACAAAGAAAATACTAATTATACAGAACCTATTAATGAAAGTATGGTAACTTACCCAGAAACTGGATATGGAATATCAAAACTTAAAGCTGAAAATGAACTGATTAAAATTTGTAAAAATCAAACAGAATTAATTATAGTTCGACCACCTTTAGTATATGGAAATAATATATTTGATAATTTTAAGAAAGTTCAAAATTTAGTTTCTTTAGGATTTTATCTACCAACTAAATTATTTAATGCAAAAAGAAGCTTTATATATATTAAAAATTTATCTTATTTTATTTATTTATGTATTACATATACAAAAATTAATGGTTTATATTTAATTTCAGATGATGATGATATTTCTTTTAGTAAAATGGTTTCAACTATTAATAAAGCAATGAATCAAAAAGATCGACAATTTAAATTAAACTTAAAAATTATATCATTTTTAACAAAAATAATTTTTATGAACAAAAAATTTAGAAAAGTATCAAAATATTTCATAATTGATATTTCAAAAGCTAAAGAAAAAATGGGATATGTTCCAATATATAATTTTGATACAGCAATTAACGACATATATACTAATAATAAATTATTATGAAGATATTGATTACAGGTGGCTGTGGTTTTATAGGAAGTCACATAGCCGTTAAATTAATTGAAAGTGGATATGATATAATTGTGCTAGATAATCTTGCAAATTGTAAAAAAAATACATTAGAAAAAATAACACAAATAACAAATAAAGATTTTCAATTTTATGAAACTGACGTCAAAAATTACTATGAGTTAAGAAAAATATTTTTAGAAAACTCTATTAATTTAGTAATACATTTAGCAGGATTAAAAAGTGTAAGTCAATCTAAGTCTAACCCATTAGATTATTTTGATAATAATGTTAATGGATCTATAAATTTATTTAAACTAATGAATGAATTTAACGTTAAAAAAATTATATTTAGCTCATCCGCAACTGTATATAAGGACGGAAATAAAATGCCTTTAAATGAAAAAGATTCAGTAAAACCAAACTCACCTTATGGCCAAAGTAAACTTATGACTGAAAAAATATTAAATGAAATTTCTTTATCTGACAATGAATGGAGAGTCATTATCCTTAGATATTTTAATCCAGTTGGTGCACACAAGTCGGGTTTAATAGGAGAGAATCCTACTGAAAACAGTGATAATCTTTTTCCGCATATATTAAAAGCAGCAAGCAATACCAATAAACAGATATCCATATTTGGAGATGATTATAATACAATAGATGGTACTGGGGTAAGAGATTATATTCATGTTTGCGATTTAGCTAATGGACACTTTTGTGCTGTAGAAAAGATAATGCAAGTTACTGATAATCATAACTTTGTTACAATTAATTTAGGGTCTGGAAAAGGTTATTCTGTAAAACAAATTATTTCTGAATTTGAAAAAATAATTAAGAAAAAAATAAATTCAAAAGTTGTTCAAAGACGTATTGGTGATATAGCTATTTCATACACAGATAATAGTTTTGCAAAAAAATATTTAAAATGGGATCTAAAAGAAAATCTATATAGTATTTGTAAAGATGCTTGGAATTGGCAAATAATGAAAAATAAAAAATAATTTATCATGAGAATATTAATTACAGGAGTTGCAGGATTTATAGGATTCCATGTTGCTATAAAATTGTGTAAAACTAAAGATATTATTCATGGAATAGATAACCTTAACGAATACTATGATGTAAATCTAAAGAAATCAAGAATTGCACACTTGCGTAAACATACAAATATAAAATTTAAAAAAATTGATATTGTAAATACCAAGGATCTAGAAAAACTTTTTAAAAAGAATCAATATGACCATGTTATTCATTTAGCTGCACAGCCTGGTGTACAATACTCATTAACAAACCCTGACTCTTATATAAAATCAAATTTGATTGGTTTTTATTCGATATTAGAATGCTGTAGAAATTTTAAAATAAAACATTTAGTGTATGCTTCATCAAGTTCAGTTTATGGTTTAAACTCAAAGCAACCATTCTCAAATAACGATAATGTAGATCATCCAATATCACTCTATGCAGCAACTAAGAAGTCAAATGAGCTAATGGCTCATTCATACTCGCATTTATATAATTTACCCACAACTGGGTTAAGATTCTTTACAGTATATGGACCATGGGGCAGACCAGATATGGCGATATTTAAATTTACTAAAGCCATAATCAATAATAATTTTATAGAAGTTTATAATAAAGGAAACTTAAAGAGAGATTTTACTTATATAGATGATGTGGTAAATGGCATTATTAAAATAAGAAAAGTGATTCCAAAAGAAAATAAAAAATGGAAAAAGAATAGAGGACCTATATCGAAAAGTTCAGCACCATATGCTGTATATAATGTAGGCCGAGGAAAAACAATTAAATTAAATAAATTAATAAAAACCATTGAAAAGACAATAGGAAAAAAGGCAAAAATTAAATATAAGGGTTTACAGTTAGGAGATGTTTTATCGACATTTTCTAATAATCAAGATTTGAATAAATTGATAGGATATAAGCCTAAGTATAATATAGAAGAAGGGCTCAAACTTTTTTATAGATGGTATAGTAATTACTACAAATGAAAAATATATTAAATTACTGTTTAGTACTTGTCATTTCCTTAACTATTTTTCCAATTTTTTTAATTACTTCAATAATAATATTTTTTTCATGTGGGCTACCAATAATTCACTGGTCGAAGAGAGTGGGAAAAGATGAAAAGATATTTTATATGGCAAAATTTAGAACAATGAAAAAAAATACACCTCAAGTTGCTTCACATTTAATGCAAAATCCAAGATTACATATTACTAAAGTTGGAAAAATCTTAAGAAAAACTAGTCTTGATGAAGTTCCACAATTTATAAATCTTCTTAAATTAGATATGGATATTGTTGGACCAAGGCCAGCTTTATTTAACCAATATGACTTAATAAAAAAAAGAAGCGTCAAAGGAATAAATAAATTAAAACCAGGCATTACTGGGCTAGCTCAAGTAAATGGTCGAGATGAAATGTCAATTGATGAAAAAGTAAATTTTGATTTAATTTATATGAATAAAAGATCTTTTTTTTATGATATTAAAATAATTGTAAATACAGCAATTAAAATCATATATGCAAAAAATATCACTCACTAACACCTAATAAAATAAATTTTATAAAAAATTATGTTATTTAAACAAAAAAATATTGTATTCAATAGTTTCAAAAATAAAGCAGATTGTAATTTTAAGCTAAAAAACGACTTGTTAAATTTGATAAATGAAAATTTTTTAAAAAAGAAAAAAATAAGCTTAGTGATTCCAGGTGGAAACTCAATAAAAAATTTCTATAAAGATTTTTTCAAATTATGTTTAGATTGGGACAATATTTATATTTCAATAACAGATGAAAGATGGGTAGATCAAAATAGTGACAGAAGTAATGAAAAACTAATTTTAGATATTTTAAAAAAAAATTCAATTAACAGCGAGAATTTTCTGCCACTCAAAGGTAAAAGTGAGGATATTAATTCTGCCATTGAAACTAATAACATTAGTTTATTAAAATTAATTCCAATAGACATATTGATTTTAGGCATGGGAAAAGATGGTCATACAGCATCTTTATTTAAAGATGACACCAATTTAAATAATTTATTTTCATCTAAAAATAGAAATATTACAGGTTTGGCAAAGCACGAAAACAATTATAGAATTACACTTGTTAAAAATGTATTAAATTCAGCAAAGAATAAATTTTTATATATTAATGGTAAAGAAAAGATTAAAACTTTAGAATCAGCACTAAATTCAAAGGATGCAAATAATTATCCCATATACAATTTTCTTCAAAGTAATATTTCAATTTATTGGTCAGAAAATTAATTTATGAATTATAGACTTCAAAAAAAATTATTAGTAATTGTATCAGATATTTTAAGTTTAAATTTATCTTTACTATTCGCATATTCACTAAGATTTGATCAATTCTTATTTTTTCCCGACTCAATTTCAGAGTATTTATCTTTTATTATATCAACATTCATATTCATATTTATATTTACTACTTCGCAAATCTATAACACCTATTTTAGATATTTTAATTTATTTTCATTATTTCAAATTTCCAAAAGATTGATCATATATTTGGTTTTGTTTTCAATAATAATTTTATTTTTTGAGGGAAGTATTCCAAGATCAATAGGAATTCTTCAATCTTTAATCTTATTTATGATGATTATAACATCAAGAATCTTTGCAATTCTTATTTTGCAAAATATTTCAAAAGATAATAAAAAAAATGTCATAATTTATGGTGCAGGGTCGGGAGGAATTGAAGTTGCAAATAACATTAAATTAAATCAGAGATTTAATATTTTAGCCTTCATAGATGATGATTTAAATAAAATTGGAAGAAAATTAGATGGTATTAAGATATATGATATTAACTCTATTTCTAAGATAATCTCAAGAAAGAAGGTTGACAATATTTTAATTGCAATTCCTTCCCTAGGACTTACAGGCAGAAGGCGATTAATTGAAAAACTAAATGTATACAATATTAAAGTAAAATTACTTCCTGATATCTCTCAATTAATATTAGGAACAATTACAGTAAATGATTTTAAGCATGTAGAAATATCAGATATATTAAATCGTAAATTAGATATTAATTTTAATAACATTAAATCAACATTAGCTGGAAAAAATATATTAATAACTGGTGGCGGTGGGTCTATAGGCAGTGAACTTGCTAAACAAATAATTTTGGCTAAGCCAAATAAAATATCTATCATAGATTCAAGTGAATTAAATTTATACTTGGTACAAAAGTCTCTTCAAGAATTATGTAAAATTCATAATTTGATTACTAAAATTGAATTTTATATTTTAAACATAACAGAGAGAAAAAAACTAACTAAGATAATTGTTAAAATAAATCCAGATATTATTTATCATTCAGCAGCCTATAAGCATGTAAATATTCTAGAATTAGAAGAGAATATAATTGAAGCTGCAAGAAATAATATTTTAGGAACATATAATGTTGTTAAAGCTTCAATTGAGGCAAATTGTCAAAGACTAATTTTAATTTCTACAGATAAAGCAGTTAATCCTACAAGTATAATGGGTGCCTCAAAAAGAATTGCCGAGCTCATCATTCAAGCTTTTAATAAAAATTTTAATTCTGTAATGACAATAGTAAGATTTGGAAATGTCTTAAATTCATCTGGGTCAGTTGTACCATTGTTTCAAAAACAAATAAATGAAGGTATAGATTTAACAGTAACTCATGCTGAAGTTGAGAGATATTTTATGACAATACCAGAAGCTGTTGGATTAATACTTCAAACAAATAAACTATCTGTTGGAGGAGAAGTTTTTGTATTGAATATGGGTAGTCCTGTAAAAATAATTGATCTAGCAAGGAAAATGATAAAGTTGTCCGGATTAAAAGAGAAAAGTAGTGATAATCCTGATGGAGATATTGCTATTAAAATTATTGGACTAAAGCCAGGTGAAAAATTAACTGAAGAATTATTTATGGGAAATAATCCTACTTCTACAAAAAATAAAGATATCTTTAAAGCTAATGAAGATGCCTTAACACTCGATAGAGTAGATAATTTGATAGATGAATTAAATATAGCAATTAATGAGAATAATACTTCTAAACTAATTAAAATTTTTGAAAATAACATTAGTAATTATAAAAAAAGTAGCTAAAATCACGTAATCTTTAAAATAGCAAATACATATGAATGATACCATTCAAAATTATCTAGAATCTATAAGCAATGAAAAAGATTTTATTGACATAATAATATTGTTATTAGCTAATATAAAAACCATTATATTTTTTATTGTCATATCATTACTATTATTTTTTTTGTATTCAAATTATTATACTTCAAAAAGCTATACTTATAAATTAGAGCTTATAGAAAAACAGGGAATCTCACCTAAATTTGATTATGATCATCTATCAATTTTACAAGAACATGGTGCTATTGAAAAATTCCATACTGTCTATATTAAAAGGGTAATTTATTCTTCCTATAATATTGAACAAGCACTAAGTCCAATTAAATCTATTATTATAGAAGACATTGAAAAAAAATATCAGAGTTACGATTTATTTTTAATAAAATTTCGAAACAATATTGATGTTTTATATTTAAAAGATCCTGGAATTATTGAAATGAAATTTATTAGTCCTTTAGATTATGAAACAATACAAAATATATTTAAACAAATTATTAAATTTTCAGATAGTGAAGGAATAAAACATATATTTTCAAAATTAAATTCTAAGATTACGAATCAAACTAATGAATTAAAAAGAGATACAGATATAGCAAAATTAATTATACTAGATCGTATAAACAAATTAGAAACTCGTATGGAGTTGGATAAAAACTTATCTTTAATTGATTCAGATAGAAGATATGCAGAAATTGGAAAAAATTTAAATATAGCCAAACAATTAGAAATAAAGAGTCCAATTCAAAATCTTGCCATTGTAACAAAATTAATGAAAAATGAGACAGTAGATCTAAGTAAATTAAACAATACTTACTTGCAAAAAGATTCTAATATCATTAAGGCTAACGATAAAGCTTTTGCATTAAATCTTGAAAGTAAATTTAGTAAATTGGAAAAAAATTCATTACTTAACTCTATGTTATTGGATGAATATTCAGGATTTCCAAGACAAAATTCAGCAGAGAGTTTCATGCTGGGGGAAGACATACTTGAGGTGTTATTGTCCAATGAAAGCCAATTTGCAGATGAATTTGCTACAAATAAGTTTAATGATAAAGATGCTGAAATAAAATTTCTTAAATATTTATCACCTAAACAATTTACAAGCAATTATTCTACAAGAAATTATAGTTTAGATAGATTGAAAGAATCTTATGAAGAAATTTATGCTAATTATGATTTCTATTTATCTGATGGAGGACCATTCTTTTTCTATGACATGACAGATATTAAATCTATAAATAATAGTACATCTAGTTTAAAGATTTTAATTATCTTTTTTATACTTTCATTCATTTCTGCTTGTATATGGATAATTTTTCATAATGAATACAAGAAAAAAATTAGTAAGAAATAAAACATAATATTTTGTCAAAATTTTTATCTCTTGCACCAAACTTAACTCTTATTAATTTTAGCAGCTTATTAATCTATATCTTACCTATCACAATTTTATCAGGACCATTTATTCCTGATTTATCAATTGTAATTGTATCAATTATTTTTCTTTACTTAACTATAAAAAAAAAAGAGTGGAAGTATTATAGAAATAATTTTTTTATTTTCTTTATAATTTTTTGTAGCTATCTAATAATTACATCACTATTATCAGAATTTAAGTATATTTCTTTAGAGGCAAGTTTATTCTATTTTAGATTTACTCTCTTTTCTTTGGCAATATGGTTTCTAATTGATAATAATAAAAATTTTATAAAAATATTTACTCAATTCCTTTTAGCAACATTTATTTTCATATTATTAGATGGCTATATTCAGTTTTTCTTTGAATATTCAATCTTTAACTTAGCTCCAACTTTTAATAATAGATTAACTCTAACTTTAACTGACAAATTAATTTTAGGTGGTTATATATCCAGATTATTTCCACTTTTATTAGCTTTATTAATTTATAATTACTCATTGAGAAAAAACACTATTATTTATTCTTTATTACTTTTAATTCTTACTGATGTTTTAGTCTATTTATCAGGTGAAAGAACTGCAATTGGAATATTGTTTATTTCAACTTTATATATTATATTTCTAATATCTAAATTTAGAATACTAAGATCTATATCTTTAATTATATCACTCATAATAATAGTTTTTATTACAGTATTTTCATCAGAAGTTAAGAATAGAAATATTGATAAAACATTAGATCAAATGAATTTTAATTCACCTCAATATGATATACTAATGTTTTCTCCGGAACATGATAGCATGTACAGGACTTCGTTTAATATGTTTCTTAAAAATCCAATAAAAGGGATTGGACCAAAAAATTTCAGAAACTTATGTAATGACAATAAATATAAAATAAATGATCGAGGTTGTAGTACTCATCCACATAATACATATTTGCAAATTTTAGCTGAAACAGGAACTATTGGTTTTATTTTTTTATTAGTTCTGCTTATATACATCTTTAGAGAAACAGTTGGTCACATGTTTTCATTTTTTTCAGGAAAAAAAAGAAGGCTTAGTGATTACCAAGTTTGCTTAATGGCATGTTTTGTATGTACTCTATTTCCTTTTCTTCCAACTCAAAACATCTTTAATAACTGGATTAGCATAATTTATTTTTTACCAGTTGGATTTTATTTACAGTCTATTTCATCAATTAAAAATCAATAGAAGAAAATATTTTAACATGATATATAAATATAATAATTAAATATATCTTATGTGGAAAGTAAAGAAATCTAAAATTCATGGAACGGGAGTCATCGCAACTGTAGATATAAAGAAGGATATTAAAATAATTCAATATATTGGAGAAACAGTATCAAAGAAAGAAGGGGATAGAAGATCAGCAGAAAGAATAAAAAAATATTTAAATAAAAAAAATGAAGGTTCAGTATATGTCTTTGAATTAAATAGCAAGTATGATATTGATGGATCTCCAAAATATAATAAAGCAAGATTCATCAATCACTCATGTAATCCAAATTGTGAAGTAGACATAATTAAAAACCAAATTTGGATTAGTTCCATAAAAAATATAAAAAAAGGAGAGGAGTTATTTTATGACTATGGCTATCCTTTTGATAAAGATGACTACCATGATCATCCATGTAAGTGTAAATCAAAAAAATGTATAGGCTATATAATCGCACATGATGATTGGATAAAATATAAAAATTTTTTACAAAAAAAAATTAAAAAACTTTAATTTCTATGGAAATCATTGAAAAAAATTCATTTTTACTGAAACATAAAAAAAATTTAAATAAAGTTAAGATTTTATGTGTAGGTGATATTATTTTAGATCATTATATTTATGGTAGAATTGATCGTAAATCACCAGAAGCACCAGTTTCAATACTTTTCCAAGAAGCAGAAAAATTTACACTAGGAGGTGCTGGAAATGTTGCGGCAAATGTTGCTAGTTTAGGCGGTAAAGTCCAACTAATAACTTTGGATGGTGATGATTTTTCATCACAAAAAATAAAAAGCTTTGATAAAAAAAATAAGAACATAATAAATTCTAAAATTAAAGTAAAAAAATTTGTTGTACCAACTAAAACAAGATTTATAAATAAAATAGCACAATTAATAAGAGTAGATAATGAGAATGAAAAATTTTCATTAACAAAAAAGCAAAAAAACAAAGTTCTAAATATATTTAGAAAATATATTTCAGATTGTGATCTAGTTGTTTTGTCAGATTACAATAAAGGATTATTAGACAAAAGTTTAATTAAAAATATTATAGATATTTCTAAAAATAATAATAAGTTGATTATTGCAGATCCTAAAAAAATCAATTTAAGTGCTTATAAAAATTCAGATATCATTACTCCAAATCAAAAAGAACTCACTGATGCATCGGGAATGAAATTTTTAAATGAAAAAAATCTAATTAACTTTGCTAGAAAAACCATGAAAAAAAATAATATTCAATATATTTTAATTACTAGATCTGAAAAAGGAATGTTGTTAGTTAGCCCAAATTCTATTACAAAATATAAAGCAAGAACAAGCGATGCTATTGATGTAACAGGGGCAGGTGATACGGTAGTTGCTGTATTTGCTACAATGATGGCGCTTGGTTTAGATATTGAAACTTCTGTTAAAATATCAAATGATGCCGCAAGTATAGTTGTAAAAAAAATTGGAACATCATCAGTTTCGATTAAAGATCTAATATTTTTTAAAAATGAAAAATAAATTATATAATATTATAGATTTAAAAAAAAAAATTGATCTATTGAGAAATGATAAAAAATCAATTGGTTTTACAAATGGATGTTTTGATTTATTACATGAAGGACATTTAAAGTTAATAGCTAAATCTAGAAATTTATGTGATTATTTAATTGTAGGTCTTAACTCAGATTCTTCAGTTAAAAAAATAAAAGGTCAAAGCCGACCTATAGACAATGAAATAGCAAGAATTAATAAATTATCTAAACAGTCAAAAATTGATGCTATTATTATATTTTCTAAAAGTACACCTTTAGAGTTGATTAAAAAAATTAAGCCTCAAATTTTATTTAAAGGATCAGACTATAAAGATAAAATTATTATAGGTGAGGAGGTTGTTAAAAAAGATGGGGGTAAAGTTGTTCTAATTGATATTTTAAAAGGGCATAGTACTACTAATTCAATTAAAAAAAGGCTAAATAATGAATAAACCAGCTGTATTTTTAGATAGAGATGGTGTTTTAAATTTTGATAAAAGTTATGTATATAAAATTTCTGATTTTGAATGGATTGATGGCTCAAGAGAAGCCATAAAATTTTTAAAGGATGAAAATTACTTAGTCTTTGTTGTTACAAATCAATCGGGAATTACAAGAGGATTTTATTCTGAAAAAGATGTTGAAAAACTTCATAAATTTATGAATAGAGATTTGTTAAAAATGAAAACAGAAATAGATGATTTTTTTTATTCACCTTATCATCCGGACGTACCAAATAAAAAATATGATCATCTGATGAATCTAAGAAAACCTAATACAGGAATGCTTGAAATAGCTGAAAAGAAGTGGATGTTTGATAAGAAAAAGACTTTTATGATTGGTGATAAAAAAACAGATGTTGAGTGTGCTACTAACTATGGAATTAAAGGTTTTCAATTTAAAGGTGGAAACTTATTAGAATTTGTTAAAAATATTATTTGTTAGAATAAATTTTTTTAAATGAGTGGTCTAGATCTTTGTCTTCTGCAAAGTCAATTTGCCCTTGCCTAGTAATCGAAGATTTTATTTTTAGTTCAGTCTTCTTATTAATACAATACTTACATGTAGCGCCTTTCTTATATGATCTTAACAGTGTATCTTTCTTAGTAATGGGATGTCTACACCCATAACATTGTTCATATGAGCCTTTATCTAATTTATTATTAACCGCTACTCTGTTATCAAAAACAAAACATTCACCTTGCCAAGAAGTACTTTTCTTTTT
>TARA_B110000858_G_scaffold11827_1_pt1 | contig 14063 bp, 7 predicted proteins | sample TARA_B110000858 | Tara Oceans TARA_B110000858 (sample SAMEA4398247) | marine metagenome | biome: Polar Biome; feature: [SRF] surface water layer (ENVO:00010504); material: water (ENVO:00002006), including particulate matter (ENVO:01000060) such as... | depth 5 m | reverse complement strand
GAGGCGTCGTACTGTATAGACTCCATCGGCTCTAGGAATGGATTGCCCCCGAAGCCTTCCCAACCAATCACTTCAGCACTTTGGGGAGCTGTCTCCCAGCGTGCGGCATTCGTCTCATCGGCAGGGATGCCTGGTGTGACTTCAAGCCGTGCAGAGGTGTCGATTCTATTTCGTATGTCGTTCATGGACGGCTGAGCAATGGCCTTACTGACTGCAAAACGGGCAATCATATCGTCGGACAACTCAACTTTCACATTCAGGCTAGGCAACCAAGTGCTGTACTTACTGCTGGCGCTTTGAGCCTGAGAACTCTCGGTAGCGAAAGCACGCTCTTCGTCACTGAGGAACCAGAAAGCTTCAGTGGCCCACTGGTTATCAAGGGAAGTGTAGAAATCATCCAGCTCAGCGTAGTTACCCGCATCCACTTGGGACTGTGCAAAGGCTAATACGCCTGGACCGGTCAACGGCGCAGTCTGCCCAGCAGGGAGCTCGCGGGAGGTCCCGGCATGGAATTGATCTAGAGAAGGAGAACGAACAAAGCCAGTGCCCTTACGGTCTATCTCGACATAGCGCAAACCGATATTACCGGCCACGCGTTTGGGCAGATTATCAAAGGCAAAATCCAAGCGCGCATAGGCGGCTGTATTGGTTTCCCTGGTACTGCCTATGCCATCTTCGGTAAACATGCCGAATTCGCTATCAACACCATCGCGACAGCGGTTTCCTCCTTGCCAAGTACTACCCGGGGCCACTTGGGCAAAGCCTGGCTCGCCTGGGCAGATGGGGCCGTCAATCATTCTCTGCATGTATTGACGACTGAAGCCCAGCGTCTCCTGGCCACCCTCGATAGTCAGCACATCGCCACGGTGGTAGTCGTCCCAGCTGGTCGCTTCGAACATACCGTGTTCTTCAGCTATTGCAGACACATGGTCCATGTACAAAGCACCGGGGAAATAGCCTGGTCCGAGACCGCCAAAAAAAACAGGGGCAGTGCGATACAACTGGTTACGCTCGTTCCAGCGGACTCCGCCCTTGATGTTGGTAATCCAGGAATCGTTCATCGCGTAGTCTACATCTATCCGCACCGCGTCGGAATCACCTTCGTCTCGACCGAATATATCCCAAAAGGCTTCGGTTCCATAACTGGTGGGATCTTGGAAGTAATTGGAATCACCCAGCGGATCATCGGTCCAGCCTGCACGATAGACACCGTTATTGTAAGCATCTGGGTTGTTGTCACGCTCACCATTCCAAGGGTTGATCAAGGTCAGCGTCGGCTTGTTGCCGGATACATCCAATTGCTGCATGGCTCTCACGCCAGTAGTTCCCAAGACGATGTTTTGGTCTTGTTCGGCATCGATGTGCTGGTAATCAAACTCCACGGTCCAAGCATCATCCGGTGTCCAGACAAAGTTCAGGGAGGTGTCTTCCAGCTTCCTGCTTGTCTCATTCCGCTCTGTTTGCGTAGAGAAGTTATGACCGAACTGGGCCGCACCCCCTGTAGCACCCACCCAAGCAGGGCGACCTAGATAAGGGTTCGGATAACGAGTATTCGGCTCATTGAAATTCGGGCCAATGATCTCGGAGGCTCGCCAGCCGAAGTTGGCGTGGGTCAAGAGGCCTGACTGAAACACGCCGTTCTCATCAAACGTTAATTCTGTACCCTCGTAAGGACGAGTGTTTCTTGAAGAGACGCTAGTGCCGCCCTGATATCGCAGCCAATTTTGGGAAAAATTGTATTTCGAATCCGAACGAATGTGCTCTACTGTCAACAGATACTTATCATCATTATCTTTCCACTGGAAAGAGGCTACTCCACCGGTTGTTTCGATCTGATCTTCTTTCATGGTGAAGTTGGCGCCTGAGGGCACTGCGACCGTACCAGTACCGTCGCCGATAAAGCTTTCCGCACCGGCAAGGTCAGAGGCTAGGTAAGGCTGATAGGGGTTGATATGAGCAGCGTTCGATATGGCCTCCCTTTGCGATTCTTGGAGTTGGATCATAAAACCGAACTCGCCAGCACTGGTCTCCCAGCGGTTGCTGTACAAGGCCGAGGCGGCAGGATTCCACTGCTGATTAATATCACCCCAGGCGCCTTCCGCGTTCATCGCAAATAGCTGCCCTTGTTGATCAAAAGGCTTACGGGTACGCAGGCTCACAGTTCCGCCAATACCGCCTTCAATCATGTCTGCTGTTTGGTTCTTATAGATGTCCACACCAGCCATCAGCTCGGGAGGCACATCACCAAAAGACAGGCCACGCCCACTGGCGTGGAAGGCCTCACGGCCGTTGAATTCAGAACGCGTGGCAGACATACCGCGGATCACCGCGCCTCTACCCTCTACTGAGAAGTAATCCGGCCAGCCCTGTCCTACCCGCTCAATGGAGACGCCAGGAATACGCTGCATGGCTTCCAATATCGAACGATCCGGTAAGGCGCCGATGTCAAGTGCACTAATCGCGTCAACGAAGGTGTCTGCTTCTCTTTTAATGTCCTGAGCATTACGCAGACTCGCGCGCATGCCCTTAACCACGACCTCTTCGACTACTTGCTCTTGCGCCTGCACCATAACAGGTGCACTCGCCGCTACAATGCAGCTAGCAAGCAGTGTTCGGCAAATCTTCGCCGCTGGGAAGGGAGGGGCTGAATTCTTTCGGTGAAATCTACTCATCTATCTCTCCAATTTTTACTTTCAGTCTGATGTTTCTATTATTTTCCGAAACCGAGAGTAACGGTTCAAAAAGGTAATTGCAACTACTGTGAATCTTGTTTTTCTGCTTGACTACAAGCCCATGGCACAAGGGGTCTAAACACTTCTCAGGCTGCTCGTTTAGGCACTTTATTAGGCATTCTTCAAGGTTCTCGCAATGTTATTCGCAAATATCCCTTATAATTTCTGGGTGCGGCTCAGCTTGCTTATGGGACTGCCGTGTAGTTTGAGAATTAACGAGACAAGGATTCGGCATAGGCTCAGCCCTGCGTGATGCCGCTCAAGCCAGATAGTTGTCGCTCATGGCACAAATAATTGCTAATGTTCTGCCTGTAATTTGCCTCTATAAAGAGGAAAATATCCTGAAGATTAGAACTAAGCGGAGTACCAAATGAAGCAACAAGCCCCGAATTTCCCTCGCCACTTGAGCACAATAACGCGAAATAGTCTTTGCGCAGCTATGCTCGCCATTAGCTCTATGAGCTTGTTTGCTCAGCCCGAGCAAGCGGACTGGCCAAGCCATAACCTCAATATTCAAAACAGCCGTTTCTCTCCTCTGGGCCAAATCAATGCTACAAATGTCAACAGTTTAAGGCAGCAGTGGACATTTGAACCTGGGCGCAGAGACGATATTGCTCAGGTCACTCCGCTGGTTGTGGACGGCGTAATGTACTTGCACTCCCGCGCCACCATGTTCGCCTTAGACGCGACTACAGGCGAGGAATTGTGGAGACGACCACTGGATTCTGGCCCTGCGAGTGATCGCCCTGTTCGTGGTTCCACTTATGCCGAAGGCCGAATATATGCATACCGTGGTTCCGTCTTGCATGCCTTCGATGCGGAGACAGGCGAAGTCCTCACGAGTTTCGGAGAGTCTGGCGTTGCACCGGTTATTGCGCAGGCTCTTCATCATCAGTATCCAGACACTTACCCCGCTGATATTGAGCCTGCAACACTTGGCTATAGGTTGACTACACCGCCCAACTATCACGATGGCATCATCTATGTTGCTGCCGCATTGTCCGAAGGACATATCCCTGGCGGCCTAGTAATTGCTATTGATGCCTACAGTGGCGCAGTACAATGGGTCTTTAATACCATCCCTCAAACACCGCGTGATTCAGGTTGGGAACTTGCCCAAGCTACCTGGGGAACAGGCCAAAGAGCCGGGGGTGGCATCTGGACTCCTCCAGCCATCGATCCCGAGCTGGGTCTGGTGTATGTCAACGCGGGCAACCCTTCGGCAGACTATGATGGCTCAGCGCGAGAGGGTTCTAATCTGTTTACCAACAGTACTATCGCCCTACACATGGATTCGGGTGAATTAGCTTGGCACTTTCAGGCAATACACCATGATTTATGGGACTGGGACCATGTTACAGGGCCCCTGCTATTCGATGTTAAAGATGACGATGGCAGCATCATCAAAGGCGTGGCCGCAGCAGGCAAGAACTGCCTCTTTTACATGTGGGACAGGGAGACTGGAAAACCAGTCCATGCCATGGTGGAAACGGCGGTTTCTACAGAGACCGATGTACCAGGTGAAGTCGTTTATCCAACCCAGCCGATACCCTATAACGCTAGAGGCATTCCGATGGATCCCCTCTGCGCAACCTTCATTGAATTCGATGATCCGGAGTTAAATGCTAGAAGCAAACCACTCTATCAGCCTTATTCGACGAGCATTCCTTATATAGTTGCTCACGGAGGCTCGAGCTTTGGCTCCGCCTCTTTTAGCCCACGCACCGAAATGATTTACGTGTCGGGCAAGAACGGCGCCATTAGCCTACTGGTTGAGCCAGTGGGCGACAGTCTCGCTCCTGGCCCACACGGTGACGGCCACTCGGAAAATTATTCTTCTCTGGACCGCATCATGGATGACTATCCGCCTATGATGACAGTATCTGCTTACAGCCCCGCAACAGGCGAACAAACCTGGCAACGCGAACTGCCGGCCAGAACTGCAATAGGAGCCAGTGGCAATATGGTTACCGCAGGTGATCTGCTGTTTCAGGGGAATGAATATGGCAGCCTCTATGCCTTAGATGCAGAAAATGGCGAAACCCTGCTCCACTATGAAGCCCCAAGACCCATTGTTGCCAGCCCCTTAACCTATGAGGTCGATGGCAAGCAGTACGTGACAGTGGTGGCAACCAGTAGAGTAATTACTCTAGCACTGCCGTAGCGGACTTTACTGGATCATATAGCCTGTGGACTCCGCAATATTTCATTATTGCGGAGTCGGTATGACTGCTCACTGATCATTACTTGCATGGCTTAGAATAAAAAACGCCCCAGCCGAAAACAGTTCGGCTGGGGCGTTTTTTATCGTTGTAGCGAAGCTTACAAGCTCTCGACTACTAGTCTCTTAGTCGAACTACCTCGACGACGTTACCGGACGGGTCATCTGCTAGAAACATACCGGTACCATATTGAGTAAGGCCAAGGCCGCCAGCTTTCACCCGCTCAAGCACTTCGTCGAACGCTGAGGAATAGATCGCAACCACTGGGTTCTCACTCTTAGGGAGTGGCGCTTCACCTTTAGGCTCGTACAGTGCGACGAACTTGCCATCACCAAAATCAAAGAAGGCCTCATCGAAGTCATCCGTCACGATGCGTCGCCCTGGCGTCAGGTCGAAAATACGTACGAAGAATTCTTCCACGGCCGCTCGGTCCTCGACTATCAGGCGGGCACCAACTACTTTCGGGGGACCAGCAACCTCAACGAGTTCAATCGTGTTGCCGCTAGGATCAGTGGTGAAGCCGATACGAATGCTATTACCATCGCCGACATCGACCGACATGATATTCAATGAGTGGTTTGTACCTTCCATTCGCTCAGATACAGCGTCGAGGTCAGGTATCATCACTACCGAAACTGGATACGAGGTCTTCTTAATATCTTCTACCTCGGCGAAGCCCAGTAGCCCGATACGCATGATCCCATCGCCAAATCCCATAAACGGCTCGATGAGGCTACCACCAGCGGGGGCAAATCGACCGACTTCTTCCATTCCTATCAGGTCTTGATAGAACGCAACAGTGGCGTCGACATCGCTGATGGTGAACTTTGTCGTCCGCAATTCATGGGGCAGCGCCGACTGCTGTGCCGAAGCGCTAAGACTCAAAGTGAATGTCGCGATGCTACATAGAATTATTGCTAATGCTTTTCGATAAGTTTTCATAGTGCGACATCCCGGTTAACTGTTCGGTGTTTGATCCGCCATCCATCAGCTGTTCGGACAAACTTGTCATCATAGTAGCCAGTGAACAACATCACTGCAGGCTTGATCTTGACGTCAAGCACAATGTAGTAGGCGCGGCCCGTAGCCCCTTCAGGGGTCGGGGTGATTAGATAGCTTCCTGTGCGATGACGCATTCCCGAATCGCCGCTCAGGCCTCCCTTGAGACGCTCTTCACGAGAGGCTCTAAAGGCAGGCATGCCCTGAGTGATATTGCCATTGGAGGCCACCAGAGTGGCGTCCTCCGAGAACGCGGACAGAAATAGCTCGGCATCGCGGAAATCGCTACCCTGATTGTAGCGCGCGTAGAGGTTTTCAATCTCGCCGTAGTCTTGACCGGTGAGCGCAGTCGCGGCTCCACTAGAGGATTGCGCCGCTACCCACACAAATCCGCTGGCACAGACGGCTACTAGAACAAACAATTTTTTTATCAATGACATAAATACCTTCCCAATATAATGAATATAGGAACAAACGTTTTTTGTCTTGCTTGATTTTTCTTAAGTAATCGAAGCGCGGCAATCAAATCTTCTTAACTGGCCGCGCTTGACAGAGATAGGTGCTTTTACAAACCGTTCTTTTCGCGGTATTCCTTTTCCTGCAGACGTGCGCCCGCCAGAATGCCAGGTACGGCATGGTTGCCTTCGTGGCAGGCAAACTCATAGGGCTTCTTGTCAGTTAATCTCCAACTTACTTCAGCGCTGTACTTATCAGTATAATCAGCGTCTTCCACGGTATAGCCGTACACTATGCCACCATCATCGTTGCGACTGAATCGTTCAACTATACGACGGTCAGCCACTTCGCGAGGTGCCTCGTTGATAATATTAATTGTTTCAACCACAAGGGTGTCTCCCTCCCACCATGCAATAGAATCCCCATCGTATGCGGCATGACTAATATGCTTGTGCTCTTTATCACCGATGCGAATTATCCGAGCCCAGTGCTGCCACTCGACATAGATCATCAAATAGTCTTCAGTTTGTACGACTGTTTTTATGTTGTTATAAGGTAACGACATAACAGGAAGCGACGCGACGTTAGTGTAGATGCAGCGAGTTCCTAGAGATAGATTTTCAGGACCATCGAAGGGATGAACATCAGGCTCTTCCATCCACCATGCAGGGCCCTTTTCTGGCCAGGCAAAGGGAATCGCCATGGCTGCTTTTTTCTGACCTTCTGGAGTACGCCCAGGCATGCGTCCATTCTCAGGATAAGTGATAATGGAAGTTCGGTACTTACCGTTGATGGCAGAGGCACTGTCTCCAAAGTTCATCCAGAAACCATCGTAGGCGCCTACATTAACGCCAGCCTCCGGTGCACCGCGATCGGCATCAAGTGCTTTGTCCCCTGCCGCGAGCCTATTTGCTGCGCCATCACTAATTTCCTTCACTTCTTCCTCAGTGTAATACTCCCGATCACCAAGTGCTGCCGGGCGGTTCATCGGAGTCAGGGATGAGGTATCGTAATTTCCACTAAGGTCCGGCTTACCTGATGGCGTGCGCGGAAAATCATCCTGAGCGATTAGCAGAGATTGAACGAATGCAAATGGTAGAGCGACTAGAATACTTAACAGTGCTTTTTTCATGGTTTTTACCTTTAGTTTTTCTTAGCTAATTGGTTTAGCAGTGATCATGAGTTTTTCCAAGACTTTCTCATCGGATGACAACTCAACGTCCCCTGCAGGAAATTCATTGAACTTAAGGATGTACGCCAAGATGTCAGCGTATGATCCTTTCGTTAGACTGCGCGGCTGATCTGCAGGCATGTCGTTACGTATTTTCGTGTACAGTTCACCCAGCGACCTTCCTTCCCAAACAAACATAAAACTCATGCCCGCCAGGCCGGATGCATGACCGTCTCCCCTAAGATCGTCGCCATGGCAGCCTGCGCAGCGCGCGCTATAATCCTCGGCGCCTCGTTCAGCCTGAGCCGCGGTGTAGGAACCGCTCCAGATCGCATCTGCTGCATCGGCATGAAGAGTCCATGGAACAAACAATGCAACGACCGCCGCTAAATAGCTCAAGGGCGTGGCCATGTTTCGTGATGAATATTTCGTCATAATTTTTCTCCTGCTTCTAACTATAATTCTAAAGGGCCCCCATATACTAGAGGCAGATTCTGTTAGTTGTTTGTTGGCATCCTCAATGATGCCTTGCTGGCCACATTGTCGTCGGCCCAGCGGGTCGTAATAGCCTTCGTTCTGGTGTAGAACTGGAAGCCTTCCGGCCCATGCATGTGCAAATCGCCAAACAATGATGCCTTCCATCCTCCGAAGGAGAAGAAAGCCATAGGTACGGGGATTGGAACATTGATTCCCACCATTCCCACCTCGATTTCGTTCTGGAACTTACGCGATGCCGCTCCAGACTTCGTGAAGATCACAGTTCCATTGCCGTAGAGGTTCCGGTTGGTTAACGCAATAGCCTCATCCAAGCTGTCCACTCTCACTACAACAAGTACCGGTCCGAAAATTTCATCGCGATAGACGCTCATCTCCGGGGTAACCTGATCGATGACTGTCGGCCCGACAAAGTAACCGTCTTCACAGCCGTCCACTACAAGACTGCGGCCATCAAGAGCGATGCTTGCACCTTCTTCAACCGCCGAGTCGATATACCCCTTCACCTTATCCCGCTGGACGGCGGTAATGAGTGGGCCCATCTCGGAATCGGGAGAGCTGGACGGCCCGACTTTAATTTTCTTAGCCTTTTCCACTACGCGCTCGACAATGGCGTCGCCAACATTACCTACCGCTACTACGACAGAAATCGCCATGCAACGCTGTCCGGCTGAGCCGAAGCCCGCCCCGATGAGGTTATTGGCTGTGAATTCGATATCCGCGTCCGGTAGGATTACCGCATGGTTCTTCGCACCACCTAAGGCCTGCACACGCTTTCCATGCTTCGTGGCCGTGGAGTAAATGTGCTGCGCCACCGGAGTCGAACCGACGAATGAAACAGCCTTGACTGTAGGGTGAGCCAATAATGCGTCCACCACTTCCTTGTCGCCGTTGAGTACATTGAAAACGCCATCGGGTAGACCAGCCTCAGTAAACAACTCGGCCATGCGCATTATTGTGGAAGGTACTTTCTCTGAAGGCTTCGCGACAAAGGTATTCCCGCAGGCAATAGCCACAGGAAACATCCACATGGGAACCATCGCCGGGAAATTGAATGGGCCAATACCTACGCAGACACCGAGAGGCTGGAGGACTGAGTGTGAGTCTACGCCACGACCTACGTCTTCGGCGTGTGCGCCCTTAAGCAGGTGCGGAGCTCCTTCGGCGAATTCTACAACTTCAATGCCGCGCTGTAGCTCTCCAGCGGCATCGTCCAAAGTCTTGCCATGTTCTTCGGAAATGAGGTGACAAAGCTCCTCACTAATCTCCTTGCTCTGAAGAAGCGCGCGGAAGCGGCCCAAGATACGTGCTCGGCGAACCGGGGTAACAGCACGCCACGCAGGGAATGCCGCTGCAGCTGCCGCGACAGCGGTATCTACGTCGTCAGAGTTTCCAAAGGTGACCTTGCGGATGACTGCATCCGTTGCTGGGTTCCTAATATCCCCTTCACGGCTGGAGCTGCCTGCCGCCTTCTTTCCGTTGATCCACATTGGAACAGTATCAATCGTCGTCATCTTCTTCCTCGAGCTCCCAAATAGGGCTCTAATCATGTAATTCAACAGCACGAGTCTCGTGGTATTCCCCCGAGGTTCGCTTGCGAACTCGCCATTTTGGGGCATCCCACGACGAAAGGCAAGATAATCAACTTAGCTCACGAAGCAGGAATCCCGTGACTCTATCCAGCAATATCCAGCAATTTAGCTCAGTGGTGCCTACACGCAAAAAGACTACGCTGAGAATTCTCAGAAACATCCTACGGCTGTTCAATCAACTAATTTTGTAACATTACTAGCCAACTCGCTACAGTAATAGGTTGTACCGAGATACCGGCACGACAATTGGCGTGTGGTGGACAAGCTTGGAGGCAACACCGTACTATTGCACACCGTAATCACAGAGCTTTTCTACAAAAAAACCAGCGCTGCAATATAAAACTGGATAGCGATGCTAATGAGAAGAATAGAAAAATGACAAAGATATCTATGGGACAGTTCGACATGCGATCACCACACATTTGTTTAAGAGAGATTTCCCTATGAAGCAGCTAACGAAGAGTACAAAGCAGCCCGTTCTACGCGAACACCGCTGGAGCCCCGTACGGATCTTTACACTGCTGCTGCTTGTAACGGCACTTCAGGCTTGCCAGATGGAGACAGCGCCGGTGGCCGAAGCAATGGTCGCTCAAAACAAAGTTGGCAAGGCCACCTTCGAGCGAATCTGTGCCATCTGTCATGGAGAGGATGCTCTGGGAGGGCTTGCTCCAGCACTGCTGCCGTTTGACCGAGGCTCAAACGCTTTCCAGAGGATTGTGAGATACGGAGCAGGCGGAATGATGATGGGTTTCTCTGCTGCCGAAATCAGTGACGCGGAAATCGTAGCGATCGAGGGATATCTGAGAAAACTCAGTCAGCCGAGTGGTCAAGCGACGGGGATGGTCGAGTGGCCCTATGTTGGTGGCGACCCTTTTAACTCACGATACTCCACGCTGGAAAATCTTACTGCAGAGAACGTTGGAGAACTGCAAGTGGCTTGGCGTTGGCGACCAGCGGAAAAGCCCATGCCAGAATTCGGGACCATCCCCGGAAACTTCACCGCAATGCCCCTGATGATTGATGGCGTTGTCTATGTCACAACCAACTACAATCGGGTCGCAGCTCTGGATGCCGAGACCGGCGAGGCGAGATGGATCTATGACCCCAAAGCATACACGCTGGGCTTGCCCAAGATAGGTGGAGGCTTCCGTCACCGAGGCGTTGCGGCTTGGCGAGATTCTGAGAACAAAGATCGCTTGAACATATTCCTGACAAGTCGGTACAGGCTGATAGCTATCGACGCACTAACAGGCGAGCCAGTCGCCTCATTCGGTGAGAATGGTGTTGTTGACACCAGCGGGGACTTGAGCTGGGAGATCGATCCAGCGGACTTCGAAATGAACGCAGCACCTGCGATTTATGGGGATCTCGTCATAGTGGGCAGCTCCATTGGTGATAACCTTATTTATCGAAATACACCGCCTGGGGATGTTCGCGCCTATCACGCACGGACTGGAGAGCTGGTTTGGCGATGGTCGCCTATTCCACAGTCACCTCAGGATGCAGGGGCTGACACTTGGGAAAATGAGACTTGGCGAGACGCAGGTCAAGTTGAGAATTGGCCTGGTGTCACCGTAGATGCAGAGAAGGGTCTTGTCTACGTACCCACGGGAAACCCGGGCAATCTGTATTATGGCGGTAGCCGACCGGGTAACAACCTATTTACCACTTCATTGGTAGCGCTTGATGCCGCAACGGGTGAGCGGCAATGGCATTATCAGGCCGTACACCACGGACTGTGGGATTACTCCATGCCTACCAAGCCGATGCTGATAGAGCTGGAGGTTGATGGCCGCTCGATCGACGCAGTCGTGCAGCTCTCCAAGCAGGGCTTTGTTTACGTTTTTGATCGCGTAAGCGGCGAACCCGTGTGGCCTATTGAGGAACGCGAGGTACCACAAAGCGACGTGCCAGGTGAGCAAACCGCTTTAACACAGCCATTCCCCACTCATCCTCCTCACCTGCTTCCCAAGCACGGGATATCCTCAGACGATGTGTTTGATCTGAGCCCTGCGCTCGAAGCGGAAGCCCGGAAGGCGATGGCACAATACCGAACCGGCCCTATATTCACTCCACCTAGTCTGGAAGGGACAATCGCACGGCCAGGCCCGGCAGGCGTTGTAAGCTGGGGCGGGGGTTCTTTAGACCCGGAAACGGGAATACTCTATGTGAAGGCATCAAATTCCACACGTATTCTGCGTGTTCAAAAATATGATCCGGCCACATCTACCAACCCTTTGGCAAAACCAGAGGACGCGGACTGGATTGATCATGAGCCGACCAATACGCAGGCTACCTTTGCCGATGGTCTCCCCATCCACAAGCCCCCCTATGCGTATTTAGTAGCGATGGACTTGAATCGTGGTGAAATTCTCTGGCGGGTACCCTTTGGAAAAGGCAGTGAGGCCCTGCGTACACACCCATCACTGGAGGGAGTTACACTCCCAGACCGACTTGGCGCAGACGGCCCTCCGGGTTCAATTCTCACCAAAGGCGGACTGATTTTCATAGGCGGCGGCGATGAGACGTTTTGGGCGTTTGATAAGGAGACCGGAGAGGAAGTTTGGCAGGAACCCTTGCCGCGAAGGAGCAGCGGGAACCCGATGACCTACCGCACAGAAAGTGGCCGGCAGTTCGTACTCATTCCTGCTGGATCAGGAACCGATCAGGAATTGATTGCCTATGCCATTCCAAACAAATGAAACAGTGGCTACTGAGCTTATCTATCCAAAGTTTCTAAGCCACTGCCTTCAGCATGGACAGCGCAAGTCTGACGTTTAAATTTCAGACTGAACAAAAAAGCCCCCTTGATAAACATCAAGGGGGCTTTTTTTGAACGGTAAGTTTCTTACTGTCGTTTCAGTTAGGGCAAGGCAAAGATGAACAGGTTGGTTCCGCCGCTAGGTCTTACCTCAGGCAAGCGAACAATATTACCCAGTCCACCTCCGGTATTCACCGCAACATACTGCTTTCCATCCACGGCATAGCTTATCGGGTAGCCGACTACTTGGGCACCTAGATTGATTTCCCAGAGTATCTCACCGGTCTCATCATCAAAGGCTCGAAAGCGGCCGGCAACATCGCCGCCAAATACCAGCCCGCCACCAGTGGCCGCCATGGATACAGCGCCAGCTCGTTGTTCATACATCCAATCGGTGCGACCAGTCTCGGCATTGATCGCTCTTATGGTGCCCGAGTTGGTCTCTCCAGGGGTAAATCGAGCTTTAGCCGCCAATGAGTAGATCGCCTGAGCCCCGCTGATAAGCTCATTCGCGAGATCATTATCTCTGGTTGTTTTGAAATCGGAGGTGGCCATCATGTCCGCGCAGTTGTTGCGCACCCCATAATACATAGTATTGGTGCGTGGACTGTAGGCGCCCGCTTCCCAATCCCTGCCCCCGAGCAAATGCGGACAGACAAACACAATCTGTTCGTTTTCGCGGAAAATCAATTCCTCGTTTTCAATCACCTCACCAGTCACGCCGTCAATATCCGAGATGACGTTCTGAAATACGGTAGGGGTTGCCCATAGAAACTCTCCGGTTTCCCGATCCAGTGTGTACACTATGCCGGTCTTGCCAGGAATGCCGGTGATGACCTTGCGAACTTCGCCAGCCTTCAGGTTTGGATTAATCCACTCAACTTCGTCTGGATCGGGAGTCACTGCCGTGTCCACCAGCAGGCGCTCAAAAGGATGGTCCAAGTCCCAGTGGTCATTCAGATGCAGGTAGTGCCAGCGTATCTCACCGGTCTCTACCTCTAGCGCTAGGGTACTGTTTTGATACAGATAATCATCATCGACGTCACCTAGAAAGAATTTCGGGGCGGGAGAAGTCACCGAGGTGCCTAAGATAATCAACTTCAGCTCCGGATCGTAGCTGGCAGGCATCCACGAGCCCACGTGTTGGCGCTGCTCGTAAGGCACGTCGCCCCAAGTCTCGTAGCCAGGCTCTCCTGGGGCTGGAATCAATTGGCGGCGCCACAGCTCTTCGCCGGTAAGGGCATCATGGGCGGCGACAAAGCAGGCTTCGGGGCCACCGCCTGGATAAGTAGGTTTCGATCGACAACTGCGACCGGAAATTACCCGACCATCGGCAATAATCGGCCCCGAGCTATGGGTGCCGGTATTGACCTTGTAATCGAAAACCTCTGTTTCCCAAACGGTTTCACCGGTTTCAGCATCCAGTGCAAACACGAATCCGTCGTCACTGGTGTTGATGATTAGATTCTCAAAGATTGCTAAGTTGCGGTTGTTGCGAGCATTACCACCTACATAGTCATAGAGGCCTTCCGGATGGTCACGTCCGTATTCCCAGATCAGGTCGCCAGTGAGGGCATCGATGGCCTCAATCCTGTCATTGACCTGCGGAACGTAGAGCACGCCGTTATAGGCCAG
>TARA_B110000858_G_C17809803_1_pt1 | contig 14120 bp, 25 predicted proteins | sample TARA_B110000858 | Tara Oceans TARA_B110000858 (sample SAMEA4398247) | marine metagenome | biome: Polar Biome; feature: [SRF] surface water layer (ENVO:00010504); material: water (ENVO:00002006), including particulate matter (ENVO:01000060) such as... | depth 5 m | reverse complement strand
TTAGTTACCATATCTAAAGATGAAATGAGTATAACAACAAAAATAATAATACAATAATGAGCGAGGATAAAAAACAAATACATTGTGGTAAACCTAATTGTGAATCAGAAAATTGCGTTTGCATACTTAAATCTAGGGCAGGATTTGATAATTGGCTCGATGAACTTGAGGAGCAAGAGCAGCCTAGTTGTAACATAGAAAATCAAGAAGATTGCGAAAACTGTGGGTCATGACAATACAAGAAGAGATGGAGTTAGAGGGAATCGCTATGAACAACGCTTACGATATAATCGTTGGCGATAAGTGTATGGATGACCTTATAGATAGAGGGGATAAGTATGTTGCTTTGCCATTTGATATTGATGGTGATTGGGATGTTGAAAATGTTTTATCAGACTGCATGTCATATTTTGTAATGGTTGAGGACTATGAGAAGTGTGCCACAATCAAAGAAGTTTTAGATGAATTAAAATTATTGAAAGATGCTGAATAATATATTAGGAGGAATACTTGGTAAGGTAGTAGATAACGCTGAGGGTATTCTTGATAAGGTAATTACTACTGACAAAGAAAGAGATGAAGCTAAACTACAACTACGCAAGGTTTTACTTGACGCAGAGAAAGAAGCTTTTAACAAGGAAGTAGAAGACAGGAAAGATGCAAGAGACTTATACAAAGACGATGCTATAATTCAAAAGATACTCGCTACTTTATTTACAGTAGCTTATTTTGGTATCAGTTTTGTTATGTTTCAACACTTTGTTAATGGCATAATTGACTTAGGAGAGTTTGAAATTAGTTTTATTTCGACTATCTTTGGAGCAATGAGTGCAAAAGTAAATACAATAATAGACTTCTTCTTTGGAGGAAGTTCAAATAAACAAGAAAAATAATACTATGCAAAAGAAAGGAACAAAGAAAAAGCCTATCAAGAAAAAACCTGTTAAGAAAAAAGGTTATTAGATTATGAACATAAAGGTTTTAAGATTCAGTAATAGAGAGGACTGTACTAATGGTCTTCTATTTATTAATGGTGAGTTTGCATGCTACACTCTTGAAGACGAGAAGAGAGACGTAAAGGTTATGCACGAAACCAGAATACCAGAAGGAACATATGAAATTAAATTTAGAAAAGAAGGTGGCTTTCATAATAAGTATTCTAAAAAGTATGGCAATCTACATCGTGGTATGCTTCATATCACTAATGTTCCTGGCTTTGAGTATATTCTTATCCATACTGGGAACACTGATGAACATACTAGTGGGTGCTTGGTCGTTGGAGACACACAGACAAACAACATTGTCGCAAGAGATGGGTTTGTGGGAAGCTCTGTACAAGCGTATAAAAGAATATACCCAAAGATTGCTGATGCGATAGAGCTTGGAGAGTTTGTGATGATAACATACGAAGATATAGAATGGAATCTTTAATAATACATTCAACACTAACAGAGTGTGACATAGACCTAGGTGTAGAGTCTATTGCTTTATCTCACAAGGGAGATGAAGACTTAATGATATGCTCTTTTCAAGATGTAATAAAGCTTGATGGAACAATACACTCTGCAATAGAATACAATCCAAAGAGGATAGACAACTGGATATACAAAGAAGATTACGAAAGACTGAGGGGAAAATCTAGACATGTAGCTTACGTTGGTGGGGTTGTTAATGGTTTTACAAACAACACCCTGAACGAAAACCAGTCTGAAAGCTTAAAGGTTTATATAAAGTATATGACCCTAAGACATCCAGGACTTGAGGTCTTGGGATATAGTAATGTTTCTGGATATGATTCTGAGGGGTTTAATGTTAATATGTTTTTAAAAAAAAATAAGATATGAGTTTAATGATGAAATTAGTAAGAGATAGAATGCTAAAAGCAAGAGGCTCTGAAGGAAATGAAAATAAAGAGGAAACTAAATCATTAAAAGATATTACTATTTCAAACATATCTGAGGTTGATAAGGTTTTTCCTGGAGCATCAGACATGCTAAAAGAAACTGCTATCGTAGAGTCTAAATTAGGGATGGATACTAGGGCAGGTAATAATGTTTTCCAGCTAACAGAGACAGGTATTGATGCTGTTAAAGATATTAAGTCTCACCCTGGGTTATCTAAGTATCATAAAAAAATTAAAGAAGAGTTTGATATTGATATTATGAACTCAACATACGAAGATTTTAAAACAAACCCACTGTTAAATACCTTGGGTGCTAGGATGATGTATGGAATTGTTCCAGACGCAATACCAAATACAGTAGAGGGTAGGGCTTCTTACTGGGATGCCAACTATAATTCCACTGCTGACACACATGGAACCTCTCAAACATACATGAAGCAGGTAAAAGCATTTGAATATTAATGAGATGGATAGGACAACATATATGGGATTTTATATCTAGGTTTCGTAATGATGTATACTTTGAAAATCTTCAAGGCAGTGCAGAGACTACAGCTCTTGTTGTAGATGCTGATGGTAAAGTAACAACAAATAGTCTTTCTTCTGGAGGTGGGAATGGTGAAGCATCTTTAGTTAGACTTCCTGTTAGATTTAAAGAAGGTGTAGTTAAAGGAGACCCAGTATATATATCAGGATATAATAATGGGCAAGATAGAGCAGAGGTAAAAAGAGCTGATTGCGATAGTGCTGCTCACATGCCTGCTTTTGGATTAGCAGACGCTGATTACTCTAATAATGATAATGGTTTTTTAATAACAATAGGGAATTTACACGACATTGACACTCAGTCTTACTCTGTAGGAGACACTCTTTATGTGGCTTCTGGTGGTGGTTTAACAAACACTAAGCCTGCAACTGAAGCAAAATTAATACAGAATGTAGGTGTGGTTGCTAGGTCTCAACAAAACCATGGAGAAATAGAAGTAGTAGCTACAGGTCGTAGTAATGACACACCCAACTTAGACCAAGATGCTATGTTCTTAGGTAATGCTTCTAATCAAATGGAGCAAGTAAACCTAAACTCTGTAGGTCTTAGTAAATTTAACAATGACGCTGGCTTTACAACTAATACAGGAGATATAACAGAAGTAATTGGTGGAACTAATATTGATGTTACAGGTGGAACGTCAGGTGCAGCAACTGTAAATTTACCAAGCCAGATTGGAGACATGATAATAATACAGGGTCAAAATAGACCTGGTGGTGAAACTGAAGGTGATGAGCCTACTTTAAAAATAAGGTCTTTCAAACATTTATTCTTAGAGTTTGATGCTGATGACACTGATACAGATGGAACCCTTGAGTTTTTAGCTAATGGAGATTCAGTAGGGTCACTAGACCAAGGTGGAAACCTTGTCCTTCGTGGGGTTATTAAGAGTCAAAATACAGATGGTTCCTCACACTTTCCAATTAAAGGTTCTGCTGGAAATATATTGGTTGATGATAGTGGTGAAATAAAAACAAGACCAGTATCTGATTTAAAGGGAGATTTAAGCCTAGTTAAAGGAGATGTTGGTCTTGGTAATGTTGAAAATAAATCCTCTGCAACAATTAGGGGAGAGATAGTTTCTGGAAACATACCTAATAATGCTGCTGACACATCTGGTAATTCAGCAACAGCGACTAAGCTGGCTGCTACTAAAACAATAAATGGAGTAGCCTTTGATGGTTCTTCAAACATAACAGTTACTGCTGCTGGCTCTACACTTTCTGATGTTGTGCCTATAACAAAGGGTGGAACTGGAGCAGCCTCAGCAGGTGGTGCTAGACTTACTCTTGGTGTAGATGTTGCTGGCACAGACAACTCAACAGATGTAACTTTAGCAGGAGAAGATTATTTAAGTTTGTCTGGTCAAGAAATTACAGCAAATGATATAGACCTTACAGATAATGTAACAGGCATTCTTCCAATAGCCAATGGAGGAACAGGCTCTTCTAATCAAAAAGTTATACAAGTATTTCCAATGAACTTTGTAGACGAGTTAGGAACTACAAAACATTATATGCCATTTGTTACTAATGCAGAGCAAACTGTAAACTATCAGGAGGAAGCTGCTATGGTAATGCCAGCAGATGGTAGGGTTGTATCTGTAACAGTACACATGTCTCAAATGCACGACAACGATGGTAATATAACTATAGGTATAGAAACATCTCCTTGTGGTCAATCATACACAAACGCATGGACTATTGAAGAAACTGCTGTATTGCCAGCTACACAAACAGATGACCATCATGTATTTCACTTTGCTTTTGATGACGCTAAACACTTTGAGTCTACAGACAAGATGGCAATATCAATACAGCAGACTGCTGCAATGCAAAATGCTAATAGATTTTTTTGGGTAACAGCAGTAGTAGAATATGACTGGTCAACTTTCTTAGCAGGTAGTAATCCAGGTCAACAATATACAACAACACCTTAATAATATATTATGATAAGCTCACAACACACACTCACAACTGCTTCAAAAGAAATAATGTCCTCTTCTTCAAGGCAGGGTTCAGAAATTATTAACATGTTTGTAACAAACACAAACGCATCTGCAAGTAAGCTTGTTACGATACAGCAGGGGACAGGCTCTTCTAAGTTAACCTTTGTGACGTTTAACATTCCACCACAAGTCTCTATTGATATTATTGATGGGTCTAGTCATTTGCATATACCTCACAAAAAAAGTATCTTTGCTACAGCATCAGCAGGAACTGATGTAATACTAACGATAAATTATAAAGATGTATAACCCTGAATCAATCAGAAGAGGTAACAATGGAGAGTTTGGATTTGTAGATATACTACATAGAGAGGGATTTCAATTCAAAGAAATAAAAGGAAAGAGACAGTGGGAAGACCACATTGATTTTTTATTTTGGAAAGGAGAGAGTGAGTGGTCAGTAGATGTTAAGGCACTCAAGAAGATGAGTAGGTGGGATAAAGAAGTTAACCCAGATATTATATGGGTTGAGTTTAAAAACGTAAGGGGTAATGAGGGATGGCTTCATGGTAAGGCAACACACATAGCCTTTGAATTAGTAAATGAATTTATAGTTGTGCAGACCACTGACTTAGCTAAGTTGTGTGACAAAATAGTAGACAAAAAAAAGAGGGTCTCCAAAGCTAAGGAAGCCCTCTATTCTTTATATACTCGTAAAGGTCAGAAAGATGAAATATCTATCATTAAACTTTCTGATGTTCAGTCTCTTCCTCACTCGTTACTTCAGAAGGAGAAGGAGTCTCAGTCTCTTCCTTTTTAGAAATCTCTAGAAATTCTTGGTACTTTGAGTGAGCATCTTTAGCCATGTGTTGCCAAGCTAATATAGATTCTCCACCAGGAAATTCATAATTAGTTTCTTCTACAACATTATAAATGATTTCACACAACTGTCCTATCTGCTGCTGAGTAGCTTGATTTACCTTGTGTTGTTGGTCAATAAAAGCGTGAACTTTTACTGGGATTTTATACTTCTTATCATCTAAAAGTATGTCGCTAAATCCTTTTGGTGTTTTCTTTTTCATATTAATTATAATTTACCTACTTTACCACCCCTTCTTTTTATGATACCACCAAATCCTTGATGGTCTCTCTTGGCTTTGCCATAGGTTTTACATTCTTCGCAGTAAGCTTGTGGTGTTACTACCTCACCATTAATTACTTTTATTGAGACTGTTCCTTTAATCTCAAACTCTTTGCAGTTACACTTATATTTTGTCATACTTATTTTTTAATTTAATTATTTCAAACTCTAAATGATTGATAGCTTTTTGCACATCTTCTATATGCTTCTGACCATCACTTAATCCTTCTTCTGTTTTCTTTCCACAGCGTAACAAGTAGGTAGTGGCAGTCCCAACATTGTACGATAAATCAAAATCTTCTATGATAGCCCTTGCTTCGTATCCATATACGTTTCCAACGTAGTAGCTTGGCTTTTTTGTTCTTGAATAATCTACCTTTTTAGACTCTTCGTTGTTGCTGTATAAAGTATTGCTTGTAAAGTAATCCATTTAATTTATTGTTTAGTTATTTTTTAGGAACACCAGAACACAACAAGGTTCCCTAGTGTTATCTTATCTTTCTTTGGTTGTAGATGCCTGCGTTTATATCCCACCCTAATATCCTGTTAATAGTTTTAATATTTCCTCAATAGATTCGTGTCTATGATTGTCTTCTAGAACAACCTTGCAAACATATTTAGAGTCTTTTATTTTTGACAACTCATGTATAGCTGAGTAATTATTATCCTTCAAATCAATCTGTTGCATATCACCACACAGAATCATCATTGAGTTCTTACCAAGCCTACCAAGAGCCATTCTAAGCTGTGCTTTAGTTAGGTTTTGGAACTCATCTACAATAACTATAGCGTTATCAAAAGTCCTACCTCTAAAGTGAGCTAGTGAGACCAACTCTATTTTCTCTTCTTCCTCCATCTTATCTAACTTTTCTGGCTTATTATAAACCTTTCTCATGTTAGATTTAATTGGCACTAACCAAGGCTCCATCTTTTCTTTTTCAGAGCCTGGTAAAAAACCATTATCCTCTGTTGATATTGTTGGTCTGGTTATAATAATTTTATTAAATTGACGCTTAAAGAATTGGTCTAATGCAACTTGAACTGCAAGTAATGTTTTACCACTACCTGCCCTACCAACTATAAAGTTAAATGGGTGTTTCAGTATTTGTTCCTTGGCTTTTTTTTGTTCTTCTGAAAGCGTAATGCTGAATCGAATTGAACCCCTTGAAGGAATCTTTGATTTATTATCTTTTACTGCCACCTTATTTAACTTTTAGTTAACATTGTTCTTGTTGAGTTTTTGTATATTTGATACATGAACAAAGCTACAAAAATTATATATGCAATCATAATAATAGTCTTCTATTTTATTGGCATTGCTCTTTAACCTCAACGATTATATCCATCAGTTGGTCGTAAACATTTTCTAGTTCTGGACTATTTTCTGTCCATTGAACTATCTCTCTATCATATTGTCTTGCAACATTAAGAAGCCTATTAAACTTCATCTTAACCACACCAGAGTGTGAGCCCTTTAAGTTGTATAACTGTTCGTTAAAACATCTGAAGGTTGCCACCAGAAGGTTTAGGTCTATTGTTTCTTGTTTGCTTGGAATGTTCTGTTTCATAAATTTAATTTTTTAAATATTGATAAACCCTGCTTGGGCTTACGTCTAACTTCTTTGCTATAAACTTTACGCTGAATCCAAAGGAACGCATTAGCCTTGCTGACTGTCCCTTTATTCTTATCTTCAGTGTTCTAATCTTTGTGTACTTTTTTGTTACGCTACTGTAATTCATTTTATAAAAGTTTAAATAATTTATTAATGTTTTCATCCATACTGTTGATTGCATTTGAATAAGCGACAAATTGTCGACAGTTCAATCCCATTTGGGACACGTTTTTTTTAATAGCTAAATCTCTTATTTCTTTTTCTTTCTTCCAGTTTGATGATTTTTTCTGATAGTAACCAGGGTACTTTGCTCTGATTCTATCCAAGCTTCCTTTTGTTTGCATGTTATTTTAATTATGTTAGTAGACCTAGCAGGAGTCGAACCTGCAACTAAACTTTAGGAGAGTTTTGTTATATCCATTTAACTATAGGTCTTTGTAAAAAAAAGAGGTGGCTGTCAGTAACCCCTCTTTGTAACCCCTGCGAACACTCAATCTTCCTCTAAGAATTGTCCACTCTAACTGACTAGATAAATTATTCTTAGTCTTGTGATATTATTACTGACTCTTTATTCTCCTCCTGGAGTACATTATACATGTGTGGGTCAATCGCTTTTATCTTATTGTAAATTCTTACAATCTTCCTCTTAGCTGATTCTTTATCTTCTTTTGGTATGTCTAGTCCATTCACTTCTGTGTTAACTAGGTGTGCTTCATACAGCAGGTTGTCAACCTCTGTCCATTCATCTTTACTCTTCATCTTTTATAATTTTTTTAATTTTAGTTAAGGCAACAACGCCAGCGATGTGCTTTGTATTACACCCTTGTCCTCGCTCAATCTTGTTTAGTGCTATGTCAACAATTCTATTTATCTCTAGAAGTTGAGCATCTAAACTCATCTCTTGTTTCTTTGTTGCAGCTTTGAATATATTTCTTAGGTTAATCATCTCTTATTTTGTTCTTTACAAATTTAATAAATATTTTATTAATTCAAGACATTTTTTCTGTGTATTTGGTAAAAAAATATGGTATTCTTTCCCATTATCTAGTAAATGTCTCCTTAATAATTTCCATTTAATTTTATTATCATTCCTCTGGAATCCTTTAGTGTCTACTATAGAGTTGTATTTAGGTATGTAGAAATCTACAGTGAGGGTCATCTGTCTCACTGCTTTCCCATCATACCTAAACTTATCTAACAGAACATACTTCCTCTGAAACTCAAAGGGTATCTTAGCTTTCTTCAACTCCTTGTAAAAAAAGAGTTCTAATTTTGAATCAAAGGTTATACCTTGATACTGAACTTTTTTTATCTGAACTCCTTTCTTTTTTTTATAGAACATTAGGACATAAAATAAGGTTGATAGGTTGGCTTGTGGTCTCCAACAGCAGTTACTATTGGTTCTAGCCTACCATTAACCATGTTAAACTTATAATCAGCACTACCTAGTTGACCCATGTGTCTGAACTTTACCTTTTGTACATACACCTCAGTAACATTGTTAGAAAAGTTTCTGTAAACAGTTATACCATTATCTGCCTGGTTCTTAAAGTTTCCACTACCTGCAATATCTGTAAGCGTTGGTATCTCTATCAGCCCAGTCTGTGGGTTCTTAGCCATCTTTCTTGGGTGTGCTACTAAAACAATATGGCAATCATACATCTGCTTAAAGTTGTTTAGCTTTATCATAAGGTCATTGATGTAATTGGTTTCAGTCTTTCCACCAATTTCATGAGACATCTTATTCCAAGGGTCTATCAGTATACCATTAACTCCAAACTTATAAACCAGTTCCTTTGCAATGCTAAGTATATCATCTAATGTATACAAATCTTTTTCTGGTCTAATCCACTTAAAGTGTGAGTTAATAAACTTCTTAGATACAAACAAGTCATCTTCAGACATCTTCTCTCCCCTCTGTCCACTAAAGTTTTTTCCAATTAACTTTTCTGCAAAAGTAGAGAAGTGTAATTCCAATGGATAATGTTCTGGAGAAAATACTGCCCACTTCCAATCGCACCTCACTGCTAACTTCATCATCTGGTCCTCAACCCAGTTAGACTTACCATGTGTAGACTCGCCAGTAACAACTGTAAGCTGTGCTTTTCCCCAAGAAAATATTTCATCAAAGGCTTTGTCTCCACTCAACGCACCCCTCTTTAATCCCTCTGCAAAAACTCTGTCAATATCAGATGATATATCATCAACTGTAACAAGACCCTCTACAGGAAACCCTTCTGCATTTTGTAGGCAATCTAATAGAGAATCTTCTCCATACTTTAATAGGTATTCGTTAGCATCTTTACAATCCTTAAAGTTTACCTTGTAACACTTGTGCTTACCAATCCTCCTAGCAAGTTCAAACATCAATCCTCTTCCTGCCTCATCCATATCAACTGCCAGGTATACTGATTTCATGTTCTCAAATATATCCATAGCTGACTCTAGGTACTCCATTGTTTTATCTGAAGCACCATTTGGAACTGAAACGCAGTTTGTAATTCCTACCTCCCATAAAGCTAACTTATCCATCTCTCCCTCGACAATAACGCAGTCAATAACATCTTGAGTATCGTTAGATACTATGTCATCAACACCATACATTATCTTCTCTGCATCCTTAACCATTTTAAAGTTCTTCGCACCATCTCTATACTTTACATTGATGAGTTCTCCATCCATAAAGTAATTAAACTGAATCGTGTTTTCCTCTTTCTTGGTCTGTGGCATATACTCCTTGCCCTCAGATACCTTGTTGTCTATTAAGGTTTTAAGAGATATTCCCCTTGTCTTAAACCAAGTGATAACTGGCTGTGAAATATCGTGTAGTGGCTTGTGAACTGGCTTCTTATAAACCTTTCTTACAACCCTCTTAATCATATTACCAGTCTTTAATTTACCAGTCCATTCGCAGTGGTGACAATTCCACACGCCCTCATCTATGTTTACAGATAAGCATGGTTCTGATTTGTTCTTTCTTTCTTTAGAACATTTGGGACAAGTTACTTTAGTCTGTCCCCCACTCTTTCTACCAATGTAGATGCCATAGTCTGAAAAGTTTTCCATTACAATAAGATTTTACCATTATTAGTTTCTATTATAAGATTAGAGGTCTTTGTTCTCTTATCTTCTTCTTTAATTATAACATCGTTCCATGCCTCCTGGTTTAACCAAGTGATGGGATGCTTTCTATACTTAACGTCTGGAGTTGCCTCAACGTATGGTTTTACCTTATCCATAAGTTCATCAATGTCTGCCATCTTTAAGTTCATGAATCTCTTCTGGCAACTTTTCTTTCCAACCTTCTTGTCGTACTCTGTCCAAAACTGCTCAAAGAGTTCTAACTTTGATTCATCAGTTTTTGATAAAGATTTACTTGTATTATTAGTTGTATTATTAGTTGTATTATTATGTATTAGGTTTTCCTCAACCCCCTCTTTAGGTTTAGCTAATGGGGTCTTTGGGTTTTTCCCATACCCCTTTAGGTTTTTCAAAAGGGTAAATACTCTCCTCTGTTGCTGACCTCCATTCATAAATGTTCTGGTGGTAACTAGCTTCATGTCTTCTAGCTTAGATATACCAGTAGATATTGTCCATGTACTGACATCTAAGAAATTTGCAAAGTATTGGTTAGTGGCAAAACAACCCTCTCCATTGTCGAGAGAGTGTATTTCAATTAGTAATATTTTCTGTGTCCAATTAAGGTCTTTGATTAGGTATATTTCTTTTGGTATCCATACACCTTTAAAGTCTCTATTAACTTTCATTTTTAATTTAATTTAAGTGGGTTAAACTTTTGATAAAAAAGGGGAGAACTTTCGCCCTCCCCATGAAACAAAACAATTAAAAAACTAGAATGGTAATCCAGTATCTTCAGTGGTTGTAGTGGCAGTTTGAGGTGCGTTATCAAACACAAACTCCTTACCATTACCCAGGTATGTTTTATCTTGTCCTCCAGTTCTCTCTTCTTTAGATTGAGATATGAACGCATAGTGCGTATTTCCAAACTGGTCTTCGCCATCTTTATTTCTAGCGATAGTTACATTAAGGTACTTTCCTTTCTTTCCCTCAATGATTTTTGTCTTGTCAATCTTTTCTAGATTGATGCTTAAATTGATAATACTCATAATAAATAATTTAATTAAATTAGGTTACTAAAAGGGTAGTTCTACCCCTTCTTTGTCTTGTTGATTTACTAAACTCTCAACATCAGACTTCGACAAATATACAACATTTTCCTTTAAAAAACGCAATGCTTTTAAATAACTTGTGAATAAAATGTCATTTTTACTCAAAAACTCATAATTAAATCTAGGCGTACCATCTTTGTGGCTCCCATTCTTAACAGAATAATATATCCTTTGTGAGTTGTTGTTTTCTTTAGGGTTATCCCCTTTAGGGAGACCCAAGGTGCTAGTTACCTCTGTGATAATTGCTTGATGTATCTTGCCATGCTTGACAACAAAAAACATATCTAATGGTTTAATCTTCATTTGAAAATTCTTTTAATTGGTTATAAAATTGAGTTACGCAATACCTACCCTTTTGTGTAAGGCAGTAGAGTCTATTGTTATACATAGACTTCTCCTTTAATATCTCTATAAACTCATCTTGAAGCAAATACTTCAGAGAGTATATAGTTGTTGTCCTACCACTTGGGCAGTACGTTGTTACATCTTTCATCTCAAAGCATTCATACTCTGAACCAAATATGAGTATATTGAACTCTGTGTCCCTTAACTCTCTATCTGTACAAAAGTTAGCTTTTACTAGACTATGATAGGCTAAGTTCGTTAACCCCTTCAGTCTGTTTGATGATGCTTTCAAGCTCCTCGATTTTGGCTCTATACCTTTCAATCGTCTCTTGTTGGTGCTTGTTTTCTTCTTCAAGTCCTTTTTTATACTCATTTGGTGTAATGTTTTTTCTTTCAATAAAATTAGTTCTAAACAATATCTTGTCATATGCAGTCCTAAATAACCTATCATACTTATAGTCTGATTTGAAATTTCTCATGTAATACAAGGCAGTTGTTCTGTCTCTGTTAATAAATAATCCAGATATATCTTCGTGAATATCATAGTAGTTGTTCAGTATAGTTACAATAACTTTCCTGGCAATAACCAAATCTCTATGCCTACTCTTTCCTAATATATCTTTCCTTGAGAGACCCATTTCATCTTTAATAAAAAAGTATATAGTTTCTTCAAGTCCATTACAAATATCAACATCTCTTTCTTTTAGTCGAACAATATAGTTCTTCTTTCTTTCGTATGTAATCATAATTCTCCTAGTTCATATGAGGAGCGAGCAGACGCACTACTATTGTCAAGAAAATTCTTCTTGTACTGAGATAGTAGTTCTTTATAATCTTCTCTCCCTCTGTTAATAAATTCATTTGATACTGATGCTATAACCAAATTATTTGGTGCATCCTTTTCAATACAAACAAACCAAAACTCCTTCTTCTTAAAGCCATCAAGATAGAACGCAGATTGTCTGTCGTATCCATACTTCAATGCACTCCTCTTAAAGTTGCTTAAATTTGGTTCCCTTGTGGTCTTTAGGTCAAGTAAGTAATCATCAGCAACTCCATCTGCTTTACCCTTACATAGAACTCCAGTATCAGAATCTTCCCAAACCATTGGGACTTCTTTCTTGCAATTCTCTATAAGTTCTCTAGCGATTTCATTGGATATTATACTATCCCTCATGTACCTCAAGCTATCAAATTCAGTTTGATTTAGTATTAAAAAGTTTTCCTTTTCAGATTTGAAATCTTTCCAGTCATTACCAGCCCTTCTTCCTTGATACAGAACAACCTCCTTAGAGAATTTTTCTGGTTCTAGGATGCAAAGATGGAAGGCTCTCCCAAACTCTAACGCTTGAGATGTTCCACTTCCATACTTTAGGTAATGTGCGAGGTGTCTAGGGGACTTCTTTAATCTACCTAGCATTGAGTTGCTAACGTAAGATGTGTCCCCATAGTAATCCTCATCATTTTCAAATCTAGCAAGGTCTTGTTTTACCTTTTCTAAATTCATAGTTATATGTTATCAGAAACCATGAATATTTTCTTGAAGGCATCTTTCTGTTGGTCAGTTAGTTCGTAGTTATCTAACTTACCCTTAACTATACTACCCTTACCATCTTCTATGAATTTCATCATAGCTTTCATTTGAGCATTGGATAGGTTTGGTTTTGGCTCATTACTTGCAAACTCTTGGGTTACTTGTGCGACATACTTGTTGTCATCCCACATACCTAAGAATACGTCAGCACTAAAGCCAATCTTAGACAGACCCTTAGTTAAGGCATCAGTTGATACTTTCTTAAAGCAATCATCATCTAAACCTTTCTTTGAGTGTGTAGAGATTGAAGAGTTGATAGCAAATTCATGCGTACCCTCTTTATCTACCCAAAATAGAATAGCCTGGTAGCCAAGTAGACCCTCACATACCATGTGAAATGCCTCATCTTTAACTCCCCATCCCTTACCAAAAGCACCAAACTGCTCTGTTGCTACCATAATCTGGTACTGAGCATTGATACTTGTAAACTTACGCCCAAAGCCAACTTGCTTAGTGTACTTTGGGTTTGTCTTGGAAACATTGTTCCAGATAGTCATGTTTGTTTTTGACATAATAATTTAATTTAATTTAATTTAATTTATTTAAACATCATTTTTAAAGGAAACAATCCCTTAATCATTCAATTTAAAGGGTTTAACGACATTATTGTCATAAATTCAGTTTACAAACTTAGTAAAAATAAAGTTCATATCCTAAACTTTAGCTTAAAAAACTACCCCCAAAACGTACTTATTTCAGTACGCAATGGAACGCTCTACGCTTAAAGTTCTATTTATACTGGCGTAGTCCAGTCATGGTATATGTTATAAGTGTCCTCCAAGCCCATCAGAAGTTTCATACCTCCATTCTGTGTCTGCTTCTACTTCATTCATTCCCTT
>TARA_B110000858_G_scaffold148570_1_pt1 | contig 14167 bp, 13 predicted proteins | sample TARA_B110000858 | Tara Oceans TARA_B110000858 (sample SAMEA4398247) | marine metagenome | biome: Polar Biome; feature: [SRF] surface water layer (ENVO:00010504); material: water (ENVO:00002006), including particulate matter (ENVO:01000060) such as... | depth 5 m | reverse complement strand
AAATTAAAGGCATTAAAGCGTTCTGCTTGATCCATATAATACTTTTTGCCTTTACTATCTTCCATTTCTATTTGCATATGCCAAGGAACACTTGCATCAGGCTTACCTATTCCAATTGGTACTTCAAATTTTGCTTTGGGGCGATCTGACCATATACGTTTGCTTTCAGTGTAGGCACGTTGTGGCATGCCGTTGTGTAGGCGCTTTAAGTCCTCCGGTTTATATCCATCAACAATCTTACTAGCAGTAGGATCTGATTGAGGTTTAAGTGTGACGTTGATTCCTTGTTTGTGGAAGAACAAGGCATTTTCCCAATCACGCTGAAACCAGTCTGGGACCATGACCATGTTAATCGTAACTTGTACATCATGCTCTTGACAGAAGATTAATTTATCTGCAAAGTCTTGCATCTTCTTTATACTATTTACATGTTCTGTATGTAAACTTGCTGTTATACTCGCTCTATGGAACGGTTTAACTGCTTCTACATATTGTTCATGCCAATTCATATTACGTGACATGTTTGTTGTCATGTGTACACTAGTGTAATTAGTGTTACTTACATCACTAGCAAGGTGTTTTAGTATGTCCAAGTAGCCCGGATGGAAGGTAGGCTCACCGCCGCTGAGACTAAAATGAAAACTGTTAAAATTATTATCACGAGCTTGTCGTTTTATTTCGTCAATTGTTTTAAGACATAGTTCTGTTGGTCTATGGTCTTTTCTATCTGATCTAGCGTACGGCCAACAGTAACTACACTTATAGTTACAGAAACGGCCCAGTAGCCAACTAACAGTAAAAAGATCACGATAAAGAAGAGTCCTTTGCCCGACACTAACAATGTCGTCAAACGGGATCTTTGTAAAATCATAATTGCTCCATTTTAAATCTTCAGTCACATGTTTCCCCTTTCTACTCTAATCTGTACTTTAAGTCTAATATTTTGTAATTATAACTTATTAAATATATCTACTAAATCCCCAGTATCGTTCTTTACAAAACCAACACTCTTCACAATGCTTACTAAAGTCATCTGTAAAATCTTCACAACTTCTTGTTAGTGGAAACAACGTATCTGTTACTCCAAGTATTTCATATAACTCTGCAACACCTTTTTTATCAATATTAACTAATGGTTTGAAACTAGTGTTGTCTCCATTCTTTGTAGAACGCAACTTTTCTCCTGGGCTACGATCATCTGCTGGACCATTCCAACCAATAATGTCCATTGCTTCGTTAGGAGGGTTTCTTGTAATGCCAACATAGTGACAATTTATTTTTTGATCTTTGTATAAACTTTGTACTAATGCAGCTTGGCTTGTTACATATTGCGAGCCTTCTGGGCAGTAGCCTACTTCATGCTCATCAAATATAGTTCCAAACACATCAGTTAAATGTTTTATTATACCTTTTGCAAAAGGTTCTTGATATGCTTTACCTTCATGGTTAACTGTAATAGGAATAATAGTTATGTCGTTGCGTTCTTCAGTAACGTACTTAGCAAGCATGTATGCAACTATAGCACTGTCTGCTCCTCCGCTAATCTTTATTCCTACTTTGTGATACCATGTTGGTAATTTAAATTCAATGTCTTGTTGATTATTCTGTACGATCATCTGTCCACTCTATCATATCTTTTACTAAATCATAATGCTCCCAATCTTTAATCTTAGGAACTTTTAAATCTAAGTTGTCTGTGCATCTCCACTTGGGACAACGAATAGGCTCTGTTGGCAAATCTATACTCTCTAGTTCGTATATATTTCCACGTTTGCCGCCGACATGACAACTACCAATATATATATCTCCTGTTGGAGTAACTTTTAAATGTTTAACACCTGCCCAACATAACCATCCTTCATAATTGTTTTTCTTATCAAAATTTAATTCATTATAATGGAAGTCTTCATCTTTATATTTGTTGCCGTCATAAAACCAAAATTTAAGTTTACGCTTATCAGGCGTAATTTTAGATTCATATAAATCTTTAATTTTTTCTTTTTCGCCTTCTTTGTAAAATTTATCTTCTCTAGTTTCGATTGCTTTTACCTCAACTTTATCTTTTGAACGTACTAAAAGATTAGGATTCATTTTATCGTGATTTTTATTAAAATCTAGTTTCACATCAGGCATAAGCTCATTTGAGTTTCCACCTGGAGGTCTTATATATCGATGTTCAATATTAGTAATACCGTGATCTCTAAATGCCTTCTCCATACGAGCTACAGTTTCAAACTGTCCTGGATAAATCATAAAACGTAGAATTAGTGTTTTCTTAACATATCCGTTTTCCCAGTCTGGAAATTTATTACCAGTTGCTTCTTGCGTTGTATTCCAGTCCTTGCGCCAGTCTTCTATTTGAATACACTTATCTATAAACTCGTCAATACGCTCTTGTATATGTTCAAAGTGAAAACTTAGCGTAATACCGTCAATGTATTGAAATAAGTCTTTTAGGTAATTTGCAGTTCGACTACCGTTAGTAGTTAAACTAACATGTCTTGCACCACGCTCATGTTTAATATATTTGCATAAATTTAGAAACTCTGGATTAATAGTTGGTTCTCCTCCTGTTAAGCTCCAAAATACATTTTTTCCATGCTTATCAATAATAGCATCAGCAAGTATTTTCATATTTTTTAAAGGAACATGAGGCGAATGATTGTCGTGTAAATAGTCTACGCAATAACTACAACTAAAATTGCAACGCTTGCCAATGTACCAATCAACACTAAATGCCCCGGTGGGGTTAAATTTAAAATAACTTGCTACTGGTTTCAAAGTCGTTCCTAATCATTATGTACGTATATAAATATATTTATGACATCAGAAACTCTCTGTCCAATGGTCTGGAATCATCAATTTATTGACGGGACCGGAAGAGTAAAACCTTGTTGTAGGTATCAAGGAACCATTGGACAAATTAAAGAAGACCTAAACGATACATTTAGTAGTAATCATATGGTTAAACTACGTGAGCAAATGGTTGCTGGGGAAAGGCCTGATGGGTGTAAACGCTGCTGGCAAGAAGAAGATAGTGGTAAAAAGAGTTTGCGACAACGCTATGCACAACATAAAAAACTAGGCACTATTGAAGTAGATAATCCTCGTATAGAATGGCTAGAACTAGCGATATCAAATGATTGTAATTTAATGTGTAGAATGTGTGATAGTAAATACAGTCACAAATTATTTGATGAAGAATTAGAATACTACGGAACTGCCCAAGCAAAAACTAAACATACAAAGATGCCTATTGAGAGCGTATTTCCTTATGTGTCTACACTAAAGCATTTGAAACTAACAGGCGGAGAACCTCTTATTACTCCTGATCATTGGAGGTTGTTAGATTATATTATTGACAACGGTCATGCTCATCATATCTATTTAAATTATAGCACCAACAATACAGTTTATCCAAAAAAACACATTGTAGACCGTTGGAAAGAATTTGAATATATAGAGCTTGCTATTAGTTTAGATAGTATAGTAGCACAGGAAAATGAATACCTAAGGCACGGTACAAAACATGACCAAGCACTTGTAAATATACAAAGGTTTGTTGACTTACAAAATGAAATTAATTTAACTGTTATTGCAAGACCTACTATAACAATATTAAACGTTTATCATTTACCAGAGACATTAGAGTGGTTAGATGAGAAAAATATAAGACATAATGCAACACATCTAACGCATCCTACACATTTAAGTCTTACTGTGTTACCAGCTTCTGCTAAAAAATTAATAGCTGACAAATTTACTGCGTATAATTTTAAAAATGAAAATACAAAGAAAAGTTGCGAATACATAAAAAATTATATGATGTCAAAAGACGATAGTAACTTGTTAGAAGAATTTAAAAGACACACTGAATTTTTAGATAGCAAACGTAACGAAAACTTTAAAGACTTGTATCCGTACTTTGACTTTTAATTGGTGAATAGCCTTTACCACAAGTTCTAGCACATCTCATTAGTTTTCCTCCAGCAAGATCTTTTGACCAACTTGACTCGAGTTCGTTTGCTAACCACGGATGCTCTAGTATTTCTTTCCAGATGTGTTTGCGAAGACTATTAAATCCTAAACCATATTTTTCAAATATTTTCTTTTGTGTGTCTTGATATATTTTATTTTTATGAGGATAACTGTCATCTGAAATGTAACAACAAGGAAATACTTGTGCGTATGCGTTTACATATATACGTTTAAATTCATTTTTATACAAACATTCGATAGGTGCTATATCATAGTATTTTTCTATATTTCCGTACTGCTCAGTAAGTTCTTGGAACTTTTGACTCTGCTGATTACGATACTTTTCTCCAGGAGGTTCTAAATAATATTCAATGTTTCCTTTTTTATCTTTTACACGCCACTTATCGGGGCCGTCTGGACTATAGTCAAATCTGCTGGTTTTGCGTATCCGGAATTGTTTAAAGCCCATCTTCTTTGCAAGTGTTTCAGCCTCTTCAACTTGATGTTCGTTATGTTTAAAAACAATAAAATCCCAACGGGCAATACCACCTGCTTTAATATATGCTTCAGCGTTTTCCATAATTTTTTCAAAATTAGTCCTCCGTCTATATAAATGATTTGTGTCGCTTAATCCATCAACACTAAAAATTGCAAGATCGTTTTTTCTATAGTGTTTGTGATCGGGTTTTTTATCCTGCATCATTTTGCCTAATTCTGTCCACCATTTAGTAGTTCTTAAACTAGCATTTGAATAAAATTCGACAGTAGCATCTGTAGTTTCTTTAATTCGTTCTATAGCGTATAAACTTTCTTTAGCAACACAGGGATCGCCGTGAGTACCGCAAAACATTACGTTTTCTAAATTAGGAAATTGTTTATTAAAAATATTATTAATATCGTCCTTTGACCATTCGTCAAGTTCTAAATCTTCTTTAGTTTTGCCGCCGAAGTCGTTTCTTGCACACATAGGACAAGCTGCATTACAGCGATTTGTAATTTCAACGTGCATATCTTTAACAGTTTCAAATGTGTGATACATTACAACCAATCCTTAACATATTCTAACACTTCATTGTAGGATGCATTAAATCCTATACTTCCTATAACACGAACATCATTTCCAAAATTTGCGCCACCGTGTGGAATTTTAGCATTAAATAATACTGCTTCATGTAACCCATATGATTCATATTCTTCGTCTGTTAAATTAAAAGTTCCTTTACCTTTACCATCATAATATTTTTGTTGCCATTCTTTAATAGTAGAACCTCTAAGTTTGTAAGATTTTAAATCCGGATTTATTCCTATTCTAAATGCACTAGTTTCTGTATTGACATCTACAGGAAAATTAATAGCACAAGATCTTTCCGTATCAATATGAAATTTATCTATCTTTCCTGGTAAACTAACAAAAAATGAAACACCTTTGTATCCTTCAATATCCATATCATAATTTACTTTATCTCTTTTTATCGACAAGTGGAACAGACGCTCATCATACTTTCTCATGTTATTAAAACAGTTTAAACTTACTGTTTCTTTAGGAAGCTGATTATCTTCTATAACTCCAAGTTTACTTTCGTTTAAAAAATTTAAAATTTTGTTATGTTGGGTTTGCAATTGTTCTATTGCTATTTGGCAAAAATCTTTTGGGAAGTTTGTTAATTTTGTATAATTTTTATTCATTTTTAAATCCACTCTTTAAACAGCTCTGTTAAATCGGACATTTCTTCTCTGTGTGTAAAACTAAGACTGAAGAAATACCTAGGTGAAAGTTTCTTATTGTGAATACCTCCATGCGGTACACTTGTATTATTTAAGTAAGGAACCCAAGGATGTACCGGTATAATATCAAAATATTCTGGAACAAAATTATGGAACATTGGCATATTAGGATATTTCTGATTTTCCCACTTGGTTATTATAGCTTCTTTGTGTGTAAAACCAGTTGGGTTATCGGAAGGTACAAGTTTATCCCAATATTTTTCATCTTTCAAAACATAAGAACTATGTACTAACGGATTAGCAACAATAGGAACTTGCATTGCAGTCTTTCTGCCTCTATCTATGTGCGACGGTGCGGGCGGTCCGGCATGTTTAATTAAATTCCAAGATATGCATCCTACTTCTACAGGTATAAATTGTCGTAACATTTCCGCGTGGGGTTCTGACAAGTCTGTAGATACATGAAAACCGCTCATTTTAATATTAAACTTATGTTTTTTATAATGCTGTTTGTATAACATTTTACATGCTTTTAAAAATTGTAAAGGCGGCTTTGATAATTGTAAATAATTTTTCATTTTTTAAATTCCATGTTTAACCATAAATTTTCCTATCTAAACACAGTTCGCTAATATTTATAGACTGAGGCTGACCAATAAGCCATTGTATGACTCCTGCGATATACGCTGGTTCTAATTTAGATGTATCTGGCATTTTTTCATCTTGCTTGGGTGTATGTATATTACCAGGACTTAGGTATGTCACTTTTAACCCGCAATCATTTTCGCCCGCACTAATCTGACTAAGTTGTCTGCAATATGCTCTTAATGCTTTTTTCTCTGCAGGGTACATCCAAGGTGAACCTTTAACCGGAGTATCAGCACTAGAACCAATAGAAATTATATAGCCATGTTTACGTTCAATCCAACGCTTGGCAACTTCCTGTACATATTCAGTTTGTGCAAAACGCCATATACAACTAACAGCAATAAACACATCATAATCCATTGATAATTCAGCAAGCTCTCTTTGCTTGCTAGGTATACTTAAATCAAAACCACCGTGCGTCCTACTTACAAATGTAGCATCTGGATATACAAATTTTATTGATTTAGATAGTCCGTAATCAGGGTTTCCTGCTACTAATATTTTATGCATTTGTATACCTCGCTAATTCAGGCAAACTTTCTCTCCAACTAGTACCACGTATATGGTCAAACCTTTCTAATGCGTCAACTGCTTCAGAAAAATCTTTATTTGGTTCTTGGTCAAGTTGTTTAAGTACGTCTGTAAGATATATGAGTTCACTCGGTTGTTGAAAATACTTTCCGTATGTATCGATAATCATATTAATATCATCTTTAGCTTGTTGTTTTACGTATTTAGGAAAATTCCTAATATCAAAATAGAGCGGTCTAACAAGTCTGTTGTTAACTTGAACTCGCATAGTTATGATATTATTATTTTTAACGTTTAATACTCTCTCTTTTACAAGAGGATAATTTTCCATTATATCTTTATACCACCATTTGTATAAATCTTTAAGGCCAAATATGCTTACTATGCTTACCGTTGGCATAATCTTTATTGTCCAGGTTGCTCCGCATTCATTTATAAATGCTTTTAAATTATTTTCAACCTTATTCCAATCACAAGGGTATCTAATATATTCTGCTGTTTTGCTAACACCATCTAAGCTAGGTAACATATCACCTTTAAATTGCTTTAACAGATCAAACCATTGCTGATTTAATGTTTGAAAATTGCTGTTAAATTGTAAAGTAACAGTTTCATTATAACCTTTATCAACTAAAACTTCTAATAGTTTAGTTGTTTTTTTAACTAAACTTGGTTCTCCGCCGGTACAATAAATTCTTGCATTAGGTCCAATTTCCTCAATTATTTCATCAATTTGATCATCAGTATAAGGATTTAATAAATCTAAATTATATTCTTTCAACATGTTCTGCTGAATTGCGTTATGTTTTGGTGCTAATTCTCCATACTTTTTTGATTCTTTAAAAATATAACTACTACTCTTAGGTCCACACATTACACAGCCTAAATTACAAACATTACTTAGGCGTAAATCTATTATACTAAAGTCTAGTTCATCAATTTTATTCCAGTTGTTAGATGGATTTTTCTCCCACTCGGTGTTTTCTCTAACCCGTTTACTCTGCATTCCTGTAGTGTCATTTAATTTGCACCGACTACAAGTGTTAGGATACTCTCCATTTAAGAACTGTTCTTTAACAGTATTTAAATACTTGCTATTTTTATAATCTTTAGGATCACCTATAAATTTATCAGTAGTTATTGAATCCATCCAACAACACGGACGAATTCCACCACTAGGATCTGTAGCTAACCCTGTCCAAGGCATAATACACATAGTTGGGCTTACGTTATCTGATTTCATAATTCAATCATTCTCCTATTAGATCCATACGCTGAACTAAATTCGTAATCTGTGCCGCAGGTTCTTCCACAAGCTAACAATTTAGGAACTTCACTATCCATTGTTCCTTCCCAACTTTTACAAAAATCATTTGCAAAATAATCATTAGATAGTACTTCGTTAAGAGTATAGTAATGTAAATTATTAAAGTTACTACCATATTTATCGAAGAGTTGTTGGGCTTGTTTTTTTTGTGTGTTATCTCCGTAATGATGATATCCACTAGCTGTCCAAGTACACGGCCAAATTCTTGCTTCAAAGTCTAAAAATATTTGGCCTGTTGGTTTCCATTTACATTTTATAGGGGTTACATTTACATAGTTTGTCCAAGAACCGTATTTTTCAATAATCTCTTGATTTTGATTTTTTCCAGAACCTTGAAATTTTGGATTTTTTGGCATGTTAAGTACATATTCACTACGTTTAGTTTTAACTTCTTGTGCTTGTACGTTGCTACCTTGTGTATACTGTGTATCGTTAACAAATCGATTAGTTAGCTTTATTTGAAACTGTTTAAATCCTAAATTTTTAGCAAGATCTACAGCATCATCAACTTGATGTTCGTTGTGATCAAACACTAGATAATCCCAACGAGCATGACCACCGGCACCTATAAATGCTTGAGCATTTTTTATAATCTTACCCCAATTAGCATTGACCCGATATATGTGATTAGTATCTTTTAATCCGTCAATACTAAAGTTTACCTTGCCTCGACCTTTTAGTAGTTTAGCAACTTCTTTCCACCATTGTTCGTCTCTAGCACTAGCATTAGTAGTTATAATAACTTTTGCTGTAGTATTTTCTACAACATATTGTAGGCAGTCTAAAAAAGTGTTAGAAAATACTACTTCGCCATAGTTACCGCAGAACATAATAGTTTCAAGGTTCTTAGTACCATTTAAAAATTTCTTGTAATCGTCAACAGTTAGTTCTAGTAAAGGAAGATCAGGATGCGTGTTACCTTCGTGCGTTCTAGCACATTGCGGGCAGCGTAAATTACAAGTGCTATTATGATCAACTTGTAAATATTTTATATCTAGGGCATTAAGATAATTCACTGATCCATCCTAATTTAGATAATTTAGATATTGCTGTTTCATAACTAAAAGTATACCAACTTAAACTCATAAGAACCCTTTGAGAATCTGCTGTGTTACTGCCTCCGTGCGGAAGTGTTGGATTAAAAATTACAGGATTATCAAGAATAGCAGTATCGTAATATTCCGGAACATAGTTTCCGTCATAACGTTGATTTATCACCTCAGGTGGTGAAAATAAGGCGCCTAAAGCCAGTTGGTCAGGCTTATGTTGTGGGTACTTTGATAAATCAGAGTATTTTCCAAAAAATGCAGTACTCTTATCTAAGTCTACTTCAATTGGAATATTAATAGCTACCTTTCTTCCTCTATCAGTGTGCGGAGAACTTATATAGTGTTTAGGACAACCTACATAAAATTCTACTAAACACGGTTCTTCTGAACTAACTTCAAGAAAATGATCTCTAAAATGTGTATATTTAGACAAGTTTTTTCCTAAACTGTAATGCCCTAAATTTTCTGCTGCTTGTCTATAAAATTTTATATCTGGATTATTTTCTGTATCATGACTAATTGAATTCCAAATATCTATAGCATCTTGTACAATTTTAACTGGGGCATTGTCTAATTTATAATGAGATTGCAGGGTCATACTCCTTTAATAAGTTATACATTTCAGGACACGATGTTTCAAAACTATGTCCTCTAATTTTATCTAGTCTTCTTGTGTGTTCCCAAAACTTAGGTAATTTATCACTCATATCTTTAGCATACATGAATTCTTTGTATGTGTCAAGTATTTTTAGCATTTGATGTTTACTTGCTAAATTACGCTTTTCGTCTAAAATAAACTCATCAATAATTAATTCAAGGTGTTGTTTTGATGTTTCGTACTTACTAGCAATTTTATCTTTTACTCCTTTAGGCAACATTCTTATATTTAAAAAATATGGACCATGCAAAGGGTGTGGGCTCATAATAGGTTTCATATCATCATCATTTACCCTTGGTAGAGTATTTCTAATAATAAACTCTAGCATCTCTGGTAACGTGTATACATTATAAACACTAATGGTAGTTGCAAACCACATTTTAAAATTTCCGTCTGCACTAGATAACTTTGTTAGATTTTCCCATATCTTACTAAAATGACTAGGATGTCGAATATAGTCATTTAAATCACCAATTGCATCAATACTTGCACCAATACCAATACGTCTGAAATGTTTCCAAATATCCCAGGCACGTTGAGGTATGTTTGTAATATTACTATTATACTCTACTACAATGTCTTTAGCGTATCCTTGATCAACACATTTTTGTAAAAATGCATAGTGTTGATCAATCATAAATGGTTCACCACCTACAATATATAATTTTTTAATATGAGGAATGTGATGTTTCATTTGTTCCCAATATGTTTCACTTTCGTGCCAATCATATACATTTACTTCTGGAACATGTTTACCTTTTGCGTTAGGTATAAGTTTAACTGTTCCGTGACTATCTTTGTAAGTATCTCCCCAAAGTTTTACTTGTTCATCATACCACATACTACTATCAGTAGGGCCGCACATACGACATTTAAGATTACACAAGTTTCCAAAACGTACATCAAAGAAACTGTTTCCTATAACATCTGTGTTAATATTTCCATCTTCTTGTGTATTTTCTAATAAGTGTTCCCAAGTAAATTTATCTTCTTCTCTAATTTGGTTCCAGCCGCCTTTGATCCACAGTTTATTTTCAAGAACACGTCGGCTAGTCATTCCGGCATCTTCTTCGGTATGACAACGAATACACTCTGGATGCCGCTCTCCGTTCATCATAGCTTTGCGTATTTCTTTTTCTATAGGTGCATTTCGTATTTCATTAAGGTTGCTATCTCTAGCATTAAGTACATTACCGTCTTTGTCTTTAAGTATGCCGCCAGTAGGCCCGTGTTGTGTTTGACAACATACTCGTATATCTCCGTTAGCACGGTAACTTTGACTCATCCAAGGTATAGGACATAGTGTTTTAGACATTTATTTTCCTTAATTGAGGGAACTTTTTAAAATAATCAATTTTACGTAACTTTGTTAATGTTTCAAAATATTCGATTGATTTTTTGTATAAATTATCATCGTTATATTCAGGCATACTTAATGTAGATATAAGCATATTTAACGCAGCATTATAATGCTCTTTCTTGTTATGTTTATTAAATATGTACAACTCACTACGAATATTTTCTAACTTTTTAATTTGATTCTTTCTATCTTCTAAACTAACCATTTCGTGACGTAAATAATCTTTGCCCCTAACAGTAGTAAATCCTAAAAAAAATCGTTCACTATTATCTTCTTTAATATATCTGTCAAAAAATCTTATTAGTTTATCCATAGTTAAACAATTTAATGATTGTACTGTTGTCTGTGTTAAGAATCTCCAACCTTTATGCAACTTTCTTGCATTAGTCATACTATTAATTACACTTTGCCATTTAGTATGATATCTAATATATTCATCTTCATCTTCAAAACTATCAATGCTAAATCTTAAAGTACCGCCTTCAAACTTGTTTAATACAGTTATTACTTCTTTTGTAAGGAGTGTAGCATTTGTACTAATGTCTAATTGAATATTCTTAGCATAATGTGTATTGCCTATTCCGTCAATAAATTTAATACTAGGTTTATCTGCAAATACCTCGCCACCCCTAAATTCCATAAACAAACAGTGTTCAAGATTGTCCATAATTTGTTGTTTAAAGAATTTACTACTGCTTAAATATTCTTCCCCACTTTCTTTAGCAATGTCTAATGCACCTTGCATCATAGGAATACTAGTGCCTTGCTTTTCCCACTTTGAATACTCTTTATACATCATCGAACTAAGCCCAGGCGTACACATAATACAACTCAAATTACATTTAGTAGATAACCGTATTTCCCACCATTGTGGCATAATATCAACATATCCGTTTCTATCATAGTATTTCTGTAGCAACGGAAGAGTTTTTTCTTTAAATCTTTTGTTTTTGCCAATACGTTTAGAGGTTAACCCACTAGCTTCCATTCTATGACAAAACTCACATGCAGGAATATGCTCACCGTTAAGCATTTTCATACGGAAGTTTTTCATAAACTCACTATTCCATAAATCTGCAATACTGTCGTTTTGTAGATTGTAAACTGATGTATTTGCTGTATAATTTTCTGACGTTAACTCATCAATATTAAGTTCTTTAGGAATACCCCTATCAATTCCTGTAATACTACAGCATACTCTAGCATCACCTTTACCTCTGGTGTTAAGCTGTACAAACGGTACTACACAAAAGTTGTCATCATCTATTTTCATACTATATCCTTAAGCAAAGGAAATACCTGTGGAAATTTATCTGTCCAACTTCGTTGTGCATTTACTAAATTTAAATATTCTTTAGTTTCTGGTAACCGCATACTCCAGTCTTCACTGTTCATAAATCTAATAAGCCCCTGATAACGTTTTAATCCATAAGGTGCATTTAGCCATTGTTCTTTAGTAATACCAGCTTCTTTTACACCGGTAAACTTATCCCAGTTGGCGTTTAACCAAGGATAAAATTCATTTTCGTACTTGTCTGTAATTGCTTGCTTAACATCTTGCGGCAAAACCTTAACATTAAGTTGAGGTGGCCAATATGCAAAGTGCATATTAATACCTCCTGCACCTAGAGGCCATTTATTCCACTTTTTAAAACCTTGTTCTACTTTCCATTTAACAAAATCTGGAATGTATCCAATATTAAGTGCCATAATAGTTGTAGCAGTTGTAACTTCTACGTTATCACCTGTTGCGTCTAATGCCCACATTTGTTTTTCTTGATGATCCCATTTACTTGGGTAACGAATATAATCGTTTTGTTCTCCTAGTGCGTCTACGCTATAATGAAATCTTACACGCTTAAACTCTGCCCATAGATCAAATAAATCATCACGCCATTCTACTGCATTACTATTATAACGCAATTCCATATTCTTAGCATGACCACGTTTAATACATTCTTCAAGGAGTTCATAATGCTCATCAATAATAAGACTTTCACCACCGGCAAAATATAACTGATACATGTGTGGAATCTGATCCATTAAGTCGGCCCAGAAACGTGGATTATTTTTATGCCAATTATAACTTGCACCATCATTGCGGCCTTTGTTTGCCCATTGACTTGTGTTTGCAAGTTTTTCGTTTTTTATTTTAGGTGTAATTGCTTGCCAGTCTTTAATCCATCCTGTACTGTCATGTGGGCTACACATAACACACGCTAATTGACATTTACTTCCTAACCTAAGATCTATGTAACGTATTTTAGGAGGAATACTACCATCTTCTTTTGTTTCAGCAACTAGTTCATCTAAGTTAAATCTATGTCCCCAATATTCGGTTTCCCAGTTTCGTTTACTTAGGTGTCCTTGCTCTTCTTCTTTGTAACACTTAAGGCAACTTGCCGGCTTTTCGCCACGCAACATCATCTTACGAACATTACGCATATAACCACTATTCCACGCTTCTTCAAGAGTAGTATGATTAAAATTAGCAGGAACTCCGTCATCGTTTTTTACAATGCCAACCTCGCCGCCGCCTATCTTCTTATTGCTGTCTGGATCTTGTACACTACTTGCATTTGATGTGCAACATGTACGCATTTTACCGTCTGGTCGGCTACTTAGATGCAACCACGGTAAAGCACAAAACGTTTCTGATGGAAGTTTCTTATCTGTCATACTACTACTTATTTGAACTGTTCTGCAAAAGGATCAAACTCGGCTCCGCACTTCATAGCACATACTTTAAGTTTGCCATCGTTGCAACTTGGTTTATTCCAACTGTCTTGTATTCTATCAAATGCACCTGTAGCAAATACTTGCTCTAAACCATTACGTGCATCGAGTGCATCTTTATCAATAAAGTCCCATATCTGTTCTACTTTAGGATC
>TARA_B110000858_G_scaffold197938_1_pt1 | contig 14251 bp, 15 predicted proteins | sample TARA_B110000858 | Tara Oceans TARA_B110000858 (sample SAMEA4398247) | marine metagenome | biome: Polar Biome; feature: [SRF] surface water layer (ENVO:00010504); material: water (ENVO:00002006), including particulate matter (ENVO:01000060) such as... | depth 5 m | reverse complement strand
AAAGGATTTTCTCAAAAATCTCACTATGATTCTCATAATAGACGCAAAACACCTTGTGAAAATAATGTTGATAAAATTAAGATACTTGTAGATAAAGCGGTTGAAGAAAAATTAAAAGAATTAAATAATAAAAAATTGAATCTTGAAAACGAAGAAGTAAATATTAATACAGATATAATGGAACAACAACCAAAAGAAGTTAAATATATTGATCTATTTTGTGGTTTAGGTGCTTTTCATACAGCATTTAATAGAAATAATACTCTCCAAAATAAAGTTAAATATACTTGTGTTTTAGCAAGTGATATTAATGAAGGTGTTAGAAATATATATGAAGAAAACTATGGAATAAAACCAGAAGGAGATATTAATAAAATTAATATAGATACAATGCCTGATTTTGATATATTATGTGCAGGTTTTCCGTGTCAACCGTTTAGTATTGCTGGTAATCAAAAAGGATTTCAAGATAAAACGCGTGGTAATCTATTTTATAAAATATTGGAAATAATTGATAGAAAACAACCAGAAACATTAATGCTTGAAAATGTTAAAAATCTTCATACTATTCATAAAGGAGAAACATTTAAAATTATTAAAAATGAATTAGAAACAAGGGGATATAATATTAGTTATAAAGTAATTGATTCGCGATATTATAACTCACCTCAATCGCGTCAACGTATTTATATTATTTGTAATAAAAATACAGAATATATATTTAGAGAAATTAAAAATCCAATTGTTCCAGTTTCAACTATTATAGATAATAGTATTACAGATTTCTTTGATTATACTAAAAAATATAAATTAGAAAAATGTAGTGGAAAAAGTATGATGAAGTCTAAATTAATTAATATTAAATCAGGAAAAGGAGGAAGACAAGGTGAACGTATATATGATATAACAAAATGCGGACCCACTATATGTGCTTCTTCTGGGGGGCCTGGTGCAAAAACAGGATTGTATGATTTTAATGGTAAAATAAGAACATTGAGTGTTGGCGAAACATTAAAAATGTTTGGGTTTAATCACACATATAAATTTGAGTGTTTATCAAATAAAAAAGATATGTTATTTTATCTAGGAAATAGTATAGTTGTAAATGTTGTTGAAGAACTAATTAAGGATTTATAAAATTTGATCCCACATATCTAATAAACATTTTGTTATTTTTAATTTAGCTTGAATATGATTTGGTGCATGATCTGTATTTCCACCTCCTTTTCTTTGTAAAGCGATATATTCACTAAGATGTAAACATGTACCATTATTTTTTAATTTAATGCTTATACTAATCGATTTTTCTATAAAGTTATAAAATGTTTCACTTTTTATAATATATAAGTTAATAGTTGAAAACTTTTTATCGGTTTTCATAATACACCAATAATCATTTTTATTTTTTTCACCAACTAAAGTTTTTTTAATATATTGTTTTATATCTGGTAAATTATTATTACATAGTAAAACAAAGTCCTTTTTCTGTGCTTCGGTCATATATGTTGATCTCTTCGTTGGGCGAATTAATGTTAATAGCGTTAAATATTTTCTAATAAACTGATTATTAAAAGTATTCTTTATATGTCTTCTATCAAATGAATCCCCCCTCCCTCCAAAATTCAATATTTTTTTATTTTGCATATTATAATTACTTCCATCCTCAAAAATTATAATATTATCATATTTTTCTCCGCGTGGTGCCTTTATTATTTTTTCTATTGATTTTTTAAAATATTTTTCAAGAGAGTTTATAATATTTGCATCTGTTCTAAATATTTCTTCTGCTTTAAACCCACTTTTAGCAGTATCACTACCAGACATAGTTGTTATAGTACACTTACATTTTTCACCTTCCCATACCTTCGCACCACAACATGCTAATACTATTTTTTTTTTGATTTAGGTTGAATCATAACTCCTCTTTGACTGGTTGTTTGTTAAGAAGACATTGGTCTTTAAGTATAAAATAGGTATTTAAATCAATTTTTTTAAGAAAAAAAGGAAACCTAAAAAATATTTGGATTAGGTCGGCGTTTTAAATGTTCAAAGGTGTAAATGATTTTTATGGACGGTAGGATTAAAAAATTCTGGACTACATTCTGCATTTGGGTAAAATGCATCCTCCGTAAAATCCAAATGAGTTTCCTAAGAATTTCATGAATTAACGGACTTTTACTTATTTTTTGCATATCAATACTTATATCTATAGCTACTTGGTGATGATTAATCATGTGAATTAAATAATCTCTATCGCTGAGAAAAGTGTCACATGGATTTTGATTTAGTGGATTAACCATATTACTATTATATTAGACTTTTCTTTTTTTCTTTCCACAGATTTTACTAGTTTTACCCAACTTGTATTTTTTATCGATATACTCCATATCGCGTGTAATTTTATTGCAATCTTTTACGTTTTTATTGCGACGATAGATACGTAAAATATTTAAACGTCCTTTTTTGGCTGTTGCAGCTTGGCGCTTTGTTTTTCCCATTTTCTCATGTTCATAGTTGACACCTTCGTTTATAGCCATTCGGCGTCTGCGGGCAGTTTGAGCTAATTTATAATGGTATTTTTTACCAGCATAATCAACCTTTTTCAGTTTAGGAAGTAGCTTCTGTGTTTTTTTAGCCATATAATATATATATATATATATACTAATGGGTAAAAAAACAAAAAAAGAAAAAAGAAGAAAAAATCAATTTACTAAAAGAACACGAAAAAGAGTAAAAAAGGGAGGAACACGTCCTGAAGGAATACCTGAACCAGTGTTCCCAACTGCAAAACGTCTTTTACATGATATAGGTGCATGGCGTAAGATCAGTTGTCTTAAATACAAAAATGGTAGTGTTATGGTGGTTGAAGACAGTGAAGATAGGAATGAAATTGCATCTTGCGATTTGATTAAATTTCATGAAACTATCGTGGAAAATGTATTGTATCAGTATATCATCTTCCGTGAACCAGATGCCGGTAAATTGCAAATTGCATTAACGCCTTTTCAAACACCTGAGATAGGAACAAAACACATGTGTCTTCTCATGGGTATCGACGAAGACGCACAAGTTATCGTTTCTGGCGAACTCTTTAGAAAGGGGGACGTGGTATCGTATTCTTGTGTCAGTTCTCTCTTCTTTATGCATATGCTTAATCGTTTGTATCCAACTATTTCTTATCGGGAAAAAAGTAAAACGGATCCACGAAAAAAATTAATTGATGATGTGAAAGATTATTACGAGAGAGAGGAGGTGTTAAAATATATGAAGGAGGTTTTACCAAAACAATACACTATTATCTATGTAGGAAAAATAGAGTCTACCGTCGATGTAGAGAGAAAAGAGTTCAAACCAGAAGAATTTTGCACTCTTCCTGAGGGCGATAGACCAAGTTGTCTTCGTTACGTGACTGATAAAGAATGTGAGATATTAGAGGATCATCCAGGTTTAGGCTACTGTGAAGCGGGTGTTGATTTTTGCTCAAATTTGGATAAAGATACGCCACCCCGAGAAGGAATACCTGAGGAAGCTCATGTATATGAAAAAGTTTTTGATCACGAAAAAGTCAAAGGATTTTTGGTGAGCCAAGGAAAAAAGCCAATGAATAACAAAATCAGAGATATTGCTTTTGCGAAACAGGTTGCTAAGACATCTAAAACACCGTTAGATGATTTGAAAACAGAACAATTGATATGGCCTAAATGATTCAATACTACCACTTCGATTTGCGAACATTAATTTTTTGTAAATTTTTTTTTCGTCCTGAATCAGGATTATAAGCTTCCCCGTCTTCGTCGTCAGAGACCATATTCTTAGATAGTTCCCAGAATTCCTTGGAACCTAATTTAAAGTCGCCATGCTTCGCGGCCTTATACCAAAACACCTGGTCTTGCAGCTTATTAGACTTGGAGTTATTGTCAATCACCAAACATTCATAATTCTCTGTGCACTGATCCATGACTTGCGCAAATGACTCAAAATTGGGAAACATACCAGCATAGTTTTCCCAAATTCGCTTTCTGTTATTAATATAGGGTTCGCGAAGAATAAATACATAATCGATATTGGTTCTTAAGTTGGGTGGAATACCGAGTGGATACTGCATGGTAATAATAAGCATAATTTTCCAGTGACGACCATTCATAAAAAGCATTCTCATCATTTTATCTTTTGTCCAAGACGCATCAAAAAGGCAGTCATCAAGAATTACAAAAGCACGCGGATCTATATTCGATCGCCGTTTATATGCTTCCTCTTCCCTTTTCATTTGTTTCAATACGGCTTTTTGACGTTTTAAAATATTTTCAACAATCGCCGTATTATATTCGTCATGGATAAATAGTTTAGGAACGTGGGAGGAATAAAATCCGTTTCCGGCTTCAGTTCCAGAGATTACTGTTCCGATGGGTATATTTTGATGATAGTAAAGAAGATCTCTTACTAAGAAAGATTTACCGGTATCACGTCTTCCAATTAAAACAATTACAGGACCAGCATTTTTAGATGGATCAAACCTAATATTTTTCATATCAAACTTCTTTAGTTCAAGTGTCATTTTATCGATTAATATTAAAAAAGAAATTATAATAGGTAATAAAACGAACAAATCATTCTTAAAAAAATAAGTTTAAAGTTTAAAAAGATTGTATACTAAAGAGTTAATGTTTGAGCAACGAAATATTATAGTCAAAGATGAAGATTTAGCAAAACAACAAACATATATTCCAATTTACAATCAATATGCTAAAGTTTCAGATCAGATCTTAGATTATCCAATAAAAATTAAAGTAGCTGAAAAACATGCAGAAGCTTACAATGGATTTATTGGAGTAACAGAAGATATGCAAAACATCCCTATATTTGTTAAATATTGTCCTTTGAGTGATCCAATAAAAATTATGGTTGGTAAATCAAAGTATTCGGACTTTAGTCTTCCTGAATATGGTAATGATGATCATATATTCGCCGATAAAAACAATTCTGCCTACGTGGACAGTTTTTTCTCATATATCACATCAAAATTACTTCATGATCATAAATTTTTACATGGCTTAGATTGTTATGGATCATGTCTAGCTCTTAAAAAGAACTTCCGGGTGGATATTGTGGATGATTTAGAATACTTGTTCGAATCTGAGCATTTTATGGCACATAAAGAAGAATTTAAGATTTCTGATAATTTATACGAGCAATTCCAACCATCACAGTCATGCAAATATAAAAAGAAATTAAATATTGATTTGGAAAACGATATTTTCGATTTAGAAATTGATGAATTAGGTGTAGATGAGCAATGTGTAAAACAAGAATTAACAGTGACCACCCTGAATATGTTAAATGAAGAGACAGAAAGTGTTTATAACCAAGAAAAGGAAAAGGATAAAACCGAAAGTCATCACACCGGCTCTTCTTCTGCAACATGTTCATCACGAACTTCAATTACCACCGATGATGAGGATGAAGACGATGGATTAAGTATTTCGGAATGTGAAATTGCAAGCGATGATGAAGAATTTATTGATTCTAATAATTCTTCCAGAAGCAGTTCAATTTACTCATGTGAAGATGAAGAGGAACCGGTTTATGTCTATTTGGATGTTATGCCTACCAATATGGTTTTCTTGGAAGCGTGTAGTGATACCCTAGATGACTACATGTTAAATAATGAACTGAGTGAGAACGAGTGGAGTGCTATCCTAATGCAGATTGTCATGTCACTTATTACCCTTCAAGAAAAACTCCTATTCATTCATAATGATTTGCATACTTCGAATGTGATGTTTGTTCCTACAGACAAAGAATTTCTCTACTACCGTTTTGAGGACCGTTATTATAAGGTGCCAACGTATGGAAAAATATGGAAAATTATTGATTTCGGTCGCGCCATATATAAGTTTAAGGGAAATGTCATATTCAGTGATAGTTTTAGCGAAAAAGGAGACGCCTCGACCCAATACAATTGCGAGCCTTATTTAAATCCAAACAAACAAATCGTTCCTCCAAATTTTAGTTTTGATTTATGCCGATTGGCATGTTCGCTGTATGATTATTTTGACGAAGAAGAAGACGATAGACTTAATAAAATAAAGACTCTTATTGAGGGTTGGTTGAAAGACGATAAAGACCGCAATATTCTTTATAAGAAAAATGGTGAGGAGCGCTACGAAGACTTTAAATTGTATAAGATGATCTCCCGAACAGTTCACGGGGCTATACCTAAAAGTCAACTATCAAGAAAGATATTTACTCAATATTTAGTGCCACGAAAAAATATTAAGAAAAAAATGCATATGGTGATGAACATTGATGAAATTCCAGATCTTACTAAATAACTTAATTAAATCAAAATTCGGGTTTAGATGTGAATGCTGCGGTGGCTGCTCCTCCTTTCTGTTTGATTGTAAAAGTGGAAAAACCTAAGGTATCTGAAATGACATTTGTCGCCAAGACAGATAGAAATACCAGACAACTTTCGCGACCTATAGTCTTAAGCCTTTTTTTATCTTCCGTAAATCTGTTAAGTGCTAAATTTGCTAAAAGATAGGTTACTGCTGTAATAATACCAAATATAACTGCTGCTTGCATTTTAATATACAAGCAACAATTATTAATTATTTATACGAAATTCATTACATTTTTTTACAACGTTTCGATATCTAAATGAATGTTTGCGTCCTCACTTGAAATATTGAGACTTTCTTCCATATCGTCATCGCCTTCGGCTTCTTCAAGCAGTCGGCGAGCGTGATTTTCATTACTGATGCGTTCTAATGTGGTTACGTCCTTGGGCGCATGCACGTTTTCGACCAGTTTATCGACCCCTTGAGCCCGATCTATATTGGAAAATGTAAGTTGCTTGGAAGGTTCTGGTGAAGAGGGTGAAGCTTGAGGGATAGAATCCCACGGCATTGGGGTTTGGGGTGTGACATTTGCTACAGGTTCAGTAAAGCTTGTGGTTGTAGTAATATCGCCGGCACCTTCTACAGGAGTGCTTTCGCTTGTTTCTGCAGTGGCTGTAATATTTCCTTCCCCCCCTGCAGTTTGATGTGATTGTTCAGGTTCTGCTACGGATGCTGGCTCTGGTTCGCTGAGAGTAGTAACAACGGTCTCTACATTCTCTTCAACCGTCTTGTCTAAATATGCCTTGAGAATACTTTCGATTGGGATACTCTCCCTAACTGCTTCTAAAATGCATTCGCGGACCATGATTTCCATCTCTCTATTGTTGCGCTGCTGGTCGAGCGGTGCGATGTTTTCTTCGTAAAGGTAAATATTTGTATACAGCTTTCTTGCAAGAAGAATGTATGTCTTATGAATGAATGCATCTAATTTAGGAATCTCAATATCAATAGCACGATGTTCCATACCAACACGAATGCAGGTGAGAGCTTTCAACTGAATCACGTGAACACAGGTAATAAGATCCTCTAAATAATCACATCCGCTAGTGTTCGTGATTCTCTCAACTTCCTTTGCCACAATCTCAGTATTCCACTTTGGGATTCTGCTGAGAAAATTCTGAAAGGTCATAAGATATTTATCTTCCTCCTCATTATCAATACAGAGCTGATATGCTTCTTTATAAATCGAATTACAACCCGAAATAATACAGGGGGTCAATATGGAAACTAACCGAGACACCCATTCGTTATTCGATTCTTGAAGACTTGAAATATTGTAATCATCCATCTTTATGTATTAAATTAAATCAAATATTTCTAAATTGTCTTTCATACGAAATATTAAATATAATAAATATACCATAAGCAATTTTTCGTTTTTATAGAATGATTTGATTGCGTGGTAGTAAATTTTGACTTCGGTTGAGGTCTTGTAATATTCTATAAGATCGTAGGAATTGTAACCTTTAGTATATAGTTCATCCGTCACCTCAAAAAAATTAGTATCCTCTTTACTGCATTTGCTTAATATCCGATTCATTTGGGATGCCTTATTTTTAATAAATTTATCATATTGACTATGCATTTTTCGGGTTGTATTTTTTAAATAGGTATGAAGATTTTGAGGTTTCCCATCGATAATCGGGAAATAGACGTAGATGTCGCAGAACCGGGAGAGAATGGGACGAAGAAGTTGTTTTTTGCTCTCCACAATCACAAAGAATCGTGTTGACTTGGAAAATACTTCTATGCATCGGCGAAGTGCTGACTGAGCATCGACCGTGAGACGGTCTGCATTATACAGCATAATAATTTTGAATTTGTTTTCAGAATGAACATGACTTTTAGCAAACTGTTTTATCTCATCCCGGATAAATTGAATACCCTTTCCCAGGGCACAATTGATTTTCATAACATTCTGCCTTTTTTCTTCACCATTGGGAAAAATAGTGTTAACATAATCATTGACGATCGTTTTTTTGCCTGACCCATGTGGACCATAAAAGAGAAGATGTGGAACATTATTATTTTTTAAAAAGCCGTTTAATTTCTCTCTAATTTCGGTATGGAGTTCTTTTTTTTCAGTCATTAAATAAATTTAACTATTTACTTTTTAAACTTATAAAAAATAAATAAATAATAATCATCATGGATCAACAGATATTTTTTGTCCAGTTGGATCGTTAATTGCATCAAGTTTAAAAACCGATCCATCCTTATCAGCTCCATTATCTTCAATTAAAAATCCTGGGTTGTCAGCCTGCGGGTATTTATCTATAAGGCCCACAGTAGTTGGTGCTCCTTGTGGAAAGTTTTCAGTAGCACTTTCTTTGGAAAATTGGATAGAATCGTCATCGACAAACCATACACCTTGACTAGTATAACAGGTTATTTTTGTTCTATCTTCAAATTTACTGTTCCATGTTAAGGCGCCTTCCCCTAAAGAAGAAGATAACTGGGCGGGGAATTCATTAAATTTACCTAGAAATACTCTTCCTGTTGCTGAATCTGGCGTTCCAATAGTTACAGTATTGTTACTTATTTTTACATTTTCTATCATACTATCAGCACCATTAATATTAATTATTGATTTTTCATCTAATCCAGAAGATATGCTACTTGTTATTTCTGCTCCTGTGTTACTATTTGGATTAATAATTTTTCCTGCATCAATTACATTAATAACACCATTATTATCAATTTTACCCGTGTCTTCAGTTCCATCATGAGTTACATCTAAAGATAAAGTCCCCTTAATGTTTGCAATACAATCTTCATGAATACCCAATAATGATTTATTATCTAATTGTAAAACATTTACTGAAGCTATATCTAAACGGTTGATAACAATAAATGATAAATTTTTAACGTCGAAAGTATACGCTTCATCAGAATCTTCTACTTCTAAATAATCAAAAGCTAAATTATATTTACCTATATCAAAAGTTGCTTTATCAGATTTTATTACTGTTGTTCCTTCGACTCTTGCTGTTCCTGCTTTAATAACAGGGATAGCCGACTCCGGGGTGGGCTCAACTTCAATTTGTTTTACTATACCAGTAGCACCTAAAGTTAAAACTCCATCAATAAGTATTTGACCCAAAATTCGTGTTGTTTGGTCTGATATCAATTTAACACTGCCAAGATCATTAATAATTCTTCCACCGTCAATTACTAGTCTTCCATTCTCTGTTAATGTATTACCATCGCCAAGATCTATAGTTCCTTTAACTGTAAGAGTTCTTCCTTGTGGGATTTCCAAATCTTCAGTAAATGTTGTTGTTTCATTTTCCGCTAAAGTAAAGTCTTCACCGTTATTTAATGCATCTTGAATGACTTGTTCAGGTATTTCACGTCCAGGACCTCCTCCGCCTCCCATTTTTATATATAATGGTTATAAAAATAAATAATAATCAGCATAAATTCACCAAAAAAACCGATCGCTCCTTATCAGTTTTATTATTTTTAATTAAAAATCCTGGGGAATCGCTTATTACGTTAAGATCCCGAATTCAAATGGAGCACCACCAATTCCATTATGCTCTTTATACCATGTATTAATTGTGAATCCTGGATTTTTAGCATTTGTGAATGGTGAACCACCACTAGGAAAAGATTCCTCACCATCCTTTAAATATGTTACTTTACCTAGAACAAATTCAATTTCAAATTTTTTCTCATCTGCCGTAGATCGTTTAACTTTGAAATCTTCATCTCCAGCACCAGGATTATAATGCTCATCCCATTCAATCGTTTTTGCAGTTGCCTTTAGAATCTTATCGGCTTCATTTTTAGTGCCCGCAATAACAATTCCATCACCATCTGTGGTAATTTGCTGATTTTTTAAGTTCAACCCAGTAACTGTTCCAGTTGTGATAATTTTTCCAAAAGAATCAGCTTCAATTGAAGAATTTGTATTTTCAAATTGTTTTATAGTTCCTTCATTATTAATTGTTCCTGAATTTTTTAATATAGAATTATTTATTTCTAATATAGCCCCCGCACCGATATTAATTCTGGAAAAAATAGTTACCGGTCCATCTTCTATTGTTAATTTTTCCGTCACCTCCAATACAGGAGTGTTATTTTTATTCCCCACTATAAATGTATTATTTGAAAGTGTTAAATCTTTAGCTTCCCAACTTCCCATTGTTTCGTTGATGAAAAAATGCTTAAGTATGACATTACTTAACCTTAAAGGTGTTGGTATATCAAATTTATTAATCTCTAAAACGGGTTGGTCTGGGTTTGTATCATTCGTTATTCCCGTAAAAGAAAAGGGATTGGTAAGAAATTCACCTTCAAAAACAGCATATTTAAATTTAGTTTGACTACCTGCCAATAATTTGATATCAATTGGGGAGCCGGCTGTAACAAATAGCCCATTAAAATTATAAAATCCGTTATTGTCTACACTCACAATACCACCTGGAAAAACCGAAATATAGAGATTACCATTAATATCGATTGTTCCATTATTGGTTACTGCGGAGCCTGTCTTTATTTCTATTGATGCCTCATTATTAGTTATAGTTCCATTATTAATTAAACTACCTTGTATTTCCAAACCAGCTTCTCCTAAATCAATAGTTCCGTTGTTAGTTAAAGTTCTTCCTTCTGGAATTATTAAAATTTTGGTTAGATTGGTTGTTTCATTTTCATCTAAAGTAAAGTCTTCGTCATTATTTAATGCATCTTGAATGACTTGTTCAGGTATTTCACGTCCAGGACCTCCTCCGCCTCCCATTTTTAATGTATATACTTATAGGATATAAAAATTTTTTATTGTTAATTATTTATTATGTATTCGAATGATGATGAATATAGAGCTCACTTATTATCTTACTTTAATCTAATCGATTATAATAATGATGTTATCATGCAAAAAATAGAATTGTTACAAGAGAAGATTAAAGATATAGATGAAATTAGAGAGAAAGCTTTAGAAGCAGGATCAAGGATAAATTCCACAGATCTTGAGTTATGTCTAATATTACTGTTTTCATATGACCATTTTCACGAGTTTAGCAAACTTTTAGAAAAATATAATATTAGTGTTTAATATATACTCGATGAGTGCAAACAATAAACCCTATTTACCATTCATGGAATTTGGTCCAGTATCAACAAGCAATAGAAATACACCAAGTGATTATTGCTTGGAACAAAAAGAAAACACAGATAATTTAGAGTGGCGATTAAACCCACATGGGTCGGGGGGGATGGCAGTAACGCCAGCTATAACTAATGCGGGGACAGTGCCACCCAGTAGAATATGGCGTGACCAGTTATCTGAAAATCCAATTGATACCGAAAGTTGGCTTATGAACTTAGATCAGCGCTTAGGAGATTGTCCGGATAAGCGTGCTAAATTCTGTCCAAAATTAAAATATTTACCTATGTTGTCATTTTTTGAGCGACCGAATGAGGTTATTATGCCAGAGCCTTTAGAAGTTAAGTGGAATGAGCGTGCTTTTCCCGTTCCACAGAAATAAAAATATTCATATACTATAATAATGGCTCTTACCAGCATACGCAACGAACCTTGTCGCATAAAAAAAGAATTACAACAGATGACTGATATGGGAAGATATCAGATTGCCACTCCCGGACCAGGTGCAAATGTTGGCTTTGCCGAGGATCCCCATATCAGATTGCAAAAATGGGGCGCCAACTTGCGCACCAATACAATTAATACGGAGAGCGATTTAATGGGATTGACACGATCCTTAACAAGAGACTGTGCCCCATCAAATGAATATAAAACTATGAGAGCTCCTAATGAAAAACTGAATTATGGAACTATTGAGGCGACTACTGAGGAGACTCGGGCTGTAAATCCAGCATGGACCTTACTTGATCAACCAAATACTAGATTTGAGTATTTGCATCACGACCCCCAACAGCACGTTTTTCGATCTCCCGCATTATATGGTGGAAAAAGTTCTCGCATAGAACAAAAAAATCAATATAATCATTTTAATAAAAACAGCAATTAAATAATCTTTCAATAATATAGTTAAGAATGGACGCAGCTATATTAGGATTAGTTGGATTAGGTGGGTTATATACTATAGCCAATCAAGAAAAGCGAAGTGAAAAAAAAATCCAGATGAAATCGGTGCCTCAGCCTAAAGGCATTGATACGTCACTTGTTGACACAACGGAACAAGAGAAACGATACCCAACCGCGAAACAGGCTACGGAAAAATATAAGACTCAACAGCAATTTAAGAAGGAGGTAAAATTCGATATTCCTGCACCACCTCAAAAAGATTTTACGCATAATAATATGGTTCCTTTCTTCGGTGCCAAAATACGTGGACGTAGTGCAGATTGCAATCAATCGGAATTCTTATTGGATAATTTAGCAGGAACTGGGTCCCAAATTATACATAAGAAGGAACAGGCCCCATTATTTAGACCTGAAGATAATATTCAATGGGCCCACGGTGCACCAAACAACAGTGATTTTTATCAGAGTCGTGTGAATCCAGCAATGGCGATGAATAATGTGAAGCCATGGGAAGAAGAACGTGTCGGACCAGGTTTAGGTCAAGGTTTTACAACCGAAGGAAGCGGTGGCTTTAATTCTGGTATGGAGGCAAGAAACGCTTGGCTTCCTAAGAACGTGAACGAACTTCGCACTGTTACAAATCCAAAGGTTACTTATGGATTGAAGGGTCATGAGGGTCCTGCCGATTCTTATATTAAGGACCGTGGAAGTTTAGGCATTGTGGATAAAAATAGACCGGATACGTATTTTATAAATAGCCCAGAGAGATATTTAACAACAACAGGCTTAGAAAAGGCACAAACAGCCCGTGGTATTGAGGAACTTAAGCATCAAAATCGTTTGGATACCACTGTTGAATATGGTGGTGTTGCAGGTCGTAGTGATAAGCAAGCTGGTAAAGCTCCAGAAAATTATCAAGATCCTAGACATCCTCATACCTTCGGAGAGATGCGTGGAAAAGCTCATACAGCCGGAGGCGCCCAGCCTGCAAGCGAAGGAGATTATGGTCGTTTAGGACACAAGGTTCTTCCCAATAACCGTGCTACTGTCCAGCAAAATACAGAATACGGACGGGTTGGTGGTCTAATGGGTGCTGTTATTGCACCTATTTTAGATGTATTGCGTCCATCGCGTAAAGAAAATGTGATAGGCAATATTCGTCTTTCTGGTAATGTTCAGAAAAGCGGAGCAGGAGGAGAATATGTCTATGATCCAAATGACGTGACAAAGACAACACTTAAGCAGATGTCCGAATGCTCACCTTTCCATCTTAACGTTGAAAAGAGTGGTGCTGGTGGTGAATATGTCCACGATCCAGATGATATAGCTAAGATGACTATGAAGCAAACCACAGAGCATTCTCCATTCCATCTTAACGTTCAAAACCAAGAGGCAGGTGCCTATGAAGTTTCCGAACAACAGGCTACATTTAATCAGCGTGATACGACAAATTACGGAGATTACGGTGCAGGAGGAGACGCTTCCGGATTACATTTGGTCGATAATTATTTACGTCAGAGAAATAACAATAACAAGCAGCAGGCGAAGGCACGAGTCCATGGTAATATGAATATGTTCAATGGTGATATTACGCAACGCAATAACAATATAAAATCGTGTGAGAATCCTAGAAATTGGGTTCCATCAGCACGTATTAATACTATACCTACGGTGGAACAGCATGGGCGCCTACAAGGCACACAAAGTTACGATAATAATAAGACTGGCGCCGACCGCATGAATCCAGATTTATTAAATGCGTTCAAAAGTAATCCCTATACTCAGAGTTTAAACAGCTGGGCATAAATTATCTAAATACTACATATATATAATT
>TARA_B110000858_G_C17809817_1_pt1 | contig 14299 bp, 13 predicted proteins | sample TARA_B110000858 | Tara Oceans TARA_B110000858 (sample SAMEA4398247) | marine metagenome | biome: Polar Biome; feature: [SRF] surface water layer (ENVO:00010504); material: water (ENVO:00002006), including particulate matter (ENVO:01000060) such as... | depth 5 m | reverse complement strand
TAAAAACAAAGGTCAACCTTTATACTATTTCTTTTTGTACACCGTTTACGAGTCTGCAGGATTGCGAAGATGTTTAGTGAGACATTTTATTTTTAGCTCTAGTCGCGAGTTTGTTAGTGCTTTTGCCAATTCTTCAATAGTAGTCGAATTGTCCGGGTTTTCCTCTTTAATAATCTCTGCGATCTCTCTCCAAATTCTTGGTAGTTCACCGGATATGGTTTTTTTCCATGTTTCGTATCCTGGGTGGAGCACAGTGTACTGTACGTTCGGAACTATAATTCTCATATAAACCTCCATCAGCTTAGACAGATCGTCGTCTTCCTCGTCTTCCTCGTCTTCCTCCTCGTCCTCGTCTTCCACGTCTTCCTCGTCCTCCTCGTCCTCTGCCCCCCCGGCGTCGTCTTTTCTGAATTTTGTTACTTTCTTTGAATAATTTTTTAGATCCTTTGGTGTTCTAAATACTAGAATGGCAGTATCCCATTGATTATTATTATATAGATTTCCATTTAGATATTCGACCATATCTTTCGCATTCATCGAAACTGTGTGTGCAAAATTTATTTCTGAATCCGCACAATCTAGGTCTTGAACTAAATCTCGTAAATTATTGTCCTCATATTGAAACGGTTTCAGAGAATCCGAATACGTGAAAAAGTCTACAGTTTCCTCCATGTAAACCCTCTTCTCAACTCTCATTGCTGTCCAATGACCCACTTCGGTAGAACCTTTCATGTAAAAGACCATTCCCATGAGACCCTTCATATTTAATATTTCAGCTGCGTGGTTTGCCCATATATCATTAGTTAACCGTAATAGTATTGAGCACACATTTTTGTCGTCTTTCGCGTCTGCCCTAATGGTATCTACTTTTTTTATTTTGTCTCCTAATGCACACAGCATATCGGATGATTGCCAGTTGGTACATCTACCAAAGAGCATTTTCAAGTCATCTATTTCATATGTGTATACATTTAAATTGTTCAATGCATATATACCACAATCATTACCTCGCTGTTTTTGTGTCGGACTCATGTAACTTGGACCGCTAGACAATCTATATTTCATAGATTCCCTAAAGTAGGTTGTCATCAGCCTTTCTTTAGTAAATCTTCGTTTAGGAGCCCCATGGACATAATGTTGACCTTCGTATAACCCTAATATAATAAAATTATCGTAATCGTATATCTCGGTAGGTGGTCTAATAATTTCGACACGCTTTTGTGAAGAGCCACGATCGTAAAAAATATATATGGGACGGTTAAAAAACGCAGCAGCTGCACTGACGATAAGGTTATCATCTACCCATGTTCCTGGTGTCGCCTGTTCGGTATAATACTTTCGTAGTGCCGTTTGCCATAGATCATTCATTGTAGTCCATGTATCAACATCCAGATTAGAAGAGTCTTCGTCTAAAGCCGGATTTTGTTTACCAAGACGTTCTTGCATTGACGTAATGTAATCGACGTTAGAACTTAAAATTATTTGCTCTAGTTTGATAACAACTTGGGATCTCAGGTCGGCTGCGGTTATATCTAAGCTCATCCCGTCTTTCAATGCGTGGTAAAAACAGTCCCCTCCCCCATCATTGTTCGCCAATGTTAGTTCGTTTGCCAACATGAGTTTCTGTAATCGCGCCCGGTGTTGCCTCCCCCGGATTGGTGCGTCATCACCACTGCTTACAACCACAGGTTCACCCCTGCTCATTTTAGTAACAACCTGCGGGGGTTTATAGTCTTCGTTTGGTTTCCATGAATTAAGAATGCTAGTGGCATTCTCGTGGAACGCAGAGTACTTTTTCTCTTTTAAATCTCCCACGCGGGCGTCAATACGTTCCTGTGAATTATAGTCTGACCCAACATTGTCATATAGCCCCTGTTGTCGATCTCCCTTTGTTTCAAATAAGAAATCTGTGTTATAGCAACTGTATCTATTAAAATTCGTTTGGAACTTTTCCTCTTCCGCGTCCTTAATTTTCATTCTGTTCTTTAATTCTGTGCGAGTATACCATTGTTTGGGCTTTGTGTTTTTCCCTGTCTTGGGAGGTTTGTACAGTCTCTCCATGGCACTGAGCATTTCTTCCAGCTGGTCTACATGTATTTCTTTCTTGAATTTTTTTAATGATTCAAAAGTTTTTTCGTTTAATTTTGAAGGGTGCACGCCGTCGAGGTGCATGGCGTACCGCAGGGCAATGGGTATTCCATTCGTGCGAGGTGTGGACCTTGCGTCAAATTGATCGTCAGTTGACTTATCGTCTGTAATGAAGTGAATAGAAACGAGTGCTTCAAGATAATTATGAAATTGCCGATTTACTTCCTTTTTACCATCATGTGACTTAAACCATTCTGTTTCCCATGTTCGACTCCCCGCGATCGCGTCGATTTCTGCTAGCATTTCTTTTTTGAAATCACTGCTATTTTTATTAGAATATAACTCACTTAGCACTTTAATGATTTTTTCCTCTTCGTTCCCTCGCGCCTTGACGAGTGCACTTTTGATGTACTTTGCAAATTTGACTAGAAACATGAAGTCTCTAGAATCGTAGTTTCCAATTGCATTTTCCATGAATTTTTTCTTTTCTTTTAAACTTTTTTGGGCTTGTTCGTCTGTGGTAGCTTTAATTTGGGCGTCTATATCGCTAACGAGTTCCAGGTGCTTGGGATCACCAAAATTAGCAAACCGATCAATCATATCTGTAAATTCGTCAAATGTGAACACAATATTTGGTTTCCCAGCTGCTTTGTTTTGAGCATTTATGCCTGCTTTAATTAGGACATCCTTCATGTACAACCATCTTGGGTCTTTAATAGCGTTCAATTGTTTTTTCAAGGCTAGTGCTTGTTCTTGTAATTTTTTGTTGTTTGTGGCACTAGCCTTTTTAAGCTGTTGTTTCGCTTGTTTAAGATTATCTTCTAAACCAATCCTTACATCCTTTGGATTTTCTGACATAGTAGTCACTCCTGTTCCCTGAACGAGATTGGTGAAGAGTTGAAATTTTCTAGGTTTAGAATTGGCTTGTTTAGCCATTGTTTTCATAAACCTATCTACATTTAGACTTTTTTTGGCATCCAAATTCGTGACACCCCAAAAATTCTTTAAAATGTCATCCTGATCCTCGGGCAGTATCTTGAGTTCTTCGAAAAGTAGAGTGACGTATGATTCGGTATAACCATTTAGTTTGGTGTAATAATCTTCGAAATCTCTTTTATAAAGTGTATCAGTGGGCTTCAAGAACCACTTTGGGAATGCGTCTCTTACTCCGTATCGATACCCGAAGCCGTCTTCGTTTTTTGTATTAAGATAATCTATTGCATACTTCCAGACACTTTCGGCTATTTCTGATAGTTTTTTGTAAGGAATACTAAAATTACGACCAGACGTAGTTTGATCAGCACTGGCGTCATCGTCATCATCGTCGGACTTCGTACCGCTATCGGCATAAAAGTATTCACCATCGTCATCATCGTCTTCACCATCGTCATCATCGTCATCATCATCATCAGAACTAAGCTCTCTAACCTTGTTTTTTGTTTTCTGTATCTTTTTTTCCAGCTGCTCATAGAATTTGTTAATTTCGAATAAATGTTTGACTCCATCATTTGTTTGTTTAAAACCTGCCCCTATTATTACATTATCAAAACGTTCTTTGGTGTCCCACACGGGTCGAAGTGACACATACTGGTGGTATATCTCGCTTAGTTTCTTTCTAATCCCTTGTTTCAGTTTTTCGTACTCTCGACTTTCAAGAAAAGTTGGCTCATATACCGAATAATAATTATTGCCGGCACTCTCCATGAAATCGGTAATGATCTCAAATATTTGGTCTTTGTTGAAAAATTGAGTCAGGCGATTTATTTTTTCTGTTCGCGTGTCGTTGAACTCTAGCCATTTTGGACACGCCGCGCCAATAAGTGCGTCTACATCTTTGCGTGCTACGTAAAAACAAATACGTTGATTTTTGTCTTCAATTTCTTTAAGTTTTTTCGCGATTTCTTCTCTCTGAGACAGCCTGCTGTCGTTGGTAAAGAATTTTAGAGGATTTGCAAACGAAATAAGCCACTTCCCGCCAATGTAGTTGATGTAATGACTGGAGTGTTGCAGCTCAAACGCAAAACAATCAATGCTTTCACTATTCAGGTTATAACTGTGTGCCTGGGTGCTTTTTCCTCTCCTGTGTGCTGGGTCCATATATTTCACATTCACTAGGTTGTTAATTGGGGTTTCCTCTTCGTTAATATATTCCACCTCGTGACTACCTTTTTCCAGTTGTGTTCGTTTAAAATTGACCAGGTTGGGTACCCTGTGCTCAAATGCACCTTTGCGAGTATGAGGGGGAACGTATTTGTATTTACCTCGTTTATCCTTCACATATTCGCCCCGTTTAAGTTTATATCCACCGTCAGTTGATTCTAGAAATCTCCCTGGCGCATAGGATATACTGGTTGGGTTGGCAAGAGTAACTTGTAGGCGATTATTCATCTGATCTTTCGCTGTAGGCATTCTAAGTTTAAACAGTTCGCCGTTGTGTTCAACTACCGTAGCAATAGACATGGTTTCGTACCAAATGTAACCAACATTGTTTTCTTCATTCTTGTATTTGACATATGATATAGGTACAGTTATGAACTTATCCCCTTGTGTGAGGCTGACATTTATGTCGCCCATTTATTTGTATATCATGTGTATTTATACGCGCGATAAATTTGTAATGAGCGCACAGCAAGAATTATTAAAAAATTTGATGGAGCGTGCGGGTGTCAAAAAATCAAGAAAACGAGCTAGAGACACGGTGTATCAAAAAGAAAGTGCATATGTAACATGTCCAAATACAAAGATGCGCTTAGAATCATCCGTCACAGACTTGCCTTCTTCCGAGGTGAGGTCCCCGAAGCAGGTGGAAAAGAACTGTTAGCCAGGGTACTTATGGGTACAGACGACCTGCAAAAGTTGGAAGAGATAGAAAGTTTATACGAGCCGACATCATACACATGGGAGGGGGGTATGTTTGTGGAGTATATTACACCGGAAGTATGCCGCCACATACAGCTTATTTACATGGAGAAGGGATTAGGAAATGATGAAGGAAGTGACACTGAAACGTGTGGACAAGAGACTTCAGACCATCCAAACCCTGTTAGAGGAGGGGAACCGGAGTCTAAACGACTCAAGGTTGGAGCTAAGTGAAGAAATAGGTCATTTACACGAGAAGGTAGATAAAGTCCAAGATACAGTCTCTTATATTAAAAAGAAAATGACACGCCTTACGCCTACTCGTCTCGGCTTTCTGTTGGTCCTACTATTTTCTTTATGGATCTGGTCACTATACTGGTTTGGTGTTGTAAAGACGAGTTTATGAGGTATATTACATCTGCAGCAATGTATACAGAGGTAAAAATCCTAATGTACATGTCATCATACGTCAATAGAACATACACATGCTGAACGATGAGAGCGACCCATACGTATTGGAATACCTCTATGTTTAATGTGTTCAATCCAAACATGAGCGTGTGTACGACGAATTGTGTGTAGCCAAATATCACCGTTACGTCTTCTTGGTAGGTGAACAGCCCCGCATATGCGAAATCATGGAAAAATAAAATAAACACGCATGTTTTGAACAGATGTTCTAGGTACTTTACTTTCCCCTTTACCATGAGTTCTTTAGCCTGTGATATCATCAGAATTAGTTGTAACAGTATTATGATGACATTGGTAACACACTCTGCAAAGAAAGACACACCTTCTTTTGTTGGGAAGAAGATGTATCTCCAAGCCCTCACGGCAGATATCATCCACGCGAGCCCAGACATTACTGCAGCCAGACCCAATAGACCGGCTGCAGCGTATCTAATTCTTTTAAATGGGAACAGATTGTGAAAAAGCATTACGACCTGTGCAAATGCATTTGCGTAGTGGTATACTGTAAGTGTTTTAAATGATAACGAAATACACACTAAGAAGAGCTGTGCAATTACAAAGGTAATCATTATATGAACGGTTATGTCCTTAAATATACGGTGTATAGAATAAGACTGAAATAATTAAAATGTTGCGGCTGAAGGACGTGGACGCCAAAGCGGACGAAAAAATTTATTCCATGGATGTAAGTAACAAGGGAGCAAAGCAATTCATGGCTCGCACGTTGCCCTCCATGTGGTCACTGATGCAGACTGGTAAGCGAAACTACTGTGAAATAATTGAAGACCGCCCGTGTCATATGTATTTTGACCTAGACGAAGGGAATGTAAGGCAGCAGTGGGCAGTGCTCGAAAAAATGCTGAATGCAATGTTTTTCGCTCTAAAGGATCAGGTTGGCACTGTGCAATACATATTTTTAGATGCCTCAAGGGGTAAAAAACAAAGTGCACACATTATTGTAATGGCTGAAAAATATTTATTGGAATCGCCCGTTCAAGGTAGGTCTTTGTACCAGAGACTAGTGGATATTTATGGGGACGATGTTCCGAGCATTGATTTAGGTGTGTACACACGAAACAGATGCTTCCGCATGCTTGGAAACTCCAAGTATGGTCAAGACCGCCCGCTGGTAGGTCTGCCATGGACGATGGAAAACTGGGTACGGACCCTCATACAGCCCGTTCGATCCAAAGAAGTTGCAAAACTAGGACTACATCGAGTGACGAGCGCCCCTATGCGGAGTACACTGATACCACCATGTGTTGAAGCAGTACTGGACTGGGCAGGTGCCTCTGACTATAGGTGGAAAAATGATTTAGAATGGGTTTGGACTGGACATTTACAAAAGGGTGTGTGTAAAATTGCGGGTCGCGTGCACAGTAAAAACAACCGTTGCTTTTTTTTTACAGCACCAGATAGATTTGCTGTTTGGTGTCACCACTGCCACAAGATACGCAACGAAGCTATACCAGAGGAGCTGCAATTCGAGGTTATGAAATTTTTAAATCAAGTCATTAAAATTTGAACACTTTCTTTATATATGTTCTTGTACGTGTTGGTCCAATGTGAGTTCATCAGTCTACTAATATTGAACGATTCGCCATGGAGATACCATGGTTGTTCTTTTAACCATTCTAGTACCAACCCGCAAACAAATTTAGGAAAGTGTCGCAACCTGTAATAATGGTACCACTTTACAGCGATATCCGTGTGTACACATATGTGTAGGTCTTTCATAATAAGCTGAACGCCGTTATTGCTGTCCAACGTCTTGCCCGAAGAACAGCATCTTGAATGTAATGGAACTGTATTTACCTGAGTAATCGTATGTGCATTATGTACGTACATAAGTTCCGGACAGGCAGATTCTATATATTCAGTACAGATTTTTACTCTTTCGTCTGTCATAGCTTGTAATTCTTTCGTGTTTGGTTCAGGTTGACCACAAATAACTTTGTACACGTAGGTTATAAAAAAGTCCATATAAAAGATTTAACGAATACTTATATATATTGCCTCAGTCCAAGTGTGCGCGTCTGATTGTTATGTGAGCTTTTGTGATGTTGAAAGAGATGTCGAAACCTTCTTGTTCGACATGTTTTAAAACAGGATATGATAAGCATTCTATATCCTTTACGACTAACTTGTTTTCTTCTACGGTACATTTGAACTCACAAATGTCTTCAATACCCAGAATAACACGTACAGCTGGGTCAAACACTCCGCACCTGTATTTTTCTGGGAGTTCTCCTCTAAATACTTCCAATGCGATTCTTCTTCTTTTCCTGGCAGCGCCTGTTTTTAAGCACTCGAGAAAAACACCATTCTTCAGATCTACTTCAATGCCCACGGGTGTTCTGATATCTTGAACGGCGTGCAAAGCATGCATGTGGAAATCATCGGGGTGTATAATAATTTTAAACCTGGTCGGCGTTTCAGAAAGTTTATAGTTTGTAACTTTGAAAAGTGTAAGTATGTCTTCTAGATATTTCTTGTCTTCGGGTAACATCTCCTCGAACATTTAAGCATATAAATACTACCACTCTCTATTCAAATGATACTAGGGCTGTGTGCTTTAGTTGTCGGAAATATTTTGGTATGGAGATCCGACGAAGAAACGACGCAGTTTTTTTCAGGATGGGTGCTGGGTGTGTTGTCCCTTATACTGGCTCCGGCTGCCCCTAGACTACCCAGATTCGTCTTGGCTGGGGTAGCGGGTGTTTTTATAATAATGAACGAGCAGAAACTGACAACGAGAGTGGATGATCTCCAATGCGTCCATGGGGACCAACGTATCATAGGTGGGGTAGAAACGTGTGTCTGTGTACCGCCTTATACAGGGGATATATGTGACACATGCGCCCCGGGTGCAATTAACGAGGGCAATGAAACACATCAAATCTGCTACACCTGCAGGCAACAGTACAGATTCCCTCATTGCACCGACTTGCTCCCAGGGTATCAGACAGAGCAAAAGTGCTTTGATCGCTGGGTACCTTCGTGTCGCCACGATTTCTTTGACCTATCTGAAAATCCAAAGACATATGATTCTGTAGTTGGTATTCGAAATATCTTATACGATATGGACGAAGACGAGTGTCTTGGTATCACCAACTATCCCGGCACTGTGTACTGCGACAAATGTAAAGATGGACATGCTGGACCAGACTGCTGCCCAGACGGCTCTTATGGTCAAAATTGTAGCGAAACAGTACCCGCCTGCAATGCCGACATGGATTATGACGCCGTGTTGAACGCAAATAAAATCCCAACAGGGTATGGACTCACGGATCCAGAGATATGTTATAATGCCTCCTGCACTTGCGGAGGGGAATTCATTGGGGATTCAATGTGTGTGTCCAATTTCTGTGTGGACGGTAAGTGTTCTGACCTGTCTAGGGTGCCCTTATACAAAGACAGGTGTGACTGTGACGCTGGAGTGGGTCCAGATTGCGTGACTCCGACGTGCTATGGGGGGACTAGGATGTGGAGCGGGAAAGGTATTTGCAGGTGTAATGCCAAGCATACTGATTCATATGGTGGTTTGACATTTGATTCGTGCGAGAAACAGACAGACGGAGACTGCTACCCGGGTTTGTTTGGGGACAGCTGCCAAGAGTGCCAGTGTGTGGTGGACGTGAAAGAACCATCTAGCACCCGCCAGTGTCCTAAGACACATTACGGGGTGTTTGAAAGAGATTTCCGAACAAAAGAATACATTGAAGACGATGATAAAAAGTGCATGGATTCTGGTATATGTACAAACGAACCCGACGATTGTGGTGTGGTTGAAGACGGTGCAGCCAGGTGTCTATTATTTACAAATCCAGATACGTACACTGCCATCCTGTTCGGTGGCGACAACTGCACGGACACAAAGGATTCGAAGTGCAGGGTCTGGGACCCTTGTCAGCCTAGATAAATTCTATGACCCAGCCCGCGCTATATTTTTCTAGAAATTCGTGATGCCTTAAAAGTTTCGTGAGCTTTCGTTCGACTTCCCAGTCTGTAGGGAATTGTAGAGCGTCTACCCAGCTATACGCATCTTCTGGGGAGGAGTTACGGACGAGTGTTATCAGCGAATCGTGAAAGTTTCGATTCCCTGAAACACGATTTACAATGAGTTGGGCAGCTGGTAACATAGAATCTTCAATAGTGACATGTACACCCGGAGTTTTACACAGCGATTCCATTAATGCTTCTTTCCATCCTTCTAGTGACCCTGTACATACCTCCTTTAAATCATAGTTTACCGTGTGCCTTAGAATTGTCGCCCTGCATGTGGGGCAAGACGTGTTTTCCCTTCTAATAATGTATTCGTCCGCACATTGTTTACATAAACCATGAGAACATGGTTGTAAAATATATGGTATCCGCTGACCGCTATATCTCTTTAGACATATAGGACACCGCGGTGTTGTCATTGGTTAGTTTCGGTCCATTACTTATACAGGTGTTGAATAACGGTGTATAAAGGGATGAGATGTTTTTTAAAGATGGAAAAACTTCGCCATTGCATTCTCCAAGTCAATGTCATCTGTTCGGAGCCGGACGAACAAGACCCTAGGAAAGAAATAGATGTAAACGAGTATACCGGCACTTGCTTTCGCATCAAACCTGATTTTCTTTCTGAACTTCCTTTCTTCTCATCCGACAAGATTTTCCTTTTGACCAACTTTCACGTATGCGACGAAGCAAACGAACGCCTCGCATACTTACGGACAGCATCCATGGGCAAATCTATGTTTACTTCGTACGTAGAAGCAGTAGTGCCCAGACTAGACGTTGCTATTTTGTCTATCAGCCCGGATTCTCAGCACGACAAATGGTTCTTAGCTGAAACCCCTACAGAGTACTTGAAAAAGATTAAAACAGCAGAGCTGTGTGCGAAACGTATTTCAAGCAAGACACGAAAGGTATCTACCATAGGGTTTCCCCAAGGATTAGAGAACCAGGTATCTTCTGGCTGGCTGGCAGGGAGAGGGTCGGACGAAGAAGAAATGCTGCAGTTGAATATGTCTATTAATAGCGGCAACTCTGGTGGACCTCTATTTGACGACAAGGGACGCGTGATAGGCATTTGCACCAGTACAATGGGGTGTGCAGAAGCGATTGCATTCGCAGTTCCGGCTTATTCGGTAATCAATTATTTTAAGAAATTTTACACTGCCCCGTATGGTTATTTCCCCCAATGGGGGGTTACGCTACTTCCAATGACCCATGCGTTTAAGAAAGTACACAAGATACAAGGCACTGGGGCTGTGGTGAACGAAGTGGACCCCCGGTCTTGTGTTCAGAAAATCATCAAGTCTGGTGATGTGATACACTCTGTTGGTGGTCATGTGTTGGATATGTTCGGTCTTATGAAAGATGAAACACGTGGTAGCAAAATTACGATTCACAATACAGAGTTTATCATGTCACTGGAACCAGAAATAGAAATCGTATTTTCAAGAAAAGGGAGAAAGAAAACGATTAAGGTTGGTCCACAGCCTATTCTACACAAGGTAACAGACAATTATAGGGAATGGTGCCCTAGAAAGGTCTTGGAATTTGGTCCGTTTATCTTCCAGAATCTGTCCACCAACCTTATGTCTTCTGAAGATATGCCTGTTTGTAAAAATATCAGATTACTCAACTTGATAGAGCAGTGTAAAAGCATGAGAGAAATTGTGATCATTAGCAAGATTGATCCAAACAGTTACATTGCTTCTCTTGAAAACCCAGAAGAATTTGATGAACTCATTAGCATAAATCGTACTAAAATTAAGTGCATGGACGATGTAGTAAAAGCATGCAGCACAGTTCGCCAAATGCAAAAGGATGGAGAAAAATATTTTAGCATGAAAACCACATCGGGTGAAATGTGGTTTACCATAAATAAAGTGTTAACTAAAAAAAGAAAGAGAGATTAAACCTTTTGGTACACCCTCATGTATGAATAATCAGTATTTACAGGTTTCCATGCGCGTATAAAATCTCTAAATAACCAGGCTATTTCTTGCACGTCCTCTTCTGCGCTGTCCCACTTTTCGGCAATTTTACTGGAATGAAACGATATCTCAAGGTACCCGTTTTTCACAATGGCTTTACTCTCCCTGAAATACCCCCGATACAAGTAAATCGATTTAAGATTTGTATTTTTTTTGTCCATGGCATGGGATACAACATGGTGTTTGAACGAATTAAACGGAGATACAACATTTTCTTCTATAAGAATATACGCATCGTTTATTTTTTGCCGACCATAAAGACTATACGTTCCACCCATTGTTCAGAAATATGGAAGTATATATACGATTATTGAGAATAAAAAATGATGCCAGACCCCAAAGATATGAAAACACTTGACCCATACATGCTTGCAGCAGTGACCTCTATCACGGCTTTATATCACATTTTCTCTACTATGAATATGCTTCCATGCGTTTGTTAATACCCCCTGTAGAACCAGTGCGCGTTTACAGTGTTCGTGATTATCCATGAATGCCAGCCTATAATACATATTATATTCCTTTTTGATGCGGTTTAAGACTAGCCATCTCCGGAGAGACGCTTGTATTAGGCACAGCGCAGCGGCTTCATGATCTTTCATTTTGGTAATACCGTGGAGTCTGAGCCATCTTTCTACGTTCGCGTGATAGCGTAATACCTGCTGCGCATTGAAACTGTGAAGATGTGCAAACGCGTTTGCTTCGGTCCAGAGATCCGTGTCGTTAGTCAAGACTGCCCGGATAATCAATCGTTCATATGCTTCGCTGGAGGTAAGGTTCATTTTAGAACGACCGTGTGAATAAATAGGTAAACTTTTTGATCAAAGGAAACAACAGTATATCCTTGGAGATAAACCAGAAAATGAAGCTACTCTTCCTTCTATTTGCCAGCGCAAGCGCGATTGATCTTACAAAAGACACATGGGATGCTAAAACTGCGGGAAAGTCTGTATTTGTCAAGTTTTTCGCCCCTTGGTGTGGTCACTGTAAGAAGATGAAACCTGCATGGGATAGCCTGATGGAGGAATACGAAGGTTCAGAGAGTGTTGTCATTGCAGACGTTGACTGTATTGAGGGAGGGAAGTCACTCTGCGACGAGGTTGGGGTAAAAGGGTTCCCAACGATCAAGTACGGTGATCCGAGTAATCTTCAAGATTACAGTGGTGGGAGAGACGAGAGTGAATTGAAAACATTCGCACAGACATTGAAGCCAGGATGTCTAGTGGAAACCCTTGAGAATTGCTCAGAAGAGGAGAAGAAAACTATTGCTGAACTGCAACAGAAACCTTATGATGATCTGAAAGCACTTGTATTGGCAGAAACAAAGGAAAGAGAACAGGCACATGATGATTTTAAGAGTGAGGTAGAAAAGCTGCAAGCTACATTTGAGAAACTTTCGAAAGATCGGGACTCTACTTTGGAGGATATTAAGGGACGCTATAACATTGGGTTTGTAAAACAACTTATTAAAAGTGAGAAAACTGATCTTTAAGCTACCATCTCTGCTTTAATTGCAGGTTCTGGTTCATAATTTAATAATTCTATACCTTCTACTTGTACATTCCTTAGCCCATCCTTTTCCCTCACAATACTTAACGCGGGCAATCTTTTAGGCAGTCTCCCCAGTTGCTCCCGCACTGCATCCAAATGATTCACGTATATGTGCGCATCACCCAAGATAATCCGCATCACACCTACTTCTAGATCACACTCGTGTGCGATAAGATGAGTAAGAAGTGCTGTGCTTGCAATGTTAAAGGGTACTCCCAAGAAGAGATCCGCGCTTCTTTGATACATCTGAACATGCAGGACACCACTTTGTACGTAGAATTGGTACAGAACATGGCATGGGGGTAATGATGCTGGAGTTCCAGGAGACCATGCGCACAGAACATGCCTCCTTGAGGTCGGACAATCTTTAAGTCCGTTAATGATAGCCTGGATCTGGTCTACACCCTGGTTTGAGTAATCTGTGTTGCAGTCCTTGTACTCTGCCCCGAAATGTCTCCACAAAAAACCATAAATACCACCAGCGTCTACTCCATCCGTGTCGTAGGCTTCCGCGTTCTTGTCCCAGATGTGTACCCCCTTATCTTTTAACTCTTCTACATTAGTGGAACCACGCAAGAACCATGCAAGCTCCTCCACAACACCTCGAAAGAAAATCTTCTTTGTAGTGAGTGCAGGGAATCCTTCGCGAAGGTCGTGCTCTAGAAACGCTCCGAATGTGGAGTGACAGTGTGCATTGCGGGTTTCACGGACAGGTGCTGAGAGACAGCGCTCAAGGAGGTGCAAATACTGCTGTTCGAGCATGGTCTAAAAAACCCTTCTTTATTCATATACACCGTTACAATACTATAAATACACCACATGATATCCATAATGAGCGAAGGCAAGATACCTGATACATATGTAGAAATCATGTCACTTCCGAACAACAGTGCTGCGCTCGCGGTGTGCGTGTCAGCCGATGGGTCGCGCCTGTTCTCGGGGGGTCCCAACAAGACGATCAAGGTGTGGGACATGACGGGTGCGTGCCTATATACGCTGGAGGGACATACGAGTATGGTAGTAACGCTGTGTGTGTCGCCCGACGGATCCCGGCTGTTCTCGGGGAGTTACGACAACACGATCAAGGTGTGGGACGTGGCGACGGGCGCGTGCCTGCAGCGTCTGCAGGGGCACACGGATTCGGTGTTCTCGGTGTGCGTGTCTGGATCCCGGCTGTTCTCGGGGAGTCGCGACAACACGATCAAGGTGTGGGACTTGGCGACGGGTGCGTGCCTGCAGACGCTGGTGGGGCACGCGCATTGGGTGTTCTCGGTGCGCGTGTCTGGGTCGCGGCTGTTCTCGGGGAGTGCAGACAAAACGATCAAGGTGTGGGACGT
>TARA_B110000858_G_scaffold60638_1_pt1 | contig 14320 bp, 5 predicted proteins | sample TARA_B110000858 | Tara Oceans TARA_B110000858 (sample SAMEA4398247) | marine metagenome | biome: Polar Biome; feature: [SRF] surface water layer (ENVO:00010504); material: water (ENVO:00002006), including particulate matter (ENVO:01000060) such as... | depth 5 m | reverse complement strand
GGTGTTGGGTTTGGTAGAGAAGAGTTGATAGTAGAGATACCACCCTCCTCGTCCGGCGACAAGGTTACTATTAGTCTAATAACAGACCAAAAGATCAACCACACTTTATTAAAAGATCAAATTAGTGGCACTGCTACTGCTGAAACTAGTAGTGTTATTAAACTACCATCTAAAACAGTTGAAGTTGTCGAAAGAGAAGGTTCGTTTGTTTTTGCTATTAAAGATGGTGGTGAGGCTGGTTTAGTAATACAGAGACCACTACTCGCTTATGAGAAAGCAGAAGCAATAGTAGAACTAAGTAAAGTTCCTTACGTTGCTAATGGGTCATACACTATTGGTAAGGCAAAGTTTGGTTCGTCTATAGAAGAGTACATGAATGAGACTCCAGTTAAAAATTACGATAATGAAAAAATATCAACCTTGGCTTGGTTGATAACTACTAATGCTGACAATAAGTTTATTAGAGTACATCGTGAGGCTTTAGGGGAGTTTGGTTCTGCAAAATACCTGAGATACGATGGAAGTAGCACTAACGAAAGGATCGCCACAAGTGGTGGTGATAAAATATTGTTAGATTGGGGTACATCTGTTAGGCATTCTGTGACAAATGATACTGTGGATGGTGAAAGCATCAATGTAGAAACTGTGGGAATAAAGCTTCATATCGACGTCAGTGTTAAAGGGGTTGGAGAAGTAGTTAGAGGGGTTGGTACCGACTATGATCCTGAAGTTTATTCAAGCGTGTTGCTTGAGATTAGAGTAGCAGGAAATTTTAGTGATACTACTATATCACCTGAGCTAAACCTTAGTAACTTTTTATCAATAGCATCTTTATAAAATAAAATTATGGCAAACATTCTAAAATACGAGTTTAAATCACTAAATGTATCAGTAGCCGTAGAGGATGTGGCTTACGCCTCTAGGTTGGCTAATGGGTTGAGTGGATCTAATAATCCAAATGCGGGGACTCTGAATACTAAGCCCCACGTTCTAGGGCAAGTGGTAGGTGTAAACCACGACACAAATCATGTGTGGATAGACACGACTTTAAGTGGTGGGGCTGGTCCTAGTTCGATATATACTGTTAAAAAAGACACTGTAATGGTGATGTTTCAAAAAAATCCCAAGATAAACACGTCAGGTGTTCTTGGTTATTATGTTGAGGTTGAGTACAAAAACAAAAGCACTCTACCAGCAGAGATGTTTGCTACAGCTGTAGATTACACAGAGAGTAGTAAATAATCACTAAAAACTGTAATAATATAGTTATTAGTAAATTAAATTAAATGGAAAACTTTAACATCCGTAATGTAGAGCTAAAGGATTACGAAAAAATAAACCAATGGTGGGAGTTAAGTCAGTATAAAAAACCAGCGATGAGTTTGTTGCCAAACAATGGTTTAGGAGGTCTGATTATAGAAAAAGAAAAACCAATAGCAGTAGCTTATATATACATGACAAACTCAAAGATAGCTTACATCGATTTCTTAGTATCAGATCCAACCTACCGTGAAGAAGATAGATATGACATTATCATGCTTTTAATAAGCGCTAGTATCGATCATGCTTGTGAGCTGGGTTGTGACAAGGTTTGGGCGATGTCTAATGTTGATGGTATTATTAACAGAAGCAAAGAGCTTGGTTGTGATATTACAAAACAAAATTATGCTATTATAACACACAATTAAATTAAATATGGAATTCAAAATTAGAACAACTAAAGTCAGTGACTTTAACATAGTAAAGAAATGGTGGAATGCTTGGGAAGACGGGCCACTTCCAACCTTAGATGAACTACCAAACAATGGTTTAGGTGGTTTGATGTTAGAAAGAGATGGGGAGCCAATAGCTGTAACGTTTTTATGGTTAACAAACTCAAAGATGGGTTATATAGGTTATGCCGTTAGAGATCCAGATAAGAGCCTTACGGACGACGAAGCTGTATCCCTTGGATTACAGGGTTTGAAAACACTAAAAGAATGGGGATGTACTAGTGCGTTTATGATAACAAAGCTAGATAGGGTGATTGAAAAGTCTAAAGAATACGGTTTTGGATTTTCAAAGAAAGAGTTTGCTAATGGGTTTGTTAGATTAGTATAACAAAAAAAACAATTAAAAGTATTAAATAATGTTAGATAACTACGGGAATATTTTATTAAAACCTTCTCCACTTAAAATGGGATTTTGGAAAAAAGTTGGAGGATTCTTGTTTGGAGACAACTCTGAGAAGAAAGATGGTAAAAAGAAGCTAGCCGCACACGAGGCTGCTTTAGATAAAATGTCAGCAGACTTAAAAAATATAGACACCTCGAACCCATACGAGAATGCTACTAACGCTATGGCTGGTCTTGACAATAAAATGTCTGGCTTAGACAATGTTTACGATAAAGCTGAAAACGTATACGAAGGTAAGATGAAAAATGCTTTTGAGGGCCAAGGTAATGCTTATGATGGAATGAAAAATGAAATGGAGGGTATGGAGAATTCATTTGAAGATCTAACAGTTAACACCCAACAAGCCGAGTTTGAGGCTCAACAAAACCAACAAATGCAAGCTAACATAATGTCACAAATGTCTGGTGCTGCTGGTGGTTCTGGTATTGCAGCTTTAGCACAGTCAATGGCTAACCAAGGCGCTTTACAAGCATCAAAAGCATCAGCATCTATTGGTGCTCAGGAAGCAGAGAACAATAAGAAGGCTGCTGAAGCAGGTCAAGATATATCTATGAAAACAGCTGATGAAGCTAGTAAAATAGCTATGACACAAGCTGGAGAGCAGAGTAGATTAGATACTCAAGCCAACCAAGCGGATATGGATATCCAAAACAAAATCCTTGGTGCCGACGAAGCGTTACAGTCACAAAAACTTGGAGAAGCATCTAAACTTCAAATGGCAGAGGCAACAGAAGCATCTAAATTGCAAATGGCAGAAGCTCAAGGCGAGATGGACGTGCAGAAGTTAAAAGGAGAGGGTGATATGTGGAGTTCAGAACAAGAGCTTGGTAAAGCAAAAACAGCTATTGATGTTAAGATGTCACAAGCAGCGGCAGCGTCAGCAGAAGCATCACAACCTAAAGACAAAGGTTTGTTAGGTAATTTATTTAGCGATGAAAGACTAAAAGAAAACATAGTGAAACTAGGTAAGTCACACAATCACATCCCGATATATAAGTTTAACTACATCGGGGATAACACCACTTATATTGGTACTATGGCTCAGGATTTGTTAAAACTAGGCATGACTAATTCTGTTGGTACTAGAGATGGTTTTTATACTGTTAATTATAATTCAATAGACGTAGATATGATAAAACTACCATCACCATTAAAAAAAATAGATCCAAAAGCTGCTAAGGAAAAAGGGCAAAAGGACAAAGGGATGATGGATGCTGGTATGGATATATTGTCTGAAGCTCAGAAAAGAAAAAACTGGGAAGAGCTTCAAAAGGAAATAAAGGTCATGCAACCGGAGCAAATGCAACAGCGGAAGCAACTAGATTTAATACTAAGACAAGCGCAGAGAGATTTGCTTGGCCCAAAGGGTATTATAGAAGCGCCAGGTATTGCTGGAGTAGCTAACTCTGGTTCTTACATGAAAGCTTTAACAGCTGAATGCAAGAGAGCACAAGAGTTGTTGTATAAAGCAATACAGTCTGACGATAAAGAGACAGAGCAGGATATAAACGCTATGGTTGCGGCTTTAAAGCAGATAGGAGATAGATATAGAGAAGAGACACAAGAATTTGCTGAGGACCATTTTGCACCAGGAAGTAAGCTATCTAAAGGTATTTCACAACAAAAGTTAAGTTTTGCTACACAACTATACTGTGATAATCCAGATGCAAACCTTGTGTTTGCTGAGAAAGAAGACGTTGTTAATGGTACGGTTGATTATTATGGTAAAACAGTTATCGCTGGTAATTGTTATGGTATTGTTGTTGACTTCGAGGGTACAGCGTGTTTAGTTAACGTTTTAGAGGGTAATAAGGAAATGTGGTGGTCTAACATAAGTAAAGCTGTTGAATACCTTGGTTTTTTAACTGAAATATCTAAAGATGCTGAGGAAGCAGCTAAGGAAAAGAAAGCTATAGATGTTAAACCAATACTAGGTCGTATTAACTATAAGATTGATGGTATATTTGGAAACAACGATGGCACAGCTACTCAATTGCAAAACCAACTAGTTCTTCAGTTTTGTTGGGACGAACATATACTAAAAGATGGTAGTAGCTTTAGAAGGCATTTGTATGAACACCCTAACATTCAAAATCTTAACTATGGTGGGTTTGATTGGGAGAAAATGGAGGTGAATAGACCTTTAGGAGAAGGTGATATAAACTATTGGACTGATCACATTGATAAAATTGATCAATTAATGTTAGTCGATGCAATAACTAATGTTGACCATGAGTTCTTTGAGCTTGATCTACTTAGAACTCTTATAAAAGAATACTACGCATATAAGATAGAAAACGCATGGTGGAAGAGCATGGGTTATGACGAAGGTAAATTAACTGTCATGAGACTAAAGCAAAATGAGTTAATTAAAGTTAGGTTTAAGAAAGACCAAGCGGCGGCTGCTGCTGAAGGTAATGTTGATTTTACTTTTGATGGAAAGATACACCCCACAGGTTTAGACAAAGGTAAGATGGAGAAAGAAGAAGAAAAACTTAACAAAGCTAATAAAAATAAGTAATATGCTAAAACACCCATCTCCATTAAAAAAGAATGACGAGGACTTATTTCTAGACCCAAACACTTCTGTTGCCCTTCAGGTAGCAAAGGACGACCCATCTACACCAGATACTTGGGAGGGTAAAAAAGGTACTGTGGAGCACGATACTTGGAAGCGTAATAAAAAACAACTCAACGAGAGTCTTAAAGAAAAGAAGCCAGAAACTAAAAAGTCAGAGGTTAAGGAGAAAGCTGCTGAAACCAGTGAGATAACCAATATGACTAATGCTGGCATGACTGAGTGGGAGGCTGAAGATGGAGCCAAGTACAGTTTAGATCATGAGACTGGCACTAGAATGAAGAACGGCAAGGTTGTAAAGAAGGACGAATTTCCAAAAGCATACAACTCTGATTACAAGAAAGAAATAGAAGCTAAAGATCCTTGGGAGAGAACCTCTTATGAAATGATGCACTTACATCAAGCCGGACAAGAGGAGAAAGACGTTTTTAGTCAAGAAGGTAGTAAGTATATAGAAGACTTAAGTAAATTACAAGGAAGTTTAGCTGGTCTTGATAAAAATAGTAAACAATCTTCTAAGCTAAAGGTTTTTGGTGGGCGAACAGTTCCCTTGCCAGATCCACAAATGTCTATTGGTGGTACTAAAAAACAAAAATGGACAGAGTACAGAGAGAGAAACGCTAGGGAGAACCTTAAGCAAGAACACTTCGAAAATAAAGAAGGTTTAGAGTCTAAGATAAAGGAAAACAAGATGTCTGCTTATGTAAAAGAGTCTTTAGACTTCTTTAAAACACAAGAGAAAAAACCTACAAAAGAACAAGTTAATAGAAAGGCTATAGAGCTTTATGTTGCTAAGCAAGAGGACAAGCACTTTGAGAAGAGTGTTAGGGATGAGATGGACTCTACTAATGATATATTATGGGGCAAGGGTGAGGAGCAAGAGATAAAAAAAGCTCAGTTCGACGATAAAGTACACGTCTTTAATGATAACCAAAAGAAGAATATTAGTAAAGGTAACCTTTACGCCGATAGTATTACCACTGCTGATGGTAGGATGGCTGAGCTAAGGTATAATTTCCAGCAGAAGTCAGATGCAATAACCGAAAGAGGTGAGGAGTTGATTAAACTGAGAGAGTCTCTGCCTGGTGATATAGAGGCTAAAATTAAAGATGGAACAGCTACACAACCTCAAATAAAAAAACACGAACAAGCAGAAGAAAACAAAAAGAAGTTAGAAGAGGATTACGAGGTGTATAAGGAAAACGCAGACAAAGCTAACAAAGAAATGGACTCTTTGTATACCGCTAGAGACAAATGGTATAATCTATATGTTAAGCACGATGATGTTGATAAAGAATTATCTGACACAGGTGAAGATATGGCTGTATACCAAAAAATACTTGGGCAAGATCACCACGAGGTTTCTAAGCTTGCAACTAAAATATACGGATTAGGCGTAGGGACTGTTGATGGGTTAGAAACTGTTTATAACGGCATTAAACCTACAAATTTAATAGCTGACTACCTAGATGGTGAGTGGGATGAAGAGAGTGGGGAAAAAACACCTACTTGGGCAAAAGCTTTTATAGCAACAAACAAAGCTCATAGCACACTTAGGGATATTGGTAAAAAACAACTACGCGATTATCACAAGGGTATAAACGAGGGTATAGAACCTACAAAGGCTTACGAAGATTTAGAAAGCGCTGAAGATTGGGGTGGTTTCATAATGGATCTTGGAGCTCAAACTGTTTTTCAAGCGGGGTTAATGTACGCTACTGGTGGTGGTTCTTTACTGATAATGGGTACTGCTGCTGGTGGTAATAGGTATGACCAATTAAAAGAGGATAACGACAAGTACGGGCTAGGCTTATCTCGAGGTCAAATGAGAGCCAACTCTTTTACTTATGGAGCTGGTGAGGCTATAATGGAGGTACCAACATTTCAAATGTTTAAAGGCATGAAGGGCTTAAGTAAAAACCTAGTTAGAAAAGGTTACTTAGATGGCGCTATGGGTAGGGCAAAATACTATGCTACATCAAGAGGTCAGGAAGCTATATCTGAGGCTGGTACAGCTGTTATACAGAATGGAGCTGATATAGAGATATTAGGAGAAAAAAAGAGTTATTGGACGAACGTAGAAGGAGCAGCTGTTTCTGGGTTAATTATGGCTGAAAACTTTCACTCTGTTAAAACGTTGAGAAGAACTGTGGATGTTTTTCAAGGAGCTGAATACGATAGGAAGTTACGCGACAACGAAGCAACTCTAAGGGATATTGACGACAAGAGAAGGAATAACGATCTTGATCCAGCTACTATAAAAGTATTAGACGATAAGTATTTAAAAGTATTAGCTGATAGTAGAAATATTATAGGTAAAAACGTAGAGAACGTTGACTATATGACTACTAAGGAGAAAGATGACTTAATTAACATTGACGTGCGTAAGTACGAGGCTAAAGCAGCTATTGATGCTATAAACGAGGACAAAGGCTTAAGTGTTAAAGATAAAAAATCGCTAGTAGAGAAAGAGGAGAATGACATAGCTGTTTTAATGAAGGAGAAGTTAGATATATTGAAACCGTTTGAAGAGAAGGTAGCGAGAGCTAAGAAGACGGAGAGGTTTGAAGAGCAAGAAAAGGTTGTAAAGGAGAAGGTGGCTGAGATAAACAAAAAAAATAAAGCAGCTGGTAAAAAGGGAAGAGGCACTGTTAAAACATTTGAAACTCGAAAAGAGCAGACTGCTGATTTTAATGACAAATTAATGAAGGAGAACGCTGAGGAAGCGGCTAATATTGAGGATTTAAAAGAGTTATTAAAAGATGATACAGTATCACCAGAGGTTAAAAAACAAGCTCAAGAGATTATAGATCAAGGAAAAAATATAATCAAAGGGAGAAATGCACAATCAAAAACTATGAATTTTGCACATGGGTTAGTAGGGCAAGACATGGATTCGGATGGTAACCCAACAGGTGACTTTAGCATAACACTTAACAAGGAACAAGCTGTAAAAGATGAGAATGGTAATGTTAATGTTGCTGCTCACGAGTTCTTGCATGTAGTGCTTCACAATACTCTAAAGCAAAACCCAGAGCTACAGGATAAAATTGGAGGTGCTGTCGTGGAGTTTATGAACAAGGAAAAAGGTGGTTTTAGTGAGGGGTTTATCAATAAAATGGCTCCTTATGAGGGCGATCAAAATCAAGGTGAGGAGGTTTTAACCGTGATGTCACAGTCTATAATGGATGGAACTTTAAAACCTAACGATAGCTTCTTGACGAAAATGGGAGATGTAATAAGGCAGACATACCAAAGGTTTGGCGGTCCATTTAGTGATATAAAGTTCGACACAGGTAAAGACGTTTACAACTTCATAAAAGACTATAATGCTTCTATTGAGAAGAATTATAATAGCAAGGCTATAGATAGAGTAATGCAGCAGGGGGCAAAAGGTGTTTTGGTTAGTGGTAAAGGCGAGGCTACCAACATGGATCAACTATCTAAAGACCCTAGCACTCTAACTGAGACCGGTAAGATTGCAGCGGCTGAAAACCTAAGGCTGAATGATCAGATATATGAAGAAGGAGTTACTAATGAAGATGGTGATTTAGTCCCATCTGAAAGTATCAGAGAGCAATTAGTAGAAAACAACTTAGGAATGGTTGGGAGTTTAGCTTTGAGAGCTGTAAACAACCCTAACATTAAAAACTTAGAAAGTGGAAAGCGTTATGACAACTACAATGATTGGTACCAAGAATACTATATATTCTTAGACCAACTATCTAGATCATATAGACCAGACAACACTCCAGGTGACTTCGGTGCGTATATGGGTAGAAACTTACAGTTAAAGTATGGAAACGTCTTAGAGAAGCTTAAAAAGGGCGATATGGATGCACAGAGCATGAGTGATGAAAACACCATGAAGAAAGCAGAGAATATCGTTGGTCCTTCGGAATCTATAGATCAAGGCAAAGAAAGTACTAAAATGTATTTAGATGGTATGGTAGATGGTGAGAGCTTAGGTCAAGAAATACTTGACATAGTTAAAAACTCATCAGCTGAAACGCTTAACACAATAAGCCCAAACTATAAGGGAGTTAAAGAGATACTAACCAAGCATGATAAGTATGCTAACGTGGGTACAAAAGACATTCCTAAATATGAATTGATTGATGATAAATTTAAGGATCAGCAAAAAATAGAAGGCAACAAAGTTGTTGAGGTAAAATCAAAGCGAGTTGCTACTAGTGAGTTTTTAAACATACTAGAAGCTACAGCTAATTGGTATGGTGTTGATGTTAAAAGAATAACCAAAGAGCAAGATCTTACCTCTGAAATGAGAAAAAGTATACAATCTAGGATATTTAAACCTGGGGCTGATAATACTAAGCAGCATATTAACATGATGCCCAAAGGGACTGACGCAAGTGGTTTGGCTACTGGTATAGCTAATACTACTTTTGGCAAGTGGTTTGACAAGCTAAGAAGAGTAAAAGCTTCTGTAACTGGTAATACAGCTGGTAATTTTGGGCAAAGAAAGCAGGACATGATAAACCCTAAAGAATTTCAAGAAGCAGCTGGTATAATAACTGGAGCGCCTAATATTAATAATACTAGCGTAGATGGTTTTTTAAGATCTTTAGTTGTGCAATCTGCTGTTTTATCATTTAACCAAGCTATAAGAAAAAGAGCTGAGTTTGATGGTAATATAAAAGGGTTGATGGCTATTAAAGATGGTAAGTCTGATTATTATTATAGTAAATCGCCTGAGGAAATGCAAGATTTTAGCTTTGCTACTAGGGAGTTTATCAGGCAAGAAGGCACTGCTAGACAAGAAGAGTTGGCTGAGTTGCTACCAGGTAACTTGCGTAGCGTGTTAGATCAATACATGTTTGAAGTACAACAAGCTTTACCAGGTGGATTAAATAATCAAGTTCTTGAAAGTAAAGACACTCCGCAACACATTAAAGATATGTTTGTGAAAGCTAAAACTCAAGCTAGATTTAAAGGACCATTATTATTTGACCCAGCTACCAATGGTTTTGGCACAAACAACAAAGCTCAAGAAAAATATGTGGATCAAGTAACTAAGCTTGGCTCAACGATACACTCGTCTATACCATCCCAATTTATACTCCCTATATTAGGCATAAAAGATGCTGGAACAAAACTACTTGACACTGGGGAGTTGGTTTATGCCACTAGATCCATAAACCCTAAAGCTCATGTGGATTTAATCAAGCGGGTTGTTGACAGGAAAGTTAACGACAAGGTAGAGGCTAAGTTTATGAAAGATAACGATATAAACTCAGAGCACTTGAAAAATGCCGTGCCGATGGTTTATAAAGGTGAGGTTAAAAAAATTATTAATGAGGTGTGGGCTCAAGAAACTAGATCTGATAAGCTTGCTACTTTAGCTAAATACAGAAAACGAATTAATGAGATAAACCTTGGTAACGAAGCTTTACTAAAGTATACCACCCTGAAGTTGAGAGGGTCTGATATAAGTCCTTTGAACCACTTCCACATGAGTAGGATGCAAACGAATATAATCGAGGGAACTAGAGCTTTTTCAAGCTTTGAATGGATGTACTTACCTGAGGGCAAGCAAATGCCGATGCGCCAGCTTAGGAATGGTACCTTTGAGGTTGTAGACGCTCCCGCTAGAAAATCAAAGACACTAACGCTTAATGACTACTTAACTTCTAATGACTGGAATACTTACAACAAAAAATGGGAAGATACCGTTGATTACGCTGAGGTATACAAGTACAACCTAGAACAAAACACAAACACTGAGAAAATTGCTAGCAAGTTTAACATACCGAAAGAACTAGTTGCTCAGTTTAATACTATAAAAATGTTAAACCCCAAGAACGAGCACATAGGGGCTTCGGCGTCTACTCACGCTGAAAGATTTGCTTTTGTAAACAATCAAAACGCTGACATAAGTGTTTTTGGTGGTGATCACAAAACGTTTTGGGGACCTAAATTTATAATGGACAAGTACTTAGACGCTAAAGTGACAGACCCTATTACAGGTAAACTAGTTGACAACAAAGTTAGTTTGGAAGGACCTTTTAGATTAATAAAATTCACTGGGAATAAAAAAGCTAGTATATTCCACAATGATGGTAGAGATGTTACTGATTGGGTTGCTGACACAGAAGGTTTGAATGATTTTGTGAACGAAGTATTTATCCCTGCCGAAATAGAATCTAAACAGGTCATGGCTTTTAGCAAAGCAGTAAATGAATCTAATAAATTAAAAGAAAACAAAGGTATATCAGTCTTGGATTTCGACGATACTTTAGCTACTAGCAAGTCTTTGATTAGATTTACTAAACCTGATGGCACTAAAGGCACTTTAAACGCGGAACAATACGCTTCTCAGTACCAAGACCTAACAGACCAAGGTTACAAGTGGGACTTCTCAGAGTTCAACGAAGTTGTTGATGGTAAGATAGCGCCATTATTTCAGAAAGCTTTAAAACTACAGGGTAAATTTGGTCCAAAAAATATGTTTGTTTTGACCGCTAGACCGGCTGGAGCCGCTAAAGCTATATACAAATTCTTACAAGCAAATGGTTTAAAAATACCTATGAAAAATATAACTGGACTAGGTAATAGTACGGGTGAGGCTAAAGCAAATTGGATGGCGGATAAAGTTGGGGAAGGGTATAATGATTTTTACTTTGCTGATGATGCCTTACAAAATGTAGAGGCTGTAGATAACATGCTAGAGAAGTTTGATGTTAAACGTAAAGTTCAACAAGCTAAGCTACAGTTCTCCAAAGCGCTTAGTCCAGCTATGAATGATATATTAGAGTCAACAACAGGTATTAAATCTGAAAAAGTATTCTCTGATGCTCAAGCTAAGATAAGAGGCGCAAGAACAAAATACAAATCTATAATACCAGCTTCGGCTCAAGATTTTAAAGGGCTATTATATAACTTCATAGGTAAAGGCAAACAAGGGGAAGCGGATATGGAGTTCTTTAAAAAAGCTTTAATAGATCCATTTGCCAAAGGCATAGACAGGTTAAACACATCGAGACAAAGTGCTGCTAATGATTATAAGACTTTGCAGAAAGCATTTCCTGAGGTTAAAAAAATATTAAACAAAAATATAGAAGGGACTGAGTTTAGCAACGACCAATCTGTTAGGGTTTACCTTTGGGATAAAGCTGGTTTTGATGTCCCTGGTTTATCTAAAAGAGATTTAAAAACACTAGTAGATCACGTTAGTAGTAACCCTAGCTTAAAGACCTACGCTGATACTGTGGGTTTAATATCACAAAAAGAAGCTGGGTACTCTAAACCTGGTGACTTCTGGTTAGCCGAGAACATAACCTCTGACTTGCTTAGTGATGGAGCGATTGGAGATGCTAGAGCTGATATATTAACCGAGTGGCAAAGCAACGTTGATGTTATGTTTAGTGGAGAAAACCTAAATAAAATAGAAGCAGTATATGGTAGTAATTTTAGAGAGGCACTGGAGGATTCTATATACAGAATGAGAACTGGTAGAAACAGACCGGCTGGTGGTGGGAGAATAATGAACACTTATATGAATTGGGTTAACAACTCTGTTGGTGCAATCATGTTCTTTAATATGCGATCTGCAATACTACAAACTATATCTGCAACAAATTATATTAACTGGAGTTTTAACAATCCAGCTAAAGCAGCTGTGGCATTCGCTAACCAACCACAGTATTGGAAAGATTTCTCAATGATTTTTAATTCTCCATACTTAAAGCAAAGAAGATCTGGTAATCAAAGGGGTATTAATGAAGCTGAACTTTCCGCAGCAGTTGCTGGTGCTGAGAATAAAGCTAAAGCGGCTATAGCCTGGTTGCTTAAAAAAGGTTTCTTACCTACGCAGCTGGCGGATAGTTTTGCTATTGCTTCTGGTGGTGCAACTTTCTTTAGAAATAAAGTTAAAGCTTTAGTAAAAGAAGGTATGACCCAAGAGCAGGCAGAAAAACAAGCTTTCTTAGATTTTCAAGAGACAACAGAGGTATCTCAACAGTCAGCAAGACCTGATATGATATCTCAACAACAAGCATCTCCGCTTGGTAGGTTAATACTATCGTTTCAAAACACTCCAATGCAGTATGCTAGAATAATGAACAAAGCAGCTAGAGATTTAGCTAATGGTAGAGGTGATACAAAAACACATTTATCTAAGATAGCTTACTACGGCGTTGCTCAGAGTATATTGTTTGGTGCCTTGCAATCAGCTTTAATGGCATCTATGGGTGAGGACGAAGAGGATGAGTTTGACAAAAAGAAAGAAAGAATATTAAACGGAATGATAGACTCTGTTTTATCTGGTATTGGTTATGGTGGTAAAGCTGTTAGTACAGCTAAAAACTCTATAAGAGAGTATATCAAACAGAAAGATAAGGGTTGGAATGCCGACCACACATACACTATACTATCTCTGCTTAGTTTCTCACCACCGATAGGATCTAAATTGCGTAAAATATACGGGTCAATACAAACAGAACAGTTCAACCAAGGTGTTTTTGAGAAAAGAGGCTTAACCTTAGATAACCCAGCTTGGTCTGGTATTGGTAATGTTGTTGAAGGTGTAACTAACGTACCATTAGGAAGAGTAGCTCAGAAAATGCTTAACATAGACAACGCTCTAGATGATAGTAATTCATTCTTTGAAAGAACCGCTTTATTACTAGGTTGGAACACTTGGGATCTTGGTATTAAGGATAAAGATATTGAAGCTGTTAAAGATGAGATAAAGGTAGAGAAGAAAGTAGAGAACAAGATAAAGCAAAAGATAAAAAAAGAGGAGAAGAAAATAGAAAAAGCTAAGGAAAACGAAGCTGTAATAGAAGAGAACAAAAAGAAAAGCAAAGAAGATGGTATTTGCTCGGCTATAAGTAAAGGGGGTAATAGATGTAAAAGTAAGGCTGTTGGTGGTGGTATGTGTACTGTTCACGAAAAGGTTGAAAAAAATGAGTCTGGCGTTAAAGCACAGTGCAAAGGCAGTAGAACCAACGGTAAGCAATGTGGTATGACAACTAACAGTAAAAGCGGTTATTGTTACTACCATGATTAAAAAACGCGTAAAACAAGTGATTTTACATAGAAAGGAAATAATAATATGAAAGAGGGAAAAATATGGAGGGTAATAGTGTTGTTTTTGTTAGTATCACACTGCGCCTCAGCACAATTTAACCTTGAGAGTTTTGCTAAAAAAACACTTAAGTTTTCTACATTTTATGCCGCTGTTAATGGAGGTACATCATTATCTGATGTAGACGTTTTCTCCGTAAACAATGGTTTATCAACACAGACAATTTCAACTCCTTATGATTATAACTTTGCCGTAGGGTTACGTAAAATAGCTAGATTCGGATATGAGAACAAAGCACAAACGTTTTATGATGGTACTGAGACAAATTACAGCGATGCAGCCGTTGTGGGTAAGTCAAGAGGGGTTGAATACTTATTTGAGGTAGACTACAAGAGACAAGAAGGGAAGAACTACATGGATCAACATCACTTCGTTAGATATAGCTCTGACGATGGTTGTCCAGATGAGTTGTGTATTAACTTCTTTGCTTTAAAAGTAGAATACTTGGAAGATGGATT
>TARA_B110000858_G_scaffold32141_1_pt1 | contig 14327 bp, 13 predicted proteins | sample TARA_B110000858 | Tara Oceans TARA_B110000858 (sample SAMEA4398247) | marine metagenome | biome: Polar Biome; feature: [SRF] surface water layer (ENVO:00010504); material: water (ENVO:00002006), including particulate matter (ENVO:01000060) such as... | depth 5 m | reverse complement strand
TCATAAATCTCTAGGGTTTGATCATCTTTAATTCTTAGATCTAAATTATTAACCCCACCTAAACAACTATTAGCTGTAGAAAGAAGTTCTTTAATAAACTGGTATAAGGGTATTTTACCAGTAGTTTTATCTCTTAAATTATCAATAGTTGAATATAAATATTCTTTTTCAAAATAAATGTTCATTATATTCCCTGCGATGGTACCATTAAACTCAGTATCAAATTCTTCTAGGTTTACATCTACGGCCCCATCTGCCCCTTCCATTTTGCCCTGGAAGATTGGGTGGTTATAAACTAGTGCAGTTTTGTTAAATTTTAAATCACCGGCACCTATCGCATTTTGAATACTTTCCCCAAAACTTTCAGCTTTTAAAATCCCACCTACTGGATATCTTCGAATCATTACCTTAGAGGGGTCAGCAGATACATTAGTTCCAGGGTTAAAACAATAGTTTTTATCAGGGTCGGTGTTAATTTCTATTATTGGGTTTTGAAGGTTTTCCCCAGAATATATTATAAGTTTATCTTTAATAAAATCTAGTAAATCTCCAAACCTTAGGTAGTAGTAAGGAGTTGACTCAGCCCCAAATAATCCCCACCCTGATATTATAGATCCTGAGGAGTTTGTTTCTGCTCTAGAGTAATCTAAAATTGCAGAATAATCATTATTAACTAGCTCGGCATTATTACTCCCTGCATATTGAAATGTTTGACCTAAAAGAGCCCAATATGCCTCATAATTTAAGGAAGGGATTATTGAGTTCTTTGTTGGTTTGAAACTATCAAAAGAAATTCCACCTATTGAAAATTCAGTATTAGAAGGTAAAGTAGCTTCGTAAATAAATTGGTTTAAAGCAGATTCATTTTCTCTAGATGTTATGGGAAGTGCTGAATCGTCTTCTAGTTCTTCTTTAGTTTTAACATTGGGGTAAAACCCATCTATTTTTAAGGATTCTATAATATCTCCCCAAGAAATAATAGTAAGGGTTGCAGTATAAAAACCACTAGGGTTAAATTCCCAATCAAAATTAGTTACTTTACCTATTAAGGCATCATAATTACCATTGGATCTTTCTCGTTGTTTTTCTATTAATTTTATAAACTCTATAGGATTTTCTTTAATATCACCCGTAGGTTCAAGAAAGTCAAAAAGTAAACTATAATCTATATCTGCTCCTTTTTGGTAATCACCATCATTGTTATAATGTGAAGTATTTCCCCACTCTAAAAACATAGAATACCCTAATTTAAGATAAAGGGCATCAATCATACTTAATTGGGCTGCACTATTAACTCTAAGGGAGACTTTAGCTTCTCGTATAGAACCCATACTTCTGGATTTAATGTCTACACTTTCTATTCCTGGCATCCCTACAAATCCCCAATCTTTATTTTGGAAACCGTAAGCCTTTAGTTCATTGCCAAAATCAGAATAATCTGTAACTAAGCCATAACGTTTTTGTAATTCTAACTCATTACCATTAATAACAGCTTTTTCGGCACCCCCGTGTAAAACTAGAAATTTTGCGAGTTCATTACCCATAAAATCTTCGGGTAAGTCCAATTTTCTTCGTCTATAATCCCCAACATTTTCACCATATATTTGATGAGGAACCGTAGTAGTTTTATAAATATCCCCGTTACTACCCAGGGCACTTAGGGTGGCACCTATAAGAGCATTGTCCTGCCCCATAATACCATTAGAACCCCCACCTGTAGTATCACCTGGAGATGAAGGTCTGTCGTTTTCAAGTTCTTCTAGGGTATATGGGGTTTTTAAAGTTGATACAGTATTTCTTATATCGATAGAAGATGCTAGCCTGACATAAGATGTTTTGGAGTTTATCCAGTCTATGTCTTGGTTTGTTTTAGTGGGGTTACCTAATCTTTCTTGACGTTGGATTATTTGATCCCTAACGTAACTTTTAAAATCGTCCCCCAGTAGATTTGTTCCTTCAAATGTCATAACTTATGAATTTATTCTATTATAAGACGATATTATACTTTGAATATCTGTGGGGATGCGTAATTGGATTCCTATAGGGGGGAATAAACTACCATTAATATATTGAGGGTTAGCATTTGATATTACCCACCAATAAGATGAATCATTATAATATTGTTGAGCTAGAACATCATATCTATCCCCTTCAGTAGTAATAACGTATACATCGCTGTTGCGGCGGGGGATATCAGGGTAGGTAACAGTAACGTAGTTCCTAATACCACCTGTACGTTTTTGCCTTATGTTTGAATATCTGCCCATCCTATGGTGTTTTTGTAGGTGATTCTAAAGCCCATTGTGGGATACCATCATTATACAAATTATTTAACAATTTAGAATTATCTCGTGTAGCCGATGAATCTTCTAACGATATAAATCTTTGAGTAATTTGATTTCCACCCAATATACCAAGAGGATTATCAGTATCAAAACTACTCCCAACAGTTTCGGGTAAAAATTTATGAATAGGTTTAAATGACATTTGAACTTCAATTCTATGGGGAAGTTCTTTTACCTTTGAATCAGATGAAACTGTTCCACTTGTGTTTGAAGTTACAGTTTCGTCTACTGGGATGCCTATATCCCATGTACTGTCATCCGGGACTGTAAATGAAAGATTAGTAATTATTCCCGGAGATTCGTAAACATACCCACCAATCGTAAGATGATGAATATTGCCACGCATAAAACCTTCGCTACTATAATTAGGGGCTAATGTAGAAGCTAAATAGTTAAGCTTTTGATACATTATTGATAGTTCTTCTTTAGATTGAGCTACTACAGTCCAACCTAAACTCATTTCACGTGTAAAACCTTCATAGTTAAAAAATTCTTCACCCCTTCCCATGTACTTAAAGGTATTCCAATTAGCCCCGTATTGATCTGTAAGCCCGTTTATGTATGCTCTAAAATGGGCATAAGTTTTTAACTTAGGATTATCAGGATCAACCGTTGCTATTCTAAATTTAACTAAATCATTTTTAACTGGGGATGATGTAACATTTTCTTTTTTATAAAGATATAGTGAATTTATTTTATCTACTCCGGTTCTTGCTGAACCTCCACCTTTAGTATAGTTACTTCTATCAATATTGGGATTACCAGGATCTCCTAGGTTAACACGGGTTTCGATTCTATTTTGGGGGTTAGAATAATCCAGGGAATCTGATAATGAACCGTTTCTAAATGCTGGGGTTTGAGTGTTTGTTCCAGGTAACTTTTTAGCTAATTTATTTCTAAAATCAGTTACGTATGTAGGACCTACGGCAATAGACTCGGCTGCTAATTCACTAATCTGTGAAGCTGACAAAGTTTCAGACCCATAGGTAGGAGCTATTTCAGGAACTAATTGATTTTCAGGACTAATAAAATTATCTACTAGGGGATCTAAATTAGCTTTAACTGAAACACCAGAGGATGCTGATGAGTAATTTATTATAGCCGATGAGGATAGTTCTACTTTTGCTTCGGGGGTAAATTGATTATCAAGATTAATAAAATTATCTACCAGGGGATCTAAACTATTTGTAGACGAAACCCCTGATAAGGCTCCTAAATAATTTATTTTAGAATCTTTTTTATCTTTTCCGTAGAAAAATCCGGGTTTAGAGACTGAAAGGGGGTTATTTAAACCAGTTCTAGACCCTTTTGCAAATTTAATGTTAGTTTTACCAACCCCCAACGTAGAACCAGGACCCCCACTGTAAGATAATATATCAGGGTCATCGGTTTTTTGGTTAATTTTATTTTTGGTAAGAGATAAGAGTCTATTAGTAAAAAAAGATGTACTAACGGTTTTGCTTAAAAACTGAGGCTCACCATTAGAAATAATTAGAGTGTTTGGCGGGGGAACTGCACCTAGGATTGAACCTGGTGAAGCATTAAATTCTTTATAATTAGGGTTTGGGTACTGGACTATACCTGTGGTAATAAAGTTTGCGATTTCAGAATTCTTAGCTCTGGCTATAGCTTCGTATTTGATTAAACCAAAAGGGGTAAGGTTTGTTGGATCTATCCCCAATAGATTAAGGTGGGTTCCAGACCATCCTAAACCAGCCTGCCCTAGTGTAGATAAAGGGGTATAAATACCCTGGTTGACAGCACCAAACCCGTAACCAGGACCTCCAGAAGCCTCGGTTGCTACCGAAGTTCTTGAAAGTAAGTTTGTTTTAGCTGTAAATGTTAAACCTCTAGGGGTTTGAGTAAAAAGTTGAAATAGGCGGGAAACGTCTTTAGCCGCACGAGCCGGTGCTAATACACCGCCACGCAGTATAAAGTCAGATCCTGCAGGAATTCCCGCAATCGTATTACCCAACTTTTCGATAGGAAGGTCGAAACTATTCCTTGTAGAAGTTTGAATAAAAGGTTGCCGGCTTGAACCCCCACCGGGTCTGTCCATCCCGTACTTTAAGGACTTAAGGTCGGTTTTTAAATCAACTAAGGGCATCTATTAACCTGGAAGGTTATCTAGATATCCTTGTCCGCTTCTCCAATCATACCTTTGTTTGTGGTTGTATTGGGGAGCATTGATTTTAGCCCCATTAGCCATATCTAATTGTGAAGGTATAGGTAAAGGGAATGAATTACCATTATCGTAAGAATTAGCGGCATCATTTACTTGTGGGAAATAATCACCCCCAGTAGAATAGCCATATTTTTCATTACCCCCATCAGCATGTAATAGAGATTGTTTTGTAGTTCCTACGTTTTGAGGGGGTTGAGCACCATCCCATTTAGTTCCGTTTGAACCTTTTTGTAATAATTGGTCTTTTAAGCTCATAATATGTTATATTTTATTATAAATACTAAAGTCTACTGCTCTTAGCGAAGGCCATTCCTACTCTATCGCTATCCATGTAAACACTTGAATCCTTAGATAGTAATCTTTCTAATAAAGAATTTGTTCTTCTTTGTTCATTGTTGGATTGTGAACTGCCAGGTGAACCTCCTAGATTAGTACCAGCTATAATAGTATCTTTATTGTTTAAGGCAAATGCCCCTTCGGGTGATAATAAGGTTCTACTACCATACCCCGAAGCCCCTTGTCCTGGGGACATTAAGTCATTAGCTTTTGTTACGCTGTTTAGGTATGCAATACCACCTGCGGCTGCCGCTAATCCTATTAAAGTTCCTACACCTGCAGTTGTTACGGCGTTTCCAATAATTTTGGATGCCGTTGTTGCTTGTGACGTTACTAATTCTGATTTTCCAAACACGGCCTCAGCTGCTCGGAGCACTAAACCTTTCTTTTGTAAAGCTAAATCAATAGCATTAAATGCGCTAATTGATTTTCTTATAGCATAAATACCAATCAAGACTTGGAATACTTTTTCAAATTGTTTAATTATACCACCTACAAGTCCTACGACAGGTGCTATAACTTCTACAATGCCCGCTATAATATCAAATATTGGCATTAGTACTTCGGCTACAGAAACAAATATTTCCTTCATTTTCTCTACAGATTGAGTAAAACGGTCTTGGATACTTTCACTAGCGTACATATTAGCTAGATTTTCATCTCCTATACGTTTTTTAGCTTCCTCTAATCCTACTTCTTTAACTAAGGTATTAAATCTTTCTTTAGCAGTATCGCCTTCAATTCCAGTTAATTTAACTAATGCTTCTCTTTCCATTAAGGAAGTTGCTAAATCATCCTTAGTCATACCCACAGCTTTAGCTAATGCTTCTTGCTGGATTCTGTTCATTTTTGTATAGTCAGCTGCTGTACCTACTTGGGAAGCGATTTCTTCAGCTACTCCGGCTATATCGTTATTTAAGGCTAATAGTCTTGCTTTTTCTAAATTTAGATCACGGCCTATTAGCATTTCAGCTTCTAGCTCATTAGTTATTGAAGATTCAAAATCTAACAAACTGTCGGCTATTCCTTCTACTTTAGATAATTCTAAACCTAAGGCTTTAGCTTTATATACTGCTTCGGCTAATGCCTCGGGTTGAGCACCTAATGATAGAGTAGTTGAAGCCGAAACCTTTGATATTTCTTCTAAAATTTCTTTTTGATTAAAAGCTAAACCCGTTGAAGCATTTAAAGCTGCAACTTGGCCCAGTACGGAAGAAGCCGATTCCTCTAAAGTTTTACCCGTAAGAAGTGTTGTTCTATATAAACCTATAGCAGCTTCTTCACTTAGCTTAGCTTCTTCAGTTAATCGTATAAATGACTCTAATGCTTCGGTTGAAATTGATGAAAATGTACCAAATTCATTATTTAAAGTTGTAAAAGCTTTAGTTACACCCTCAGTTGTTTCACTTAATATGGCTGAGGAGTTTGCTATATCATTTAATTCACTATTAAGGCCTTGGGCTTGATCAAAAGATATTCCGAAGTTTTGGGCCATCTCCCCAGTTTGTTTATCGATATCCATCAGGGCATCAACTATAGAAACTAAGGCAAACTGCATTAAATTTGCAGGGGAAACAGCATCCATTAAGTTATCGGATACATTTCCTGTAAAGGTCCCCATAGCACTGAAACTTGCTTCAGCTTCGCCTCCAGCTTGTGCTGCCTCTTGAGCCGCCATGTGAGTTGCTTCTAGGGCTTCAGCTAACCCTAATGCTGGGAGACCCGCTTTACTTAAAGCTTTATCTAATCCCGAGGCTAAAGCCGGAAGAGCGCCTAAGGATTTATTAGTTTTATCGGTGGTTTCTTGGATTGACTTATAGGCTGTTTCTAATTCGTTAGCCTTTGCAATTTGATCGTCTAGGTCTTTAAGCTGTTCCCCGGTAAAGTTACCTTGGGCTCTTATAAACTCTAAATTTCTTTTCCCTATTCGAATTTCTTCTGCCTTTTTCTTAAGGATTTGATCGTTAACCTTAGCTTCACCACCTCTAATATCTAAAAGATCTCGGGCGGTTTTACTTAACTTTGTAAGGTTATTTTTTTGTTCTCGTATAGAACTATTAGCTTTACTTAATTCATTAACTGAATCCGCGAAAGATTTAGCTACATAATCAATACTGCTGGAAACGGCATCAACTGTCGTTTTAGTAATTTTAAGAAGGGCATTAAATTCAGCTTCAGAGCCATTTCTACGCTCAAGATCTTCTAAACTTTGTCGCAATTGGTCCCGAGTAAACTTATCTAACTCATTGTTTTGAATCTTAAGTTCGATTAAAGCCTTTAATTCTCTTATTTTATCACTATCAGCCATGGGCTACGTTTTGTTATAAATACTAAGGAGCGTCAAGACTTTGACGCTCCATTACCATAAGATACATTTGTAGGTTTTGATTTACCTTTAAGGAAATTAGGGGTAGTTACTTTCCCTGAAGAATCAACTAAAGTAGTGGATTTATCTCCTTTACTAGCGTTGTCATGGGCCTTTTGTTCAGCCTCATAAAAATCATTTAATTCTTTAAATGTGTATTTTCTTAACCATAAAGGCATACTATAAACTATGTCCCAAGTATACCCACCCTTACCATGAAATACAATCTCGTGTATTTGCTTAAATAAGTTTTTTCTTGATAACGATATGTTATTCGACGTCAGGCCAAAAAAAGTTAAGATTGATAGGGATAGCGACCTCCTCATCACTATCATTGGTAAAGGTTAAATCAATATCGGGTTGGATACTTTTAACATAATTTCTTAAAGAACGAGAATCACGGGCTAATAGGTGATTATCTACAAATTCACGAATTACTTTTCTTTCACTATCACCATTAACAGATAATAGCATATACTTAAGACGTGTAGTAAGTTCTGGGGAGTTTTCCTTATTAATTTTCTTTAATCCTTCTAATTCTTTTTGAATGTCTAATTCTTCTTTACCTGTAAAAAGTTTAAAAGTAACTTTAACTCCAGTAGATGGAAGCTCATACTCAAATTCATTTTTTCCTTTAGAAAAAAGATGTTCATGTATAAATTTTGGTTCTAGTAAGGATAAGTCAACTGTAGTATTCTCACCACCATATGTAAAGTTATAATCTTTACCATATCCTAAAATACGGGCAGCAATCAATAGGGCATTTTTATCCCCTACAAGTAAATCTCGGACATTAACTCCTTCGGTCATAATCAAAGAATCTAATAGTTTATCTAATACAGTACCTTTACTAATGTAGGATTGATTAGTTAAAATATCTTCTTCACGAGCAGTCATGTATTTCATTTCTACTTTACCGGAGGAAAGGGGGTGATCAGTTGGATAGATAAGACCTTTTGAAGGTAGATCTATAGTTTCTGTTGGGAAATTTAATTCGGACATAATTTTTATTTATAATAACTTTATTTCGGGGATAAATACTACAGGGGGAAATTTTTTAATTAATATTGATGTCTTTGATTGCGAAATAAATCAAAGTCGTTATACATTTTTGATTCTAGCTTATCAACTTTAGAGTTAGTAAGGTTAGTATTTGATTTTAAATCTAATTTAATATCTTCTACTTCTCTATGGATGCGTTGGTGGAGTGATTCTCCTAATTTTTGATTTTGTTGTTGTAAATAATCTAAATCTTGTTTTAAGGATTTTACAGTTATATGGTTTACATATGCATTAATAGCCATTCCGATACACATTAGAGCACATACCCCTAAAACAAAAGATGATACCATTTTTATAGTTTTATAATATTATACACCAATGATACAAAAAGAGCTTGGCATAGCCAAGCTCCTTTAAAATATATTTGAATTTAATTTAGAAATTCAAGATTGCGTAATCAATAGATACAGTTAATGGGATTTCAATAGCAGTATCAACAGTATCCCAGTTATAATCTCCAAATGATGCTTCTTTAATAAATGCTCCTTGGAGAATCCATTCTGAAACTACATCACCTACAGGACCTAGTACATTAAACGTCAGATTTTTCTTATAGAAATCTGAGTAACCATCTCTACCAGTAACTGATTCGTGGTGTAGACGAACCCACTCCATTACGGCTTGTGCACCTGAAGGAGTGATTGGATCAAATAATGTAAATGATACATCATTCCATACCGTTTTACCTTTAACCTTACGTTGAACGTTAATATGGTTCAATGGTACTTCTCCTTGTGTTAAGGATATAGCTCCTACACCTTTCACCATATAAGAAGGAACACCATCCATATACATTATGAATCTATTCGCTTGTTTTGGTTCAAAAGCGGTGAAGAAAATTTCATTTGGGTCTAATACTGCCATGTTGTTATACTATTTTATTCGGTTATAAATATCTATTTCCCTTACTTTTACTCAGGGAAACTAGCGCCCGTTGGTTGCAAGTTAAAGTCTAGGTAGATGAATTCAGCTGTTCTAGTTGGTTGAATATAAATCTGACCTACTAACTGGTTTCTATCAATTACATCCGGAGAATTATTGGACTCGTCCATAATTACTCTAAAGGCATATAGACCTTGTCTTTGTTGAACACTTTCTAAATAAGGATTTACTTGTGCTAAGAAGTTATTTCTTGTTGCTGCTGTATTTTGTTCAAATACTAAGTTTAATCCTATTTGTGAAATTTGTCCTTTAAGTGCAATCAATAATCTTCTAACATTTACTCTATCAAGTGCCGAAGCAGCTTTTTGTAGAGTTTTTTGACCATACACTACGATCCCAGTTCCAGGGAATGTTGCAATTGGGTTAACATTTGCAGAGTATAATGTATCTCTGTTAGTAGCAGATAGTTTTCTTTCTGCTTGTATTACCGTGTTTAAACCACCTCTATTAATACCCGCCGGAGCGAACCATGGTTCAGAGCTATTGTCTGTAAACGCGTATACTCCAGGAATAACCGTAGAAGCTGGCACCCATACGTTTTTACCTGTATCAGGATCTACTGTTCTAACCCACGGCCAATAAGATGCGGCATATGAACTATTAGCTAATGCTGCTTGGTTGGTTGCTCCATCAAGAGTTGAACCGTATTTTACTAGATCAGCAATTACCATGTAATCACCTCTAGTTTGAGCATTATTAATTGCAGTTGTAATCTGTGAGCTGTAACTTGTACTATATAATCCTGGGAGGGTTAATAAGTTATACTTGTAATCATCTGCGTTAGATAATAAGTTTAACATATCATCGTAATCACTGCCTTCTAGACCTTGTGTATTAGTAGAATTAATACTATTATAATAATTCCCGGCTCCGGTTGATGGAATGTTAGAACCAACACCACCACCAAATGAACCTGACCCTACAGCGGGGATTGACCCAGTATAGATGTCTTTAGCACGTCCAGCATTGTCAAAATAGTTTAAAGTATTTTTTACATCTGTTACTCTAACATATCTTGAGGCGTTACGGTAAGAACCTGAAACTTCAATATAATTTTCGGATGGGTTATAATTAAGTGTTTGATCACCTATTACGCGTGATATGTAGTTTTCAGAATTAGGATCTAAAGATAATTCAGGGTATGTTTCTAAAGCTACTACATTATTAGTATTATCGTTTCCTCTGCGAATAATCAAAGAGAAAGTACCTGAGGCAGTATTGTTAGTTGAAACTTGCCATCTAATATTATCGGAAGTACCGTTAGTTAAAGCTCCGTTAGATAGCAAAGAACCTGTATTGTTAAATAATTCTCCTTGACCTAATGATTCTAGTTTAAAGGAAGTTTCTGAAGCAGTAGTAGCGACAATCGAGGATGTAGCTGATGTCCAATCTTGAGAAGCAGATACTACACGTGTCACTAATAATGTATTACCTCCGTTTTGGAAGTAATTATAGGCTGCAATTGAAGTTAAGTAAGTATATTCACTACTACCACTTTCAAATGTTGTACCAAATCTATTTTGATAGTCACTGTAAGAAGTTACTATAGTAGGGATTTCTACTGGTCCTTTTACTGCTGGACCTACAATAGCAGCACCCGCTTGTATAGGTTGCTGCGTAATAAAAGTATTGTCGTTTTCACGAGCTAATACACCGGGTGAAATTAATGTTTCTGCCATTGTTATAGGTTTATTTGATAATAAATACCCAAAAGAGGGTGTAAAATTAAACTTTAATAAATTCTCCTGTAGTTATATCAATATTTCCATCACCATAGATTTCTGTTAACTTTCCACCGAATACATTTTGTTCTTTTCGGAGGGTAGATAATGTAGTAATCATGTTTTCTTTATCAAGTAATAAAGATTGAATTTGGTATTCTAATTGGCCTAGACCAATAACTATTTGTTCTTCTGATTGGCGAAGAGATTCTAATGTAGTTTTTTCTTCTTTAGTAATAAATTGCTTTTCCATGTTATAAATATTAAAAGATTATTGTGAAATTAATTGTTTTAATCCAGCTTTCCATATAATGTCTCCAAAACTTAAATAATTTTGAACTACATTAAAGTTGTGTTGGAGAGATGGGAGTTTACTATTGTAGTATTCTTTAGTTAACATATTACTTTGTAAAATATTATGTAATTCGGCTTCAGTTTCGAAAAAAATAAAACCATCAGTATCTAATTCTTCAAAGGGTTTAGTATCTTTATGCCCCCATATTATGGGTAAACATCCTGACAGGATACTATCAATTGGTTTTTCGGATAAGAAATAAGGAAATTCATTTTCAATAACAACTTCATACCTATAATCTTTTAAACCTTCTACTTTATTAATAGGATTATTAAAATCTATAAGATTAGAATTATTTAAAGTATTTCGGATATTATGACGAAGTTGATGGCCTACCAATCCAAAGTTTTTTTGGGAGAATATCGCTGTTACATCTTTAGTTTTGGGATAAATCTGTCTATCTTCAGGTTTGATAAAAGTTCTTGAACCCCCTACATAGTAACGATATTTTTCAGGATATTTTCCAGAACCTACCCAAGCCGGGTAATGAACAAATATTAAATCAAAAAGATGTTCATTTTTTAGTATCCACTGGTGGAGGGCTCTATTAAAAGAAGAGGGTTCCACTTGGACCATTACTTTATACTTGTGGGAGGAGTTTTTTACAATGGTTTCAATATTATCTAATGAACCATCGTAATCAACAAATATCCCAATATCTGTGGGATTATTAGTATATTCAATAAATTTACTAGGGCTAGTCGGATATTTTCCTTCTCTTTCTTCAACCCCAAAATTCCATTTATCCCAATATAGGTTAACTTTTGTTTTCATTTGTAATATTTATCACCTACCCAAAGTACTAATGATTTTCGGGATATTAATATTCAGTATTAAAGAAAAATGTTTGGAATAATCTACCAGTATTCTTATCTTTACCAAAATACTTCATTGATGAATGGAATAAATTACCACGATATAATACTAAACGATTAAATTTGTTTGAGATCATATCAACTACATCCCATTTGCTCATATCTCTAGAATCCTTGTAAATTTTATCCATAGTTTCAGAATCATACGAACCATCATCTTTGTAAGCGGTTTGGGTAAGACCTGTAGCTTTATGTTTGTATATGGCTGTACCAGAATTTAGGGGTGCGTCTGGGGTTAAATAACATATACCGGCCCACATTGTGTTTTGGTCAGTGTGGATCCAACTTGAATCTTTTTTAGTTGTGTATTGGTAAGCTGCATTGTATTGGATATCTTCAAATTGGGTGATATTACCACCTGCATGTTGGACTATGCCTTGAATACAATTCCGTAAATCATCATAATGGAAACTAGGGGTACGTTGTCCCGGATAGTTTCCGTATTCTGTAAATTCTTGATCTAGAGCAAATTGTCTAGGGATCATAGGATCAATTCCATAGAAATCGTCTACGATAATAACATTAGTTTTCATACCAGTTGTTTTTAATTATTGTTTTAAAATATTTGATGTAATCATGTATTAAATATTCTGCTGTAAATCTTTCACCAAATTTTCGACATTCTAAGGCGTCAAGTTGGTGTACTTTATTAATAGCTTCTTTAAATTCTTTAAATGATGAACATTTAAACCCTGTTACCCCCTCAACAACATTATCTATATAACCCCCCCAAGAAGTTGTAATAATGGGGGTACCAGACAAAGCGGCTTCAACGGATGTTAAACCAAAGGGTTCAACATAATGTGTAGGTGAAATAACAGCACTAGCATTAGCTAATAAAGTTTTTCTTTTATTCAAATCTGCATACCCTACATACTCAACATTGGGTGGTATCTCACAATGTAATAAAGAAATATCGCCCTGCCCAGCTAAAATAAAAGATTTTTCAGGAAAGCTTCTAGCTAAATCTAAAAATATAAATATTCCTTTTTGTTCTATTAAACGAGCGATATAAAGAAAATACCCCTGCTTGTTGGGGTTAAACTCAAATTCAGTAATGCTATTAGCTGGGGGTGGAATTACAATATCGTTCCAAAAGCCCCCCTGAGAGTTTGTAGTACCATATATATAATGTTGATTAGCCCTAGAAGTAAAAACTTTATACTTAGCACCACTATCATATAAATAACCAACATGACCATCTATAACTTTAACCCCATTGTTTTCTAGGGTTTGGAGTTTAGGGATTTGACTTCCCCAAGTACTTACAATTAGATCTTCGGGGTGTAAATTTGATTTAATAGATTCTATAGCCTTACTTACAAATATATTTTCCCCCTCTGTAGAGTAATTCCATTGGGAGTTTTCAAATTCTTTAGTAAAATATTTAGAGTGGAAGTTATCATCTACTATACTATACTTTTTAGTACATTCTACAGTAGATGTTTCATAACCATAATAATACACTTCAACATTATTCCTATGCAACATAGTAGTAAGATAATAGCTTACTCTAGCAAAGGGATCTACGGCTATTATAGGGGTAGATGGGTTACGTGGAGTGCCCACTATGTGTATTCTCATATAACTTATTAAATAACAGTTGAAATATAAGGAGGGCATTTAGCCCTCCCTAATTTAATTTAAGATAATTTATCTACTTTAATGTTAAGTTCATTAATAGCTGATATTAATACTGCTACTAATTTTTCATACCTAACTGCTTTATACCCATTTTCTCGAGTAGTAACCAATTCTGGGAAGTCTTGTTCTATTTCTTGGGCTACTACCCCAATTTCTGTCCCTTCTTTTAAACTTAATTCGTTCCAATCGAACGTATAACCATTAAGCTTAGATACTTTTTCTAAAGTATTTTCAAGTGGGGTAATATTATCTTTTAACCTTCTATCTGAGGAGTAGTAAGCAATAATATCACCTCCTAGTCTTAGTTCTTCGTTATTAGCATAATATTCTATACCTACAGTACTACTATCATAATAGGCACCTGTACCAGCACTAGTTAACATTACATCGTAGGTTCCGGTAGTAATAGCATTAGCACCAGAAGGTCCTGCAGGTCCTTGTGGTCCTTGGGGTCCTGCTACGTTTGAGGCAGCACCTCCGGGTCCTTGTGGTCCTTG
>TARA_B110000858_G_scaffold30476_1_pt1 | contig 14333 bp, 12 predicted proteins | sample TARA_B110000858 | Tara Oceans TARA_B110000858 (sample SAMEA4398247) | marine metagenome | biome: Polar Biome; feature: [SRF] surface water layer (ENVO:00010504); material: water (ENVO:00002006), including particulate matter (ENVO:01000060) such as... | depth 5 m | reverse complement strand
GCAGATAAGCTTTCTGGACCTTCCGTTCTTGGTAAAATTGATCTTACTCCCAAAGAGAAACCAGCTGAACCAGTTAAAACTGAACCAGCCAAAGAAATAGTTTCCGATAAAAAAGTAGAAAAATCGGTAGTAAATAAAGAAAAATCTGTATCAAAATCAGAAACTATTAAAACTGAGTTCAAGAAACTCTCTGGACCAACAGTTCTAGGTAAAATTGAATTACCAAAAACTCCGGTCAAGGCAAAACCCTCTGATAAAGAAGATCCGAATAAGAGAAAGAGGAAAAGAATAAAAAAAGTAAATGTAGAGAAAGCAGGAAAAAAAGCTTTCAATGAACATAAAAGACCTTCTAGAACTCCTCAAAAAACCGAACCAACACCAGAAGAAATACAAAAAGAAATTAAAGAGACTTTAGCTAGACTAAGCAGCAAAGGAAAATCTAAATCCTCAAAACTTAGACGTGAAAAAAGACAGGCTATTTCTGATAAAATGGAGATTGAAGAATTAATTACTGAACACGAAAAAAGCACTTTAAAACTTACAGAGTTTGTGTCCGTGTCAGAGCTAGCTTCAATGATGTCTAAGTCTCCAAATGATGTTATAGGCACCTTAATGTCAATTGGTATATTTGCTTCTATAAACCAGAGACTAGATGCAGATACCTTAACCATGGTCGCAGAAGAGTTTGGTTATACTGTAGAATTTGTTAGTGCAGATGTAACTGCATCAGTCGTTCAAGATTCTCAAAATCCTGAAAATATGCAGAACAGACCTCCAATTGTTACAGTAATGGGGCATGTTGATCATGGAAAGACATCTTTATTAGATTATGTAAGAAGTACTGATGTGACTTCTGGAGAAGCAGGAGGTATTACCCAACATATTGGTGCCTATTCTGTAAAACATAATAACAAAGTAATCACTTTTTTAGATACACCTGGCCACGAAGCCTTTACTGCCATGAGAGCTAGAGGAGCTCAGGTAACAGATGTTTCTATTATTATTATTGCTGCTGATGATAGAGTGATGCCACAAACAAAAGAGGCAATTAATCATTCACAAGCGGCAGGAGTTCCAATGGTATTTGCTTTGAATAAGTGTGACATGTCAACTGCTAACCCAGATAAAATTAAAGAAGAATTATCTGCGATGAATATTCTAGTGGAAGACTGGGGAGGTAAATATCAATGCCAAGAAATTTCTGCTAAAGATGGTGCTGGAATAGATGAATTGCTTGAAAAAGTTCTATTAGAATCGGAGTTGCTAGAATTAAAAGCAGATCCAGATACAGATGCAAAAGGTACAGTTATTGAAGCTTCATTAGACCAAGGAAGAGGTTATGTAACTACACTTCTTGTTCAGTATGGCACAATGAAAGTTGGAGATACATTAATTGCAGGTAAAGAATTTGGCAAGATAAAAGCTATGCATGATGAGAGTGGAAGAACTGTAGAATCGGCAGGTCCATCAAGGCCAGTTTCCGTTCTTGGGATGAATGGCGCAGCAAGCGCTGGAGACATATTTAATGTTTTAGAAGATGAAAAGGAAATGAAGCAAATAGCATCTAAGAGACAGCAACTTCAAAGAGAACAAGGCCTTAGAACTACCAAGCATATCACCTTGGATGAAATAGGTAGAAGAATTGCTTTAGGAGATTTCCAAGAGCTTAATGTTATTGTAAAAGGAGATGTTGATGGTTCTATTGAAGCACTTTCAGATTCTTTGTTAAAGTTATCTCAAGAATCTATTCAAATTAATATTATTCATAAAGCAGTAGGGCAAATTACAGAATCAGATATTTTATTAGCTTCTGCCTCAGATGCTATTGTGATAGGGTTTCAAGTAAGACCATCAGCTGGAGCAAGAAAATTAGCAGAAAAAGAAGAAATAGATATAAGACTGTATTCTATAATCTATAAGGCGATTGAAGAAATTAAAGAAGCAATGGAAGGAATGCTTTCTCCAGAGTTTAAAGAACAAATTGTAGGAACGGCTGAAATAAGAGAAACTTTCAAAATCACTAAATTTGGAACTATTGCAGGATGCTATGTTACCGATGGTAGAATTAATCGAAACCATCAGGTAAGGATAATAAGAGAGGGAATTGTTGTTTACTCGGGAGAGCTAGGTTCTTTGAAAAGATTCAAAGACGATGTGAAAGAAGTAAAGAACGGTTATGAATGTGGTTTGAACATCGCCAAATACAATGATATTAGAGTTGGAGATATTGTAGAAGCCTATGAAGAGGTAGAAGTTAATAGAAAGCTTTAGTCCTCTTTTTTTTCACTTTCCATCTCAACTGGGAGATAGTATTTTAATTTAATTCCAAAAAAATTACCCCTTAAGAATATTGGTTGATAACTATCATAGATTTGACCATCATAATAAAACTTTATTCTAGCTACAGCAATTGATGATATAGGAACATTTATTTCTGCCCCTATATAAAATACGCCCATTTTAGTACTTCTTTTTTCAATGCCAAGTTCTCCACTTAATGATCCGTTGATCCATCTTGCTCTTTCTGAGTAATGGTCTATAAGAAAGTTCACTCCTTTACTAGCAACAGCAGAGGCATAGTAGTCTATATTAAAACCAATAGAGTTTCTCATAAATAAATATTTAGTTAATTGAACATAAATTATCCCTTTTATTGGGGAAGAATAATTAACATATCCAAAACTACTGGTATCTCTTAAAATACTGGCTTGGTTGGAGCTAAGCCCTGTTAACTTAAAATTTCTTCGACAAAATAATATTCCGGTTTCTAAACTTATTTTTTTGGAGTAATCAGTTTTTAATAGCATTCCAAAGTTATATCCTAATTTGTTATTAATTGATATACTAGAATTATTTTCAGACACTTCTAATGGACCAACTCCAAAATAATTGATTGGCACCAAAGAGCCTATTAAAAAACCTACTTGTCTATTTTTTTCATCTTTTTTTTGAGAAAAAAAACTAAAGACAACCATTGATAATAATATTACAAGAAGTTTTTTAGTCAAATTCTATTTGTTTTTATAGTAAGAAATTACAGCAAAAATAACGATTAAAAAACTCAATATAATTACTGCATATTGAGCCCAAGATTGAGAAATAAATGGAGATCTGAATTCGCCAATTGTTAGGTAATTAAGTTTAAGCACTTTTTGATTGTCAGTTTTTCTTATACCAAACAAAAACATTTCTCCTCTTTTATTAGGCTCATCTGCATATTCAAAGTAAATCTCCTCCTTTAAAAGTAGGCTTTTAAAATATTCGGATTCCTTTTTTTTATAAAAGTAAAAAACCTTGTAAGCTTTATTAGTAGGGTGATCTTTATGATTAACTAATTTAATCAGACCTTCATCCAAATTGTCCATTTATTTTCTTTTAATCATTCCAATCCGTTAAATATTCTATTGGTTTTCTTTGGCCTTTTGGCCAGTCAATAGTAGTATAACCAAGATATAAAATCCCCAAACACTTGTCTTGCTTTCTTAAATTTAGATAGGAATTCATTTCTTGAGAATAAATAATTTTTGGACTAGACCAAAACGAACCCAAGCCGTAAGCTGTAGCGGTAAGACACATGTTTTGAATAGCACAAGCTACAGCTTCTACTTCCTCAATTTCTGGAATTTTCTCGTTATTTCCTCGTTCCATACACACAATAATTGCAACAGAGGAAAGAAATGGTCTTGCCATAATTTTATTTAGTTTTTCTTCTTTGTATAAATTCTCTGGAGTTAATTTTTTATAAAGTTCACCAAGTTTCTCACTTAATTTCCCTCTGCTATTTTCTCTATAGACTTTAAATCTCCAAGGCTGCGTATTTCCGTGAGTTGGAGCCCAAGTTGCATTTCTTATTAAGTGTTCAATAATTTCTTTATGAACTTTTCTAGAACTGTAGAACTTAGGGTATATAGTTCTTCTATTCTTTATTAGCTCTGTTATTTCGCTTAAGTTATATTTCATATTTTATTGTAAAAATGTAATAATACTTTTATCAAGTCTTATTTCCCAGATATTTACACAAAAATATGATAATATCGTACCTTTGTCAAACAAATTTTTCATGTTAAAGATTACAGCTATAATACCAACATTTAATGAACAAGATCATATTCTTCAGGCTATTGAAAGTGTTTCTTGGGCAGATGAGATTATAGTTGTAGACTCTTTTAGTACCGATAAAACAGTAGAATTGGCCTTAGAAAAAAGAGTAAAAATTATACAACGAGAATATCAATATTCTGCCTCACAAAAAAACTGGGCTATTCCTCAAGCTAATAATGATTGGATATTCTTATTAGATGCAGACGAAAGAGTAAGTGTTTTCCTAAAAGATGAAATTCTAAAATGGAAAACTTCTAATCCAAAGTACAATGCATATTGGATAAGAAGAATAAACCATTTTATGGGTAAAAAAATTAAATACTCAGGTTGGCAAGGAGACAAAGTTGTAAGGTTATTTAAAAAAGACTGTAGATATGAAGATAAAAAAGTGCATTCTGAAATTTCCTACACTGGAGAGACTGGAAATTTATCAAATCCTCTATTACATTTTACTTTTAAAAACACTGCCCATTACTTGAAAAAATGGGACCAATATTCCACATGGAGTGCTAAAGACCATTTCGAAAAAGGACAGAATCCTAGTTTCTTTCACTTCATAATCAAACCAGCTTTTAGATTTTTCAGAGACTTTTTTTTAAGGGGAGGTTTCTTAGATGGAAAAACCGGATTTATAGTTTGTAAGTTATCAAGTATGGGAGTTTTCCTTCGTTATGTAAAGCTTAAGGAATTAAAAAACAACTCACTTACCAAGTAGCATCTGGATAGAGCAGAGGTAAGTGTTGCATTTCTGCTAAAACAAATCCAAGATATTCTGTATGAAATCCATTTTTTCCATATTTTAAAGAATAATAAATATTTTCAGGAACCTCTATTTCTGAATATGTTAAAGTGTTCACTACTATCTCAGACCATTCGTTTCTAAGACTACTACTTAATGGCGCAATCTTATTTTTTTCCATTATTAAATCTGTCGAATTATCTGTAAATAACTCATCTGTGTACATCCAAAGATCATTAATAGCATTTTGAATTCTTTCGTTGCTTTCCTTGGTTCCTAATCCAAGTCTTTTTATCCAATCACTACTTCTATCTAGATGGTAATTTATTTCTTTAATTGCTTTTTTTGAAATTCCTAAAATTGTTTCATCGTTACTATTCAACAGTTTAGTGAAAAGAATCTGATGGTAACAATCCATTAAAAACTGTCTTGCAAGAATAAAAGCAAAATCTGTATTTGGAGTCTGTACTAAATGCAAACACCTAAAATCACCTTCTCTTCTTTTAAAAGTAAGAAGATCAGCGGTAGTGTTCTCTTTTAATTTTGCAGCATAATTAAGAAAATTTTCTGCTTGACCAAGTAAGTCTAATCCAACATTGGTTATAGCTAAGTCTTCTTCTAAAATAGGAGCTTTACTACAATATTCAGCAATTCTATGACTCAATATTAAAGATGAATCTCCAATTCTTAAACAATAATCTATAAGTTCATTTTTCATTAAATATGCTTTACACTATCAGGAATTTTATAGAATGTTGGATGTCTGTAGACTTTATCATTAGATGGATCAAAAAATGCTTCACCATCGCTTCCTTCAGAAGATACTATATCTTCAGCCTTGACAATCCAGATTCCATTACCTTCGTTTCTTCTAGTATATAAGTCTCTAGCAGATTTCATTGCCATTTCCTTGTCGTAAGCATGTAAGCTGCCAACGTGTTTAAAGGGCCTGCCTGCTTTAACTTGAATAAATACTTCCCACAATATGCCTTGATCGTCGCTACTCATCTAAGCTGTTTTTTTTGAAAGATTCATTTTTTTTGAATATGCTTTTGCAGCTTCTCTTACCCATTTCCCATCTTCATGAGCTTTAATGTGGTGATTTATTCTTAATTTATTTCCTGGACCATTTCCTTTTACAACATTCCAAAACTCATCCCAATCTATTGGTGAGTAATCATGAATTTTTGTTACTTCATTGAATTTAAGATTCGGATCTGGAAATGTTAAACCTAAATGATGGCCCTGTTCGATAGTTTTGTCAATATATTTTTGCCTTAGTTCATCATTGGATTCTCGTTTGATTTTCCATTTTAAAGATTGATTAGAATGAGCACTTTCTGAATCATGCGGACCAAACATCATAATTGATGGCCACCACCAGCGATTTAATGCATCTTGAGCCATTTGTTTTTGTTCTTTTGTCCCTTTTGCTAATTGAAACATTATTTCAAATCCTTGTCTTTGATGAAAACTTTCTTCCATACATATTTTCACCATTGCTCTAGAGTATGGACCATAGGATGTTCCTTGTAAAGAAACTTGATTTACTATTGCTGCACCATCAACTAACCATCCAACTGCGCCCATATCCGCCCAAGTAAGAGTAGGGTAATTAAAAACGCTAGAATATTTTGCTTTTCCCTGATGGAGCCATTCTAAAAACTGTTCTCTTTTTACCCCTAGAGTTTCTGCAGCACAATACAAGTAAAGTCCATGACCTGCTTCATCTTGGATTTTAGCCATTAAAATTTTCTTGGCTCTCAAACTAGGGGCTCTTGTGAGCCAATTTCCTTCTGGCTGCATCCCGATTATTTCTGAGTGGGCATGTTGAGATATTTGACGAATTAGAGTTTGTCTATATTTCTCAGGCATCCAGTCTTTTGGCTCTATTTTGATATTAGCATCAATCTTTTGCTGAAAATGTTCAAGTTTTCTTTCGTTTTCCATAACTCAAATTTCTAATTGTTCAAAATTACTAAGTATTTCATGACTTTCTAGGTTTTGTTTACCCCAATTTTCAATTTCATCTTTGGTCCACAATTTTGGGAAAAACGTTCTTTTTTGATACTTAGGGTGCATATATTTTTTCCAGTCACTCCCCCCAGTTGCTTTCTCTTTCTTTTGTGCACCATCTAAATACTTTGAAGCAGTGTTGTAATGCTCCATTACCCATTTTACATTTACCGTATGGTCAAAATGTCTCATAGAATTTAAAAGTTTTAAATCACTTTTTTCATTTTCAGAAAGATTGTCATAAAGACACCATAGGTTTTTATTGTTATATTTTTTCATAAAGCCAATAAAATCGTCCAAATATTTTTCTTCAAAAAGACGAATCATCGGACTTTTTTCTCCAGTTTCATGATTTTTTCCAGCTGCTTGCCAATACAAATGTTCAAAAGCGTGTTGAAATGGTGTATTTCTATTAATTTTCTCTCTAAATCTGTAGTCAATTAAGTTTATTAGATCGGTACTCGCAAATTCAATCATTCTATATTGAGCACTTTGAAAGCCACTAGCAGGAGCTAATGTTTTTCTAAACTTCATATATTGTTCCAGGTCCATTCCATCTTTCATAATTCTAAATGAACTACACAACATATCAAAGTATCGACTAATCCTTTCTAATCTTTCAGAAAAAAACTTGGATGTAAGCTTTTTGCAAAAAGCCAATTGTTCAATTTCCCATAGAATCATCTTAAATAGTAATTCATTGATTTGATGGTACACAATAAAAACCATTTCGTCTGGTAAATCTGTTCTTTGTACTTGAAGGTTCAATAATGCTTCCGGTTGAATATAGTCCCAGTAAGTTAGTGGCTTTGCACTTTGAATACCCTCTAAATAGACATCCGTATTAAGCCCTTTATCCGAAAGAGCTTTTAAAGTATCTTTATTTAATTTACTGTCCATTTATATTATAATGTTCCTCTATTTTGTTGCTCTCTCTCAATAGATTCAAATAAAGCTTTAAAATTTCCTGCTCCAAACCCTTTAGCCCCCATTCTCTGAATAATCTCAAAAAATAAGGTTGGTCTATCTTCTACTGGTTTAGTGAAAATTTGCAAAAGATACCCTTCTTCATCTGCGTCTACTAAAATGGCTAACTCCTCAAGTTCGTTAATATTTTCATTCATTATTTTCATATGCTCTCCCAATCTAGTAGGAATTTCAGAATAATATTCTTTTGGTGGTGCCGATAGAAACTCAACGCCTCTTAATCTTAACTCTCTTACAGTCTCAATAATATCATCTGTAGCAATAGCAATATGTTGAACTCCGGGAGTTTCGTAAAAGTCTAAATATTCCTCAATTTGAGATTTCTTTTTCCCCTTAGCTGGTTCATTCAATGGGAATTTAATTCTACCGTTCCCGTTACTCATCACTTTACTCATTAATGCTGAATATTCAGTATGAATCTGCTTGTCATCAAAGGATAAGAAGTTTACAAAACCCATAACATCTTCATACCACTTTACCCAAGTATTCATTTCACCCCATCCCACATTCCCAACCATATGATCTATAAATTTCAGCCCCACTGAAGTAGGATTATAGTCAGACTCCCATTTGATAAACCCGGGTAAAAAATCTCCATTATAATTTTTACGTTCAATAAATAAATGAACTGTTTCACCATATGTAAAAATTCCAGATTTTACAACTTCCCCAAATTCATCACTTTCCGTAACTGGCTTTAAATAGGACTTAGCTCCTCTTTCAGTCGTTTCTTTATATGCTTTTTTGGCATCATCCACCCAGAGTGCTATTACTTTAACTCCATCTCCATGCTTTTTTACATGTTCACCAATTACTGATTTGCTATTGAGAGCTGTGGTAAGAACTATTCTAATTTTATCTTGTTTTAATACATAAGAAACGCGATCCTTTAATCCGGTTTCTAAGCCAGCATAAGCAAGTGATTGAAAACCAAATGCTGTTTTATAAAAATGGGCTGCTTGTTTTGCATTGCCCACATAAAATTCTATATAATCAGTACCTAAAAGCGGAAGAAAGTCCTTAGCATCTTTAAATATTTTTTCTAGACTATATTCGGTATTTTTTAATTCTTTTTTCATTTAGTATTAAAGACTAATGCATCCAAGATTTATAATATTCCTTAATTTCAATTCCTAAGGCTTGCTGAGTTAGCTTAAGAGGTTTAAAGGTGTCAACCATTACGGCCAATTCTTTAGTTGATTTTTTGCCAATACTTCTTTCGTATGCTCCAGGATGTGGTCCATGTGGAATTCCTGAAGGGTGTAAGGTGATTTGTCCTATTTCAATATCATTTCTACTCATAAAGTCACCATCTACATAATATAAAACTTCATCAGAATCAATATTACTATGATTGTAAGGAGCAGGAATTGCTTCAGGATGGTAATCATACATTCTAGGACAAAAAGAACATATTACAAAAGCAGGTGTTTCAAAAGTTTGATGAACAGGAGGGGGTTGGTGTACTCTGCCTGTAATTGGCTCAAAATCGTGAATTGAAAATGCATAAGGATAATTATATCCATCCCAACCAACTACGTCAAACGGATGAGATCCGTATATGTAATCGTATAAAAACCCTTCTTTTTTAATTTTAATTAAGAATTCGCCTTTTTCATCATGACTTTCTAGTTCTGTCGGAATTCTTAGGTCTCTTTCACAATATGGAGAATGCTCTAGGAGTTGACCGAACCAGTTTCTGTATTTTTTTGGGGTATATACAGGGTGACTAGACTCAATTATAAAATGTCTATTATGACTGTCTTTAAAATCCATTTTATAAATCATTCCCCTTGGAATTACTAAATAATCCCCACCACTAAACTCTATTCTACCTAAAGGAGTTCTTAAAGCTCCTTCTCCTTTATGAATAAATATAACTTCATCTGCATCTACATTTTTATAAAAAAAATCATTAGAATCATCACTAGGATTAGCTAAATGAAGCGTCACGTCAGAATTAGTTAAAATAGGAACTCTAGATTTTAGAAAATTAGATTTTTCATTAACTCCAAAACCTTTAAACCCTCTCATTTGCATGTTATTATTTACAGCAATTTTAGGGGAAACATCTGTTTTTTTTAATATTTCTTTTACTTCTGTAGGAGGGTGAATGTGGTATAATAGAGATGACATTCCTTCAAAGCCTATTGTGCCAAAAAGCTGTTCGTAATGAATTTTATCCCCACCATTTTTAAATATGGTGTGTCTTTTGTGAGGAATATTACCAAGCTTATGGTATCTAGGCATAAAAAATTATTTATAATACTTTAATATAAAAAAAGTTATTGAATAGGTTATTACAATAGTACCAAAAAAGTTTTTAAAAGAAGGGTTTTCCTTTACTCAAGAACCAGAATTACTAATCTTCATAGTTTTGTCTTGGTTATTGTTTTGTATACTGAAAGTGTTAGAAAAATGTAACTATCGTTGAAGTTCGCTAAACCTCTTGACATTCCCGGCTCGGTATATGTGGAGTTAGAATTAATTTCAACACTTCCGGTAGATGTTCCAGACATAACATATGCTCTTTTTGCTAGTTCTTCACCAAAAGCCTGATTCATTTCTGTTCTTAATTTTTCTCTATCGTAATAATTAGAGCTTACATCGTCTAAATAATCAGTGTTTGTGAACCTATAACTTGCCTCAAATTTAATACCTGCATTACTATGAAATGCTTTTTTGATTCCAAATCCTATAGGAACACAAAGTGCAAAATTTTTGTAGGTAGAATATTTTTTCCCTGTAGCTTTCTCTGAAAATTTTTCTGGACCGCCATCAAACCCTTGTCCTTCCGTGTGAAGTTCTCTAAGCGAATATTCCTGTCCATCTCCAAGGTTATTACCTTCAGAGTCAAGAAATTTATTTGTTCCCAGAGGATTGTAATAAAAACCTCCAAGCCCTGCAAAAATATAACTACCAAATCCTAAACGGTCTTTTTTAGAAATGTTTTTACCACGTTTATTTTTAGGATTATTCTTATTTCCATTTTTTATAGTTGTTGTTGTGAATTCCAAAATTCCACTTAGTTCAGAAATAGTTGTATTGAAATTTAAAGCTCTATTTTTTTTGAAAAAATTGCTTGAATAAGAGTCGTCTCCCGATACTTTAGCATATGTCAAACTTGTTCTAAAAGCTATTTTACTTTTAAAATAGTACAAATGTGAGAAATTGGCAGTAAAATTAGTTTTTTTAATATTTAAATTAGTTTTACTTCCATTGCCTCCAACATCTGTAAGACAGTTAGAGACCCCAAGGCCAAAATTAATCTCATGTCTTTTGCTTTTGAAAGAATTACTAATATTGTACTGTGCATTTGAAATAGCCGGAAATAGCATGAAAAATAGAAATATGTGAAAGTGCATTTTCAAATCATATCAAATATAATTTAATAGGTCGATTTATTTTAATAATAAAAGCTTTTTTATGTTCCATAAAACCATTCCCACACTCACGGAAATATTCATAGAATGTTTCGTTCCCCACTGAGGAATTTCTATGGAGAAATCGCATAAATCAACTAGTTTTTGTGATACGCCATTTATTTCATTTCCAAATACTAAAAGTATATTCTTATTTTTCAATTGGTACTTTTCTAAAGACACTGAGCTAGATGTTTGCTCAACAGCAATAATTTCATAGCCTAAATCACGATATTTTGTTAATATTTCTGAGGCATTATTTTTATGCTCCCAGTCTACACTTTCTGAAGCTCCGATTGCTGTTTTTCTAATTTCTCTGTGAGGAGGTTTCCCAGTGATGCCACATAAATATATTTTTTTCACTCTCATTGCATCGCATGTTCTAAAAACAGAGCCAATATTATTGAGACTTCTAACATCATCCAATAAAACTATAATGGGATCTTTTTCAATCTTTTTAAATTCTAAAACACTTAAACGATTTAGTTCCTCTAATTTTAATTTTTTATTCATTAAATGTTAATTTGCTAAAATGCGCATTTAGTTTATTTTTACAAACATATCTAGATACTACCGAAAGACCAAATGTCAAAAGCAAAAGCCAAATCTGAAACCCCTTTGATGAAACAATACAATTCCATCAAATCCAAACATCCTGATGCTTTGCTTTTATTTAGAGTAGGTGACTTTTACGAGACTTTTGGCAAAGATGCAATTACAGCATCTAATATTCTGGGAATTACCCTTACCGCTCGTAATAATGGATCATCCAAAATAGAATTGGCTGGATTTCCACATCACTCTATAGGTACCTATTTACCAAAACTAGTTAAAGCGGGTCAAAGAGTAGCAGTTTGCGATCAATTAGAACAGCCTACAAAAGGAAAAAAAATTGTAAAAAGAGGTGTTACAGAACTGGTTACACCAGGAATAGCTTTAACTGATCAACTATTAGATAGTAAAGGCAATAATTTTCTTTCTGCTGTTAGTTTTAAAAATGACAAAGCAGGAGTTGCATTTTTGGATATTTCAACTGGTGAATTTTATGTTGGTCAGGGAGATGTTAATTACATATCAAAATTAGTAAATGATTTTTCCCCGTCTGAAATTCTATATTCACGAAATAAAGATTCACTTTTTCAAGATAATTTTAAATCTAAAGCCTATACTTTTAGATTAGATGATTGGGTTTTTCAAAAAGATTTTTCTCTGGAAAAATTAAATATTCAGTTTGGAACCAAGTCTTTAAAAGGATTTGGAATTTCAAATATGGATTTGGCAATCATAGCAGCTGGAGCAGTTCTCCATTATATAACAACTGCAGAACATCATCATACAAGTCATGTTGCAAGCATTCAGAGAATAGAAAAAGGCAAACATTTGTGGATGGATGATTTTACTGTTTCAAATTTGGAACTAATATATTCTACAAATCACAACGGTCATACTTTGGTAGAAGTCTTAGATCAGACTTCAACTGCGATGGGCGCAAGATTACTAAAAAAATGGCTTTTATTTCCGCTAATATCCGCTGAAAAAATACGAGACAGACTTGAAATAGTAGAGTTTTTCATTAATAATTTAGAACTCTTGGAATTTATTAAAGGTCAATTTCAGGAGATTGGAGATTTAGAAAGAATGTCTTCTAGACTGGCTGTTTTAAAAACATCTCCAAGAGAACTAAATCAACTTAAAAAGTCATTACAATCAATTACTCCAGTTAAAGAAAAATTATTGTCTTTAGATAAAAAGCAACTTAATTACTGGGCAAATAATTTAAGGGATAATTCAAAAACGATTCAGAAAATTGAAGAAGTTCTACATGAAGATGCTCCAATAGCTGTTGGTAAGGGACAAGTAGTAAAAGACGGATTTCACAACGAATTAGATGATTTGAGAAACTTACTTTCAGATGCTAAATCAGTTTTATTAGATATTCAAAGAAGAGAAATTGAAAAAACTGGTATTCCGAGTTTAAAGATTGCATTTAACAATGTTTTTGGCTACTTCATTGAAGTTAGAAATACCCATAAAGACAAAGTGCCTGAAGAGTGGATAAGAAAACAAACGCTTACTTCAGCAGAAAGATATGTAACGGAAGAATTAAAAATATATGAGGAGAAAATCCTTGGTGCAGAAGAGAAAATCTTAAAATTAGAATCGGAGATTTTTTCACAACTAATTGAAGATATTTTACCAAAGATTGACGAGATAGTTTTTAATGCAAAGTGCATTGCTTACTTAGATGTAATTCAAGGTTTTGCAGATGTTTCAATTAAAAATAATTATTCTAAACCTAAGATTGGAGAAGGATTAAAAATTGATATTAAAGATAGTAGACATCCTGTTATTGAGCAGTTTCTGCCTGTTGGAGAAGCCTATATCCCTAATGATATATTTTTAGATAATAAGCTACAACAAATTATGATGATTACTGGGCCAAATATGAGCGGAAAATCTGCACTTTTAAGACAAACTGCTTTAATATTGATTATGGCACAAATAGGTTGTTTTGTCCCTGCTAAGTCTGCAGATATTGGAGTAATTGATAAATTATTTACTCGGGTCGGGGCAAATGACAACATTTCGTCTGGAGAATCCACTTTTATGGTGGAAATGAATGAAACTTCTAGTATTATGAATAATATTTCTTCCCGAAGTCTTATTTTATTAGACGAAATTGGAAGGGGAACCAGCACTTATGATGGTATATCTATTGCTTGGTCAATCGCAGAATTTTTACACGAAAACCAAAAATTTCAACCAAAAACCATGTTTGCAACTCATTACCATGAACTTAATAACATGACTAAATCCTTTAAAAGGATCAAAAACTACAATGTCTCGGTTAAAGAAATAGATAAAAAAATACATTTCATTAGAAAATTAATTGAAGGGGGAAGCGAGCACAGTTTTGGAATTCATGTAGCAAAAGTTGCGGGAATGCCTCAAAAGATTATTTCCAAAGCAGAGAAAATATTAAAGAATCTTGAATTAGATAAATCCCAAAACACTAAAAAGGAAATAAGTACAATAGAAAACGAAGACCACCAACAATTAAGTTTTTT
>TARA_B110000858_G_scaffold198490_1_pt1 | contig 14457 bp, 18 predicted proteins | sample TARA_B110000858 | Tara Oceans TARA_B110000858 (sample SAMEA4398247) | marine metagenome | biome: Polar Biome; feature: [SRF] surface water layer (ENVO:00010504); material: water (ENVO:00002006), including particulate matter (ENVO:01000060) such as... | depth 5 m | reverse complement strand
ACGTAAGCATTAATTAATTTACAAAGCCAAATTCTCCGTTGTTGATGAATCGTTTCATTCGATCAACGTCTAGCTGCGACAAATAAAATAAATTACTTAATTCTTCATTCGTTTTATTCATAAACAGATGTAGTATTTTATCTTTTTCACAGAACATCTTCTGCTCAATCTGCTGCAAAAAGCAAAAATTATTATATTCAGTAGAGTATTTTGTTAAGACCTTAGTAAATATAATTTCACTTGGAGGGCTGAAATCCTTAATTTCTGTATGTAATAAATAATTGTTGTAAAATGTCTTAATATAAGAATTTAATTCACTCAACTCCCAAATTTGATTTTGAAAAATGATACGATCAATATAGTCTGACAAACATAGATTATCTAGTATTTTTTTGTATAAACTGTTGTTGTTTAATATAATGCCACTGACGTTCTCATGCCATAGTAAACCTAGGGTCGTTCTATCAGTTTCTTTTACAATTTTCGCATATTCAGAAATGGGAACATACTTTTTGTAAAGCTCATTGACCACCGTCTTTGTAAATAAATTATAATTACATTTGGTAATCATGCAATTCAAAGTTTTTACAAAATTTTCAGGGTTCTTCATGTAAATTTCAAAAATAATATTTAATTTTCTCAAGTTTCCTCCTGAATAAGAAGCAAGACTTTCTAAATAATACTCATTAATATTAGGCAATTTATATTGAATATACTCTCTTACTTGATCGATGGTAGGTTTTTTTAATTGCACTAATTTACAAACATTTATTAGCTCTTTTATTTTTTTATCATTGTCGTTAGAGCCAATAAAAATAACTGGAATAGAGGTTTGTGGTTCCGACAGTTGTTTCCGCGTCTTCTTTGCTCTCACATATTTAATGAGCTCTTTTATACCACCCTTGTCTCCAGATCCCATATAATCCATCTCATCCATAATGATAACCAATTGGCGCTTCTTTTTATAGAACATACCTAATACATTGATATTTGACATACGATCACCTATAATTTCAGGAATTGCTGTTTTTGTGCGGGTATCATTTGCATCGTAAAAAATAACATCAAACTCTTCCTTTGAAATAACCGATTTTACAAATTCCGTCTTCCCGCATCCTGGTTCTCCAATAATATATAAACCTTTCGACTGCTGTAGATTATTTACATCAAAATTATTGAGGAAACTATCTATTTCTTGTCTTTGATTCTGGCGATCAAATAAATCAACAAAGTCGATTTGTTTCATCTACTCTACTTTACTCTATTATATATATGTTTTTAATTATTTTATTTAACATAAACCATTTGCATTCGTAATTCCATCCCATGTAACTCCGCATTTTCGCGCCCATTTTTGTTTCATACAAGCCCCTTTAGATCCGAGATAGGGAAACTTGGAAAAGTCCATTTCTTTCTGACAATTATCACTGCCTAACTCTTTTACATTTAAGCACGTGGGAACACCGTCTCCTCCTCGTTGAACTTTCCAATAATCGGGACACTCGGCTTGCACCGGAGGAAACTGATCATCATTTTTTTTATTGTAAAGAGCGAATCCAAACATAAGCAATACTAAAATAAGAAGGGTGAGTGAAATCCACAGAATAATCTTCTGAAAAGACATACTTATAGATAGTATAGAAAGTATTTTTTTCTTATAATAATATAATTAAATGGATCAACAAAATTTAAATGGACGTGTAAATATTCTTCAGCCAGACACGCAAAAGCAGTTTGCATTATACGATCGTATTCCAGCTCATCAACCAAGCGCCTATAGAGATGCCCTCCAAGGAAACTGGAAAGACAGTCCTCTTTCTCTCGCCTACTTCTCTAAAGAAAATATTATGATGATTCAGAATGGAATTCGCAAAGGTGTTTATGACAAATCGAAAGGGCAGTATTTAATAGGAATTCAGTCAGAAGATGTTCTTAAAGTGATTATGCGAAGCACGTTTCTACAATATTCGGGTAACATGCCCGATAAGATTACAGATCAAATTAAATCCCTAAATAAGATAGTTTTAGACTATTGTATTAAGCAGGTTTACGGGGAAGCACAGGGATATCAGCAATATCTTTATGATGCAAGCACATTAGTCGTCCCTATTGAGCACCCTGTTCTCTCTTCAACAGAAGATAAAACTCTTGAATGGAAGCGGTGGTTTTAAATTTACATTTATAAATACAAGAATATCAAAGCGTCGTTAAATTAGTTTTACAAATAAAGCCGTTATTGATGATGATGATTATGAACTAACTGAAAATTAAGCACTGCTATTGTTAGCTAACTTTAGAATAAAAATATCAGAATAATGTATTATGACAACCGAAACAAATGTGGCGTATTCGCAAAATGTATATTTCCCAGAGTCGCTTTTAGATGGTTGGCTCAGTGTATCCGCTCTTCTTTTGACAACAAGTCTGCTTTTTTATCATATGTCCCGCGTAAAGTCATTGAAAGTAAGACCTTATTTAGCCAAAGTTGTCGCCGTCGGACTAATCTTAATTTCAACCGCGTATATGATCTATGCATTAATCCCATACACAAAACGAATGGATTTTAACATAGCCGAGTGTGAAAAAATTCACGATTGCGGAGATGATCAAACCCAAGAGTTAAAACTTTTGAAGTGGTCTTATTTGACCTTGGGTGGATTTACTGTCTTATTTCAAAGCATAATAGTTTATTTAGTAACAACCACAATTTAATTTAAATATATCTTGTTAAATTAAATTAATATATGGGTGCAGGTGTATTGCCAATAGCAATTCATAATAAGGAAATTTATCTACTTTTAGGAAAAGAAGCTGGTTCGGGAGGTTGGTCTGATTTTGGAGGTGGAAGAGAGAAGAATGAAAGTCATTTAGAAACTGCCATTAGAGAAGGTGTAGAAGAATTGAATGGTTTCCTTGGAAACGAAAGCGAGATGCGTAATAGGATAAAAGAAAATGGCGTGGGTGTGATTACGACAGAAAAACCTATTTATAAATCATTTATTATTGAAGTAGACTACGACCCCTTACTTCCCACATATTTCAATTCCAATTTTAAATTAATGAATCGAAAATTAAAAGCTGAAGTTAAAAAACATAATGGGCTTTTTGAAAAATCGGAGGTTCAGTGGTTCACTCTAGAAAATCTCAAAAAACAAAGATTTAGGCGTTATTTCTATTACTCGGTCTATCCTTCGCTCTTAAATTTTTTTTCTAACTATAAGGTATAGATTATGGTCGCCAAAGGAGCTAGTTTATGCAAAGGCAAAAGTGTCAAGAACCCCAACCGTTGCAAGAAGGTTCAGGGATGCAAAGTCGCCAAGGGGACCAAGCGTTCTTATTGTCGTAAAACTCACAACCACACTCAGAAAAGAAATATGACGCGCAGTTCGCGTTCCCCATCTTCGGCTCAGAAGCGCAGCATGCGCCGCAAACGCGTTGCCCGTGAGCTTAAGAAGTTGCGATAAATTGTTTTAATCATTCATGGCATTCATATTCCGTCACCTTTTCCAATTCACAAGATGACGTAATAACATACTCGCATTCCGTTTCATACCATCCATTATGTTCCATTTTTTCCTGGGAGAAGCCTCCCAGACCATCTTCTTCCTCGAGGGGAGACCCCTCACCCCCATCTTCTTCCTCGAGGGGAGACCCATCTGAAACTGCCTCACTCCTATCCTCTTTTTTCCATTTATATAAAAGTTCTTCAACCTCTTCCAGCTCTTTCTCAGTAAAATCCTCTTCGTTTACAATATCAATCCAAAAATCACACCCGCCATCCCACATCTCAAGTAACTCATGTTCATATTCAGATAGATTTATCAGTTCCGTCTTCAAAATAGCCTCTTTTTCTTCTTCTGTCAACTCAATATAAAACTCGCCCCATCGGTAAACATTATTCACTTTCACACTTACCGATTTACCATTAGCAAGTGTATTTACCCAATACTGCTCCTCTAAAGCTGACTTCTTATAGGTAGGTTTTATAATGTATTTAGTTCTCTCTAGGTCTTCCATTATATATTATATTATTAATCTGCATTTATGTTTAAATTAAAAATTGATTCTTATTGTTCCGCCGTGAAATGCGGTAACCTAGATATGTGTGACTCTTATAAAGATAGAGAGATAAAAGGGATCGATCATCTGGAGGTCATCACAAACGGAACAGTGGACGAAATTAGAAATTCAGTAACAAACCCAAATCAAATAGGCTGTGTTATTGATAATAAAACGAATAAGTCGGTATCGCAGATTACACCAGTCATTATGATTATTAATCAGGGACTATCCGACCTTCACTGTAGAATTGATGCTCTATTGCAGAATGGGGCAGACTTGAATATGAAAATTGATTATTATGGAACACAAAGAAGCGCAAATGAGGAATACCAAATGAGAAAGGTGTAAATATTAATTCATGTATAAAATAAAAATCCTCATCATTATTTAATACCTAAATAGGTATATCTACGATACATTTTATTTATTCAATAAACCGAAATGTTTCTGCAAAAATATTCACTTCAGATTTTAATTCTTCAATCTCTTTTTGTGTTTCTTCATTCTCATTGCAATATTTCTTAAAATCAACTAATTTCTTACCACTTTTCTCTTGAATCGATTGGCATAGAGTTACTACTCTATCAACAAAATACCCAACACGTCGGAAATCGTGCACATTCATCTCTCTCGTTGTCAATGCAGAGGTTCCTATACGAATACCACTTGGATTTGCTGCCGATTTGTCACCATATACAGAATTCTTATTCAGAGAAATATCTACACATTCTGCCAGGAATTCCACCTTGGCACCCGAAACTCCCTTATTTTTCAGATCTATAAGGAGAATATGGTTATCTGTTCCTCCAGTGGAGAGCTCATACCCTTTTTCAGTAAAATACTTGGCGAGTTCTTTGGCATTTGCCAAAACGTTATCTATATATATTTTAAAATCATCTGTGCTTACTTCTAGAAGTTGTGTGGCGAGCGCTGCTATTTGATGATTGTGTGGACCTCCCTGCAAACCAGGAAAAATCGAAAAATCAATGGCATCACCCAATTCTTTTTTGCAAAAAACAATACCGCTTCGAGGGCCCCGTAAAGTTTTATGAGTGGTGGAAGTAACAATATCGCAGAATTCGAACGGCGATTTCATACGTCCCTGTGAAACAATACCGCTAATATGCGCCATATCACACATTAAATACGAATTATTCATATCCGCAATCTAGCGAAACCTCTCGTAATCAAAATCACGGGGGTATACACTACTCCCACATATAATAAGTTTGGGTTTGAAGGTGGTGGCTATTCTCTCTAATTCATCATAATCAATGTAGCCATCTTCCTTAATTTTATAAGGGAAACTTTCAAATATGATTGAAGTTGCCGAAATCTTTTTTTGCTGAGTATAAAAGCCATGAGTGAGATGCCCTCCAGAAGGCAGATCCAAACCCATAATACGATCATGTGGTTTAAGGATTCCTAAATAAACGCCCATGTTTGCTGGAGATCCTGAATATGGCTGCACGTTGACATGCCATTTATTGGTTAAAACAGATCCAAGGCATTCCATAACACTTTTCGACGTGAAATTTTCCGATGCAATTAGCTCAAGACCTCTTTTTTGACGTGCATGTTCTCGTTGAATTAAGGCATAAATAACAGGATCTTTCAATTTCAAAATCCTATTCATATATAATTATTTAATAATATAACAAAATTTAAAAACTAAAATATCTTGTATTGTATATAAAATGGCTGGTGGTGGAAGTGGAGGACCATTTTTACGACAAGATCAGAATTTAGCTGATGTTGATGATGTAGAAGACTCACAGAAAAATTTGGAACTATTTGATACTCGAGCCAATACATTTTTAGGTGAAAATGCTGGTGATACACTTAAAGAAGGTGCATCAACAGGAGTAAGTAATGTATCTGTTGGAAGTTCTGCACTTAGATCTAATGTTTCGGGCAATTTTAATACTGCTGTGGGATCCAGTGCCCTAGTTGCTAATACTGCAAATGGTAATACGGCTTTAGGTGCAAATACTCTTAGTGTTAATACTACCGGAAGTAATAATTTAGCTGTAGGTATAACTGCCCTTTCTGCTAATATTTCGGGAAGTTCTAATTCAGCAGTTGGATCTTTCGCCCTTTTAAATAATACTGCAAGTAATAATACTGCTGTCGGTGCATCTGCCCTAACTACTAATACTACCGGAAGTAATAACGTAGCTATGGGAAATTTCGCCCTTACTGCTAATAATACTGCAAGTAATAATACCGCTATAGGATTTGATGCACTTCGTAATAATGTCACAGATGAAAATACAGCAGTGGGTAGTCGGACTTTATGTGCGAATACAACAGGAGCATTAAACACTGCTGTAGGTTTTGAAGCACTATCTTCAAATACTACAGCAGTGCAAAATACAGCTCTTGGGTTTAAGGCATTAACACTATCAACCATAGGAAATGGTAATACTGCGGTAGGAGCAAATGCGCTAGAAAACAATACGAGCGTCGTTGGAGGAAATACTGCAATCGGAGTTGGCGCACTTACGGGTAATCTCACAGGACAAAGTAATGTAGCGATCGGTTCAGGAACTGGCACACTGAATACTGATCACAATAATTGTATAGTTATTGGTGCAGGTGCAGCAGGTCAAGGAAATAATTCTATAGTCATCGGAAATGCCAATTCAAGGAAAGCTTTTTTGGGAACATCACAAGCTACAATTGCAGATGGAACTGGCCAACAAGGATTTTTACTGTTTATTAATGCTGCTGGAGAAATAGTAAGATCTACTAACTCTGTAACTATACCAGCTACCCCAACTGTCTAAAACATAAAAATTGAAATTTTTATATGTATCTACCCAACATATAGATACGTATATAATAATGGAACAACAAGGAACGAGTCATCAAACTTACAAAAAGCATCTCTCCGAACCATGGTTCACTCTGGTTAAACTGGGAATCAAAATCAGCGAAGGAAGAGTAAACAAGGGAATTTGGAGAGAGATTAAGCGCGGCGATAAAATTATCTTTACGAATAACGATATGGGATTTGAACGTAAATTCCATGTCAAGGTAAACGATATCGGATACTATCCAGATTTTCATACCTACCTGGAAAGAGAAGGGCTTCCTAACTGTCTTCCAGGGGTGGATACTATGAATTTGGGTCTGGTTGTTTACCGCCAGTATTACACCGTTGAAGAGGAGCAGATGAACGGCGTAAAATCATTCCGATTTTAAAATTACTTTTTATAAAAAAATAAGCATGTTTCCCATATCTACAATCGACCGTTTGCCGGGTTATGATATTGCATTTGTTAGAGAGAGTGAATTACAGGACTACATCCAAAACCTTCCATGTCCAAATACTCAGGAAGAAGCGTTGGAGCAATTTCAAGAACTCTATCAGAGAGTTTCCATCGAGGATTGGCTTCAAAGTGAGCTGGTCTTCGATTTAGGTAATTTTATAATGAGATATAGGCCTGATTTAATTACACTTGGTATACGTATAAATGTGCAGGTGAATCTTTTTTTACGTTCCATTGAAAAATATGCAGCCGACCCTGATGCTATTTTCAAAAAAATCGGCCACAGTGTAGGTTGCTTTGCTTTAACCGAAGAAGATGCAGGTGTTCTGTCTGGTCTCATAGTGGACACTACCTGGACGGCTGACGAAGAAACTGATGAATATATATTAATTACTCATGAAGCTAGCAAAAAAAATTGGATATCTCAAGGCATGAGTTCTTCTTATGCAATTGTCTATGCGCGACATATCATCGATAAATCGGATATTCGCATATTTCTTGTCGATCTTCTTGACGAAGAAGCCATAACAACCCCCATAGATATTCTCCCAGTAAATAATACATTAGACATGGCAAAAATACAATTTAATAATTTGCGCTTACCTTACTCTGCTTGTCTGGAGCACTCAAAAAAAAGCACTAACTTAGAGCTACTCAATGGTATTTTCTTTGGTCGCTACATGATAGCGGAAGCCACTATAAATGCGATGCTGGGACAGATAGAGCATATCCAAGAAAATATTAATGCTTCGGAAATATACCGTGAAAAATTCGGAAAACTCGGGTTTTTGAATTATTTGAATAAATGCCATGAAGAATTTTACCAGTATAAATGTCACTTATATGCTGACCGTAAATCTCTGTTGTATGCGAGCACCCAGCATTCCCTCTTTTTAACAAACTGTTACAAAATCTACGCTGTTGAAAAAAGTATCGAAATATTCAATAAACTACAACTTATGTTTGGGATGCGAGTGGCGACCAGTCATCTCAAATTCGAAAACTTATTGTTGCATAAAGTGACTGAGGGTGATACCTATGTGCTCCGTATTTCTCTCATCAACAACCATTTTAAAGAGGGATGGTTCCATATGTTTACAAAGGCAGGATTAACAATTAAAGATTTGTATACCCTCTATCTAAAGGAAACGAAGAGAGAAAAGATGGACTATATTATAGAAAATTTTAAAGATATTTCCGATAATATTATTCAGAGTAATATACCATTATTGAATTGTTAAAGCATCTCGAGAAGTTCATCGAGCTCCTGATTCCAGAGATCGGTGGGCTTCATCTTCTGATACTTACTCAATTCTGCTTCCTTTTCCCCCTTCTGATTGATAATTTTTTCAACATTCTCTTCTGATACGCTATCCATAGGCATCTTAACGAGATATTTGTATTCAACATCGTTATCAATCATATCATACCCTTTTGCAATGAGCAGATCGATGATCTCCTTCTTCTTCTTGCGTCTCAGATCAATAGTCCCTTCCAAGTTCTCTGTGATATATTTTGCCTTGTTGCTCAGCAGAACCAGGTCATTTTGCAGAACATCAACGATATAAGCTATGCGCTGTTGATACATCTTAAGGCGTGTGCCATAATAATCCTTCACAATATCTTCAACGCATCCATATTTCTTCAGCTTTTCTTCTGCATCAAAGAGATACATGTTGCTTGTTGAGTGACTCGAAGAGATACGCAAATATTTCTCAATGGCGTTCACATTCGGGTCTGCGGTGGAAGTAGCCTCCAGCTTTTCCAGCGCTCCCGTATGAAATTTTACCGTAAAGGAAACGGTTTTGTCTGTGCTCATATCAGTATACTCCTTAATGATCTTCTTCGGATTTTCGATCTCTTTTTCCAAATAGGCTTTATAGTCGTCTGTCCAAGTTCCAACTGGCAGTTCGCTAATGGAGACAGATGCCTTATCAACCTTCTCGTAAACACCCTTGATAAGATATTTTGTTGGCGTCACCTTAACAATTTTACCACTGAATCCCTTATAGTAAGGCTCCACAGTAATACTAGGTTTCGCTTCGCCGGCTAGAAGCTGCTTAAGAAATGCAATAATATCCCTTGGGTTATAACACATAATATCAGTGCTGAATCCCGTTCCAATTCCCTTAGAACCATTCACGAGCACCATGGGAATAATGGGGGCGTAAAACACTGGTTCAATAGGAAAGCCATCGTCATCGAGATATTTCAGAATATTACTGTCCATGGGATTAAATAGGGTTTTAGTCATTGGGTTTAGTTGAGTAAAGATATACCTTTCACTGGCACTGTCTTTCCCTCCCGCCAGACGTGTTCCAAATTGACCATTAGGCAAGAGTAGATTGATATTGTTTGAGCCCACGTAATCTTGAGCCATACCCACAATAGCGCCATTCAAACTGGCTTCACCGTGATGGTAACCAGAATGTTCAGAAACATATCCGCTAAATTGGGCCACCTTAATCTCTTTCACCAGATTCTTCTTGAATGCCGAAAACAGAATTTTTCGCTGACTGATTTTCTGACCGTCCATCAAGTTAGGAATCGACCTATCACAATCATACTTCGAAAAGTGCTTCATCTCCTTATTAATAAAATCACGATAGGTTACCTCACTCTGATTTGTATCGAGGCAATCTGTCCGATGATAACTCTCCAGCCATGCTTTCCGGTCATCGGCACGTTTCTTATTAAATACCATATCAATTGCGTCACGTGCAGCTTCATCATACGAAAACATCACGAATTTCTTGTGCTGAAAATATTCCTTAAATTCCTTTCCCGTGCTCGTTCCAAGTCCTTTGTAATACTTGATCGACCATCCCACCGGATTCGCCTCCTTCCACGCATCATACTCTGCATCATTGTAGAACAGTTTTTCGCTCTTGCCTTTTCGCGCCTTAATAATCGGAGTATTCATAAACCCAACAAGATTTAGCTTTAGCAGAGAACGCCACTGTGATTCAAACATATTAATACCCAACCCCTTAATGTGTGATCCATCAAGATCCTGATCAGTCATGAAGAGAATTTTGCTATATCGCAGACTCTTCTTCACCTTGTCCATCGTTTCATACTCTTTGTTGGTTTCCAGACCCAGAATTTGCTTAATCTCGACAATCTCTTTATTCTCAGAAACCCGTTTCGCCGTTTCTCCACGCACATTGAACATCTTACCCTTCATCGGATAAACACCATAAATATTCCTGTCCTCTTTTGTAAGACCTGAAATAATACCTGCCTTTGCTGAATCTCCCTCGCAAAGAATCAGTGTGCACATATGCGACTTTGCAGTTCCTGCATAATTCGCATCGACCAGCTTTGGAATACCGCGCACCGACTTTGTCTTCGACCCATCACTTTTTTTGGCGGTTTTTGTCTCCTTAATACTAGTCAACTCACATGCAGTATTCATGATTCCCATTTTCGCAATTTTATCGATAAAGGCATCGCTTACTACGCAGGTGGAACCAAACTTGGCGACTGGTGTGCTGATGAAATCCTTCGTCTGTGAATCGAATGAGGGATTTTCAATATCACACCGCAAGAACAACATAATCTGCTCTTTGATCGTATTCGATTTCACTGTCACTTTCTTCTTCTTCTCAATATAAGCCACCATTTTCCTCACAATCTGATTCAGGATATATTCAACGTGTTTACCGCCCTTGCTAGTATGAATACCATTCACGAAAGACACGTGCTGAAATTCGTCTGAAGGTGTCAAACTCACAGCATATTCCCACCTCGCATGCGGTGCCTCGTGAATGCGTTTCGCATCGGTTTTAGTGCCAATATACATGTCGATATAGTTTGGAAATGTTCGCACAGGCACCAATTTCCCATTTAGTTTCACCTTAATGCTCTTATCAGTGACCGCCGCAATATCAAAAACCCGCTTTTTGAACAAGGAAATCAAGTCAGGTGTTAATCCATCAATTCCTAGACGCTTAAAGTCTGGTTTAAACGTGATTTTTGTATACGGTTTCTTCTTAGTTGCACTAATCTTTGGCTTACTGATGGTGCTCAGATTGTTATGATAGGTTTGCACAAACCGCTTTCCTCTCGTGTAGTCCACAGTTTCCAACTCACCATACTCAGACCAAATGAAAATCAGCTTCGCACCAAAACCGTTCTTTCCACCGACAATTTTCTTTTCACTCTTATCGTAATTGGTTCCCGTTCTAAGATGAGCAAAGATCATTTCTGGAATCCAGATTTTATGTTCTGGGTGTTCAGTCACATCAATTCCATTTCCGTCATTATAGAACACCATCGTTCCATCATCGCGAATAGTAACTTCGATTGATGTTACCGGAAAGTGTGTGTCACTTTTTTCCTGAGTAGCAGTGCGAATAGCGTGATCATGACAGTTGACAATGGCTTCATCAAATAATTTATAGAGACCTGGAATGTAGTTAATTTCACGTGTGGTTACCTTGTTCTCTTCCTTGTTAAGAACATGCAACTCATTCGCAATTTGCTCCATCGACCCCGTATAGGTGTCAGGATTATCGAGAATGTGTTCTTTATCCGTCTTTTTCTGATATTTCTTGGCGAGAGCCGTGGCTTCTTTTGTGGAAGACATGGTGTAATGTGTTTACAACAAAATCATCTATTTAAATGATTTCAATTTATTAAAAAAATAATTTGTCTGATTTAAAATAGTCGGGTCAGTAGATTTTGCAGATTCATCCCATTTTCGGACTTGTAAATGAAGGTTAAAAAACTTATCTGATTCAAATTCTTTCAATTCAAATTCATTCATATTTCCCCCCTGATATTCAAAAGTTTTTTTTGATGCGTCTGAAAGATTATTATAATAATTTTCATCTATGCTTATCAAATAACGCTTTGTATTAATATGATTTCTAACAATTTTACATGTTAAATCACTATAGCCAAGGTGCTTTAAATAATTGGCACCATGTATCTCATGATCTAAAATACCTAAATCGCCCATTTTCTCTAAATTCAATTGAGGAACAAATTGTAGTAAATGGCCTATATCGTGAAAAAAAGCTCCTAATATAACTTCCCGCTTTACGGTATAGGAGATATTCTTTTCAATACAGTATTTTTCAGCAAGCATAGCCGTTTGACATGCATGCTGCAGTTGGGTTACCCTTTCACCAATATATCCGGCGCTTCCATATTTTTCGTAAAGGTCCAATGCTTCCATATTGTAATTATATATAAGTAAATTTTAAAGTCTTAATTTTAATTAAGTATGCTTAAAATACGTAGAAAAAATTACTGTGCTAACAAATGTATAAGATTTCAACAAATACTCGCCAATACTGATATTCCTGCTATAGAACAAAATACGAGTTTACAGCAAATAAAAAATCAGAAGGGAGGAACACCACAGTTTAGGAACTTCGCGATAAATCAGTTTGGTAGGATTGCTGGAACAGGAGGACGACCATTATCCAATTTTTAAGTGAGTTTACTTTTTTTTCTATACTACAGTATATAGATATGGTTCGTAGACACACTAAGCAGGATGACGGTATGTACCACATTGGTGGAAACAAGTATGCTATGCTTGAAGGTTCGCGTGCACAGGTCTGGCACGGCACCGCCTACAAGACCTCGGGTGGTCTTAAGCACGCCGACCTCATGCAGAATGAGGAAGGTCGCATTGTTTCCAAGGTTAAGAGCAAACTCGGAAAGTCGCAGAAGAACCTCGGAAAATTCTTGCAGCCAAAGGGCAGCGGCAAGTTCGGTCCACACACCGCCAAAAAAGGAGGTATGAAGAAACATCGCAAAGGAGGTATGAAGAAGAAGACCATGAAGGCTAAGAAGCATTAAATAAATGTTTAATCTGAATTAGATTGAGTGACTTGGAAATAAGGCTCTTCGTCAGAGTCACAATCGTTGCCACTAGCACCGAAACGCCATGACATAAAAGGTGGTTTTGAGCGACTGGTATACATAATAATATCATGCTGTGGTTTAGTTTGAACTCCCACATCACGATGTAATGGCTTAGTTTTAGGAGGATAAGTTTTAACCTTATTGACTTCTTGGGGATAAAGAATGTGATCGTAAATGCGCACGCCACCTGTTCCTGCTGTAGTAGCGATAGCCAGAACAGGTAGTTTTTTAGATTTATTCTGCTCTTTCCAATCACTGTAGGATACTGATTTAACATCAGACTTAACCGAAGCGGACATGTTTCTTGGAGTGGGGAGGGTTGCTGCGTTTGAATTATTTTTATTAAATGCGTTCAAAACCATTTCAATTTTTTTGTTGTTCTAATGTACACATAAACCATATGAATAGAAGAAGCCGTAATTTTTCATTTATGAGAAAAAGACCCACAGAATATCACTACATACAAGACTTCCAAAACACAACAGAGAGAGAATGTAAGCGGTGTGATAAAAACAACGATATTATCTACGAACGGAATATTTCTCTTTACACTAAAACAAAGAAGTTCTTAGAAAAGAACAAAGCAATTTTTAAGATGGAAGGTCCACCCACCGCCCCTCGTGTTCCGTCTAATTATGAATTATTTGTTATTCATCAGAATCGCAATTCTCTTACAAACAATAAAATACAGACCATGGCAATATTATTTTTATTGCAGATGGGCTATAAGTTAGTAATAGATCCTTGTGTCGAACTTATTCCTAAAGTTATGAATAGAGAGAACAAGTTATTCGAACCTTACATGGCTATTGATATTGCATCATCCCTAAATAAAAATTTCATCAAAGAGGTTGCTAAATATTATGAAATGAAGGGCGAACGCCTTGGCAGCCCCGAACTTCTCTCTATAGAAGAAAAAATAGACAAGTTCAACAAGGATGGTGTGATTCAATATTTCGATGTTAGTGAAGAAACTACAACTGAAAATAACAAAATAGAGAGACACATGTCTGCTCCCCCGGGGTCATTACCAAGGTTTGTTAGACAGAGACCGGAAAGATCTGTTACTTATTCGGCGGGCGATTTAGCATGCCAACCACTTTTACCTAAGACAAATAGTTTTAATCCTATGTTGCTCCATCTATCTGCTCCGCCTGCATCTGCTCCGCCTGCATCTGCTCCACCTGCATCTGAAAAAAACGAACTGCCTCGTCCATCAACCCCGACTCCTAAAGCT
>TARA_B110000858_G_scaffold198184_1_pt1 | contig 14461 bp, 20 predicted proteins | sample TARA_B110000858 | Tara Oceans TARA_B110000858 (sample SAMEA4398247) | marine metagenome | biome: Polar Biome; feature: [SRF] surface water layer (ENVO:00010504); material: water (ENVO:00002006), including particulate matter (ENVO:01000060) such as... | depth 5 m | reverse complement strand
TCTGTCTAAAGCTCTAATTTGTCTTTCTTCTTTTCTCTCTTTAAGTGTAGTCTCTTGTTTTGGGTATCTACGTTCTAAACCAAAACCTTTCTTTTTACCTGTAGATTTAGTCTCATCTTTTGATGATTTAATCCTACTAGGGGCTTTAGTTGTTTTCCTTACTTTAGTTTTAGTTTTTAATGATGAATCAGAATTATATTTAGGAGTAACTGTTTTTTTCTTTATCTTAATTTTACTATCACCTGTTGATGACTTAAATTTAGATTTAGCTACTGTACTTTTTCTACGATTAATAGTTTTTGTTTTTGTTGGTCCATTACTAGACCTAACAACTCTTTTCCCTTTTCTGATCATAACGTATTTTTTTTTCAAAGATAATAATATAAAAACAAAAATAGCTACTCATAAAGAGTAGCTATAAATGCTTACGAAGAAGTAAAAAACACAATCTACGAGCAAATAGAAAGGTATCGAGAAGGCAAATATATAATTATTCCAGGAATAGACCTATATCATTTTCTATTATCATTCCATTTATGAATTGTTTCCATGGAAAAGTTTCCTCTCCACCAACAACTCTTCCTATAACTTGATAATACATATATCCTGAAGTTTCAATAAGTTCAATAGAATCCACAACAATTTCAACCCTCCTGCCATTAATAGCAATAACTTGCTTAGACTTTCCTACAGACATGCTATAAGTTCCAATTGTTATTTTTCTGGGCTTTATTTCAGACATTACTAGACTATTATTGAAGCAACTATTTTACTGTTATTCACAGCATAAAATTCCTTTCCGTTAACAAACACTTTATCGGCTCCATTTTTTTCAAAAATTACTTCTTCATTTCCATCTAACTCAGGATGAGTAGTACCTATAATGTAACCGCTTCCAGTTATAATAGTACCATCTTTAGGTAGCCATATCCCATGCTTAATTACATAACCACCATCTTCATCGTGTGGGTGAACAAATGTAATACCTGGAACTGGGTCAAAAAAATCATCATCATTAGGTAGTCCTATTACAAACTTATCTCTAACAAATTCTAATTTATCTCCTTTTATTTCTAAAGGATAATCCATATCTTTTTTCTTAAGAAGCTTCTGGCCTTTTTCGTAAGTAACAGATTCTATTACTTCAACTATATTAGGCTCATCTCGTTCCTTAAAATCTAAAGGATTCATCCTTTGTTTGGTAGCTATACAAATTGACTGGTCTCCATACGCATAAAGCTCGCCATCTTCATCTGTACACAGAATCCAATCACTCCATCCCATCGCATCGTTTTCAGCTTCTTTTGCTATAGTATATGTTATATTAGGCACCTCTTCGAGGTCCCAATTAAACTTAGCAACATCTTTTTCTTTCTTACCAACTAAATCATCTTTGGCCATGTGTTTAAAATAAACAACATCTCCAATATCTAATCCGCTTTCATGTGGAGCCGCAACTATAGTTCCACTTTGGGTAATATGATCAAATGCACTTCCAGCTTCAGCCGTAATGTAAAGGCCGCTATCTCTACGATAGGCAGCCTTTTCATCTACGGATAATATGATATTATTTACTGCTTTCATTTAAAGACATTGCGGATTCAACTTCTTCTCTAACTGATTGAGTAGTGGAAATAGCTTCAATAGCTGAATTTTTAGTACTAGCAACTCTTCCATCTAAGAATTTAATATCACTACCTTCTAACTGAAAAGCTCTAGATTCTTTATTCCAAGTAATTACTTTTATCTTTTTCGCAATTTCAAAAAGGTCTTGTGGAGTCATATCAGAATAAGCATTATCATTCTTTACTTTATTAAACTTTTCAGATACTTTATTTGCATTAGAATCTTTAGTTTCAACAACTTCAAAATCTTTTCCTAAATTTAATTTAGTAATTAATATGCTATAAAAATTAGCTCCTTCTTTAGTTCCTATAATCCAACGATAAGAATCTTCAAAAATATCTCCATTAGAAGTTGTTGAGAAGACCATAGAAGAACTATCGAACCCTAAAGCTCTTAATCCCGCATCGTATACCAATACATTGCTATTTAAGCCCGCAGCTACGTTAGATTTAACATCCATACTATCATCACTAATGTCAATTAAAAAATCTTCATGACCATCAGTGTCATCAAGCTTATCCATTAACATATCTTGTAGGTTGTCTAAAACAAGAATATCACCGTCAATATCTCTTACTGGTAGTTTATATATGGTACATAAATTAATTAACTCATCATCATTCATTTCAAATATAAGTCCTTCAGCTTTAGATTTATTTTTTCTAGTTATTCTGTTGTATTCAGCTTTATCTTCTGAAAGGATTTCATTAAACTGAACATTATTAGGGTCTGCATTTGGACCATTTCCACAGGCAATATGATTCCATAAGTATTCTGCGGTTAAAGCTTTGTTTGGCGTACAAACAAGTGCTCCGTTTTCAAATAAAGGATGAGTTAATATTGGAGACCGGGTTTCATCTAGTCCTACAGGCCAATCATCAACATTAATACTTTTTTGACTTAATGAATGGGCTAATACAGTTGGATAGCCATTTTCATCTCTAATAATACATCTTGGTGTTATGCTCCATGTTCTAGCAAATTCACTAGCTCCATTTGCTGCTGTTCGTGATCGTTTAGATTCATCAAGGGTGAACAGTCTTGTCTTAGCCTTTTCTGGCTTTATTTTCTTTTTCATTATATTGTATTTAATTATTTAAAGCAAAATTAATCTTTTTTAATAAATAAAAAGCCCTTGCTGAATTAACAACAAAGGCTTTTTATAATATTAAGTACTTAAGTATTAAGTAGCAGTCATTAAAAGGTGACGATTGCCAGCGAATCCTTCAAATCCACAAACAGATTGAAATTCGTAAACAACTTTATCTTCACCATTTGTAGGTACTGGAGCTCTACCACCATGGAACCATTCTCGGTGTCCATTTGTGTAATCTTGAGCATCTTGATATACAATTCTCATTGCTGGAACTGTAACACCACCTTGACCAGAATAAGCAGGTGTAGCTACATTACTCATTGGAATACACATAAGCATTTCTGCATACGAAGACCCAACTCCACCTAAATATTCAGGAAGATCCAATACTCCTAAACGCTTCATATGGAAAGTTACTCCTGAGCGATTGAAAGATTTGAAACCAAAATCTACATATCTATCTTTTACAGCAGTTGAGTAAGTAACACCACCGGCTGAAAGACCTGCTTCTCCTCTAAGGAAATCATCAGTTTGTTTAGCAGGATTAACTCCAGTCCAAACTTCATACTCCATAGCACCACGAAACTTAGCAAATAAAGATACGGCTGTATCAAAATCTCCCAAATCTAATGAACCAGCAGCACCATAGTTATGAACATGTCCAGCAGACTCTACCCAAGGAATATAACCTTCAGTTGTAAGAGTAGTTGCATTTATTCCTCCATTAGCAGCAGCAAGAGTTTCACTAGTATTCATCTTATTAGAAATAAGACCAATCTCTTTATCATTTTCGTGGTTAATATAACCATCCATGATTTGTTCAGAGAAATAATACTCAGAGTTTTGACCCTCACCTAAATTATCAAACCAATCTTTAGTAGCAAGAGAATCTCCTGTTACATCAACAGTTCTACGGAATCGTTGAACTTGATTTTGATATCCTGTAATTTCAGTAAATCTTGAAGCAACAGAACCAGAGGCTTCTTTTACTGCTGTATTCTTAATCTTGATTTTATCACCAGTAACAGTAGCAGGTAATCGTCCTGCTGCACCTGCAATAATAGGGTGTACAACGAAAGTTGAAGCGCCAGCATTAACTGAAGTTACTATACCTTGCTGTCTATTTGGATATTCAACAATATCTTGAACTGCAACAGGAATAGTTACGATAGTTCCAGCAGCACCAACAAAAGGAGACTGAGGAGTAATCTGAGTAGCCAAAGACGTAGCACCAAGTGAAACTGTTTGAGGCGCATCAGCTGCGGGTTGAGCAGTACCAGTACCAACAGTCGCAACCTCTCGGATAGACTCTTTTTCACCGTGAAAGTACTGTAAATTAGAAATACCTTCCATTTGACTTTTAGATTCCATCCATCCAGAGATGTTATCTAATCCATAAGATCGTACCAATTTGGTATAAACTTCAGGCTTCACTGCTGAAAGACCACTAACAATGTCACGTGCTTTCAGAATGGTGTAATTTGTTTGCGAGGCAGTGCTCGCAGGGTTTATTTTAAATCCCATATTTTTTTAAATTAATGTTATGTTATAATCCCAAACCACTTGCTACTTTGTCCCATGCGTCACTCTCCTTCTGTGTTACTGTTTCACTTGTACTTGGTTTCCCTTTAGTTGTAAAGTCGGTGTTCTTAACCGTACTAACCGCCTTACGAGAACCTTCTGCAACTTTATTTCCTGCTAACTTGCTTAGAATACGGCCCCTAATGCCACTATTTTTCCATGCTTCATCTGCAATCATTTTTTGTACATCCCATGTACGTGAACTCTCATCGAAATACTTTCCAGTGTAAGCCAAGTCGAATCCTTCAACTATTCTACTCTTTAGAGTGCTTTCAATACTTTTTTTATCTTCATCAGATAAATCATAGTTAGTTCCGTTAACATCTAACGAACTAGCTTTTGTAATTTCTTTCGGTATATTCTCCGACCAATTTTGTTTCCACTCATTTTGTTGAGCTTTTATTTCCTCACTTTTCTGATTCATTTTTGATGAACCAGGGCTAGGCATTCTGTCTTTATCTTGAGCTTCCTTCAAATATTTTTTAGAGTCTTGACTAGCAAATCCTAACGCTCTTAAAGAATCTTTATAGTCATCATCTTCAGGGTCTAAATCTCTAAGGTCTTTATATTCTCTTCCTACTTTAAACTCAGCTTGTTCTTGTGATATGCCATCTTTAATTACCATTTCTAATGCAACTAAATTTTTAGCTTGCTCTATATTATTAATATCAAAAACATCATAATCAATAGTCTGCCTTTTAAGAAAATCCATATCAATTTTCTCTCCAGCTCTATACTTATTTATAATTGCGTTTACAAAGTCATCTTCAATTGGATCCTGAGAATTAGACTCTAATTCTGAAATCTTATCTCTTAATGCTTGAGTTTCACTTTTACTTACAAATCCATTATCCTTGATATATTTATCATAGTCTGTTTTATCAGAAGATGATTCTATATCTTTAGATTCTGATTTAATAGAGTTTATTTGTCTTTCTGAAGAGCTATTAGAGTTTTCTTCAACTGAATCAGATTCTTGTCTAGACTCTGATTTAACTTCTGACTCTGATTTAACTTCTGACTCGGCATTATTTTCGCCTCTATCTTCATTGCTATCTCTGTTATCGTTTCCATTTCCACTTGGAGTAGGAGTAGGTTCTCTTTCTTCATTACTATTATTTTCACTTGTCAAAGAACTTTGTCCTGCGTTTGGGTCAACCATAGCACCACCTTTTGCGAGCTCACTGATCGCATCACCTAATAAATCATTACTCATTTTATTCTATTTTATTATATATAAGATTATTGAACAAAAATAACAAAAATTAGTTAACACTACCTCATACTCTGTTGAATCCCTTGTTGAGCATCATCGGCAGGCTTAACAGAAGCTCTGGGAGCCATTGCAGGTTTAGGAACTCCTAATCCTCCAGACCCTCCAGAAGGCTTATTGTTATTATTAGCCTGTTTATGTCTATTAGTAGATTCCAAATCTATCATTCTAGAGTCAGATTTACCTACACCTTCAATAACCTTTTTATCATTTTCATTTGGAGAATTTGATTCTTCAATTAATCTTTCTTTAATTTCTCCGTCTAAGATTTTAGTAATTCTATCTTCAACAGCTTCATCTCTCATTAACGCAGCTTCTAATTTCTTTTCAGTTATCATATACTGAGTCTTAAGATTCCATTCCATTTGGAGTGTTGCTTGCTTAGATTGCTCCGCAGACATAGCGGCATTCGCTTGAAGTTCAGCTTGTTGAGCCGAGTTTGCTTGAGCCCTTTCTTGACTTTTAGATTCTTTCTGTTTTATAGCCTTTTTTAAATATGATATAGCTTGTTTGATTGACATCTTAGCAAGCTCTTTTGCGTTCATAGCATCAGCAGGGTCGATTATTCCGTTTTGTTCGGCCTTCATTAAATCTTCTTTGAAGTCTATCATGTCCTCTGCAGTTGGAAGATACTTAACATAAACTGCTAATTGAGCTAGGCTCGCACTACGAGCTAACTTTAGATATGTTACATTATCATCTCCTATTTTTAAAGCGAGAGATTTAGCAAATTCAGGATCAGCAGAAACTCTATCTTTAGTTGACTCCGCTACTTTATTAGCAGTCATAGACATCACCTTATTGATAGAGTCTGTATAAGGCATCATATTAACATTAAATGCATTAGCTCTAATCTTTTCAATTCCAACTAAAGCGTCTTTTGATTGATTCGACCCATCAGCAGACTGATTAAATCCGGTAGTATTATATATCTCTTGTAATGCAGCGGCTCTTAATCCAAGAAGGACTTGAACACTCTGAGACACCCCGCCATCTAGTTCCTGAATAGGATTACTATTAGATATATACGAACCATCTGGACGCATACTAGAATAAGCGAATATTCCAGTCTGATTATACGCAGCATAGATTTCCATTGGGTCAGTAGTAGCCATATTTGGGTCTCCTAATCCTTGAGCCATTGATGCTAATCCTGTTATGTCAATTGCTGCCCCTGGAGGTCTAGCTTTCATAACTATATGCATTATCTTAAGATTATATATAATAATCTCTTCAGCGTATGGGCGTATTATTTCAGTTAATGATTTGTTAACCATATCAAAAGAGTTCTGCTTATAGATTGTAAAATCCATGTCAGTATCTCCATCTAACCCATCCTCAGTATTCTTTCTACGCATATTAACTTTCTTTCCATAAGAAAGAATATGTTCTGATTCAGCTATCCAAACACCTTCATAGACATCTACCATGTCTTTTTCGATTACTTTGGTATTTCTTTTTTCTGTAGCATCAAAGTCTTCTCCAACTTCTTCTACTATTTCAGATCCGTTTCTAGTTGTTTTATCTTTCCACTTATATTTATTAGCTGTCTTAAATTGGAAATCAACTACAAGAACTTTATATTGTTCTATATACTCCCATGTTGAAGCTGTATTAAAATAATCGCTAATACCAAAAGCACCATTACCATATCTTTTTGAAAAATTCTGAGCAACCTTAAGCCACTCATCATCAGTTAATTGGCCAGGATAAAGAGACCTCGCTTGAGATATTGTCATCTGCCTAACCTCAGCCATATAGTATGCATCTGAATAATCATCCCTATCACAGTATGATGTAGTAAAGTTTGCTAGTTTTACGTGACGGACTTTTTCCATTCCGTTTTCAAAATACTTTTTAGTTACAGTTGCATTATTAGCAAATACATCAAATGCCATTTTTCTTGTAAGCTCGTCTTTGTCGCAATTAGTAAACACATCCCTAACAGACATCTCTAATCCTCTTTCTAATGGAAGCTTCCAGTTAAGCTCCATATCAAGTTCTATGTCTTCATTAGTTTCATCTGGATTTTTATCGTCTACATTAATTCCTGATGCTCTTAGTCTTGCAGCCATTTTAGCAATAAACCGTCTTCTTTTTCTTTTCCTTACTTCTTTATCTTTTTCGGATAAACTTTCATTATCCATTGCTTCAACAACAAAATTATAAGTCTTGTTAGATACATTACCTATAAATGAGTTTAAGAATTTAGGTATAGGAGTTGATGTTTCTAAGTTTAAGGACTGCCAAGAAGTATCTCCGCCTAAATCCTTAAGGTCTTTAAAGTGGTCTACAGACTGCTTTCCTATTGCCCATAATTCATTCTCTATAATTCTTTGTCTCCTAGAATAGAATGAGAATCCATCTAAGTTAGCCTCACCAAAAATATATTTGGCATATTTCATGCCGTATTCCTTAGTGCCCTTTTTGGCTTTACTTGCATTTGGGTCTGGCAATCCTGAAATCATATACTTAAGTTTGCTACAAAATTAGTTAAAATTAACATACACTACCTCGGTAAGATTCCACTACTATTTGGAGATAGATTGTGTCCTTTAATTCCTCCTTGTCCTGGGATAAATTGAGACATATTCATTTGAGAAGCTGGTTTAATATCTACTGAACGTGAAGCGCATATAGCTATCATAAATGCAACTACTAAATCTGAAGGGGTCCAGTTACTTGCATCAAAGTATAAAAGTTGATTTAATAATTCTTTATATGGTAAAACCCCATAAGTATTAGTATCAGCCTGATACCCCACATAACTATTAATATATGTTTTAGAAAATCTAATAAGTGCATTTCTGTGGTCAGAGCCAGTAGTAGGTATACCTTTATTTTTATTTCTTTTCTTTGGGTCTAACTCTAATGGGTCAAACATACAATACGCTCCATACTTTTTATCTTCAAAAGCATTTATAATACCGTGCTTTTGGTTTTCAGCTAAAAATGGTGAGTTATAATAATAGCATTGCATTATAGCATCTTCGTAATACATATTTGGGTCCGCATGTCTATATGAATAAACACACGCAACGGAATCATGAAACACATCTCTCTCAGGGTCAGACTTAGCTATAGTAAGTAGAGTTGCCTGAGAACCCTTACCATGTCTAACCTTTCCGTGGTCAACAGGATCTGCTGCCGTATAAAAACCGTTTCCTGTAGGGGCCTTATGAAACCCTCTAATCATGTGTTTATTTCTATTTTCTAATGGGGAGTCTATACTTCTTGTCCATCTACCTTTAGGGTCATCTCTCCAAAGAACATCTCCCCATTTTATTCCATCTTTCCAATAAAAATTACCTATTCTTACTTCTTTTTCGTATGCGTTAGTATTTATATTAAATCTATCTTGACTTCTTAAAGCTTCTTGAGAAAAAACTTCTTCTGATGTATCAGTATAGAAAGCTTCAAACTCATCAAATGGATTTTTTCTTTTTTCGTTTATTAAATCCTCTCCTTCTAAACCTTTTCTTTCTTCTATTAAATACTCTTTAGATAAATCCTGATTAGAGTATCCCCATTCATCCATTAAAGGTTTTCCTTTATACTCTCCAGTTAAGCCATAGTATGCTGGAAAGAATAAAGAGTAAAGTCCTGATATTGTGCGGTTTGTATTAGGATTTGTAGTTTCTAATTTTGATTGATTCCAAAGAGACAAACCTATTTCTATACCATCTTTTTCCATTTCCTCAACTGTTGAGGTTAGAATTGCTTTACCTACAATTCTTTGACCAGATGCCATAGCTTTTTTATTTACATAATATCTTTTTTTAACATCAGCAACAGATTTTTTAGTCTTAAATATTTCATCATTTAAAGTTAGTGAAGCAAATAATCCATCTATACCAACTGTACCTGATGGCTTTGCAGTTATCTCAGACCTTAAAACTTTCTTGTACCGTCTTTTTGATTGTGCAACCTTAGCTGTACTTCTTTTTGGCTCTCTAAATCTTATTCCTTTACTTACATCAGTTTCTTGAGTATCTGTAGGTCTCCATATATAAGGTAATTGCTGCCAAGAGTTTACAATTTTAGCTAATACTTCTTTAGTGTCATCGTCAGTTTTTGACTGAATAAAAAACTTCTTAGACATCCCTGATGTTGCATGCCAATATCCTGCGCTAATAGCCATTTCTGTTTTAGCTGTACGTCTACGACCAAGGAATAGCAACCCAAAACAATCAGCATCATACTTAATTGATTCCCATGCATAGTGCCAATCCCTCTGCATATCCATCCAATCCGCCTGTCTAGGCTCTTTCATAAATGTAGTTCCGTCTTCCTGGAGCACATCTCCCTCTATAGTCCAATACTGAAGTAACATATAGTGGTCTCCAGTAACATACTCTAAGTTGTCTCCATTAAAAAACCAAAAGCCACCCTTTCTTTTAGGTAGCTCTACTCTCATTAACTTTTTTCCATTCTTAATAGAAAGCTCTCTAACTATTTTTAAGTCTAAATATGGAAACTTTCTATTCTTTTTCTTTTTTCCGTATCCAGATATTTTAAATATTTCTGGTTTTTGTGGCGTTACAAACTTAATTCCATTTATATCATGATTACGCTCAAATGAATCGTAAGCCCTTAAACAAACCTCTTTATCAGTTAGAGTCTCCTCTATGTGTTTTAGCTGTTTAGCCATTATTTAATATCATATCCTCATAATTAAACTCATCCTCTGATTCGTTTTTATCTTTTCCGTCAGACATATATATCATAGACTCAGCAATTTTCTTTCCCTTATCAGAAAACTTAATAACTAAATCTAAAAGTTTCTGATCCGAATCTTCAGTAATATCAATATCTAAAGAATTAACTTGAATTGCTATAGATTCTAATTGTTTATCTAAAGCTTTTCTCATAGTATGGATAGAACTACCTTGGTATTCTAGCAACATATCTACTAGTTCAGTTTTATCCTTTGCTTGGAGACTCTTTTTTGACTGTAACACGGTCTAATAATGCATTTTCTAATTGATGAAATTCTAACTGGTTCCATGTCCCAAGGAACTCACATATCTGCTTATACTTATCCATAAACATTGTCAAGTTTTCAAAAGGGAAACTATATTTCATTACATGATCCTTATTAAAAACCTGTATAAGAAATTTAGCCTCACTACCCTTTCCTAATGTAGCAGGTTGAAATACTGCGATTTGATTGGTGTTAATAGAAACACCGTTTATCATTATATAATTACAATCCACGATATACTCTTAAAGCCCATATTTTAAGTTCAAATTCATTCATTTTATCTGTTCGTTTATTACCTAACTTACATAAGTCACAGATAGCCAGCCAATCACGCCCAACCTTAAGAGCAACCCTCTCAATATTTTCAAGGGTTAACTCTTCATAGGGGTTAGACATCTTTCTTCTATATTCTATATATAATGGACCAGAAGGCTCTCTTCTTTTCATTCCTATTAAAAGAGCTATCTCATCTCTACTCAAATTTCTCTTGAATAGTTCATCTTCCAATATAGAATATGGCTTTAGATTATTAATTGCCACTAAGGTTTATAATGCTACTGTCAGTAGGCATTTCGGGCAAAACAAGTTTTACGTCCTCAAATCCTGAGCTTAAAAACTTATGGATTGCGTTTGAATCTTCTATCAAAGATTTAACATCTCCACTTCCACTAACATACTTAGGTAACCTTAAAGCAAGGGCAACTGTTTTTTCTTTTACCGTAGATTCGGCTATTTTGGTTTGAAGGTCTGTGTCGTATTGCATTCTTGCTAATCCGACAGACTTATTGAAATTCTCTTCTGTTTTTCTTTGAGACATATTGTATTTTATTAAATTTTATTAAAAACCAAAAATACAAAACTTTTATAGAATAAGTCTAATTCTTCTTTAGAGACTCTATTTCTTTTTCTTTAGACTTAATTAATCTTTCATATAAGTCATCAGCTTTCTTGTCTTTTTTAATTAATAGCTTTACTGAAAAATAAAGAATTACTACAGCTAAAGCCAAAGCTCCTAATGGCCCAACTATCATTTCAGATAATGATGAAGACTCTGATGCTCCATTAATTATTTCAGCGGAAGCTCCTCCGGCTGCGAAAATTGAACTAATTATCATACAATATAATATATTAACATGGTCTAGGTATTCTGATATTAGTCTTTCCATTGTGACTGTAGATTACTTGTTTAGTTTATCAAATATTTTTTCAAGTAAGACATCCATCTTGTCTAGGCGAGAAAGTACGCCATCCTGTTGGTTTGTCATGACGGCTATTTTAGTGTCTCTTGTTGCATCCGTTTTTTCGTTTTCCTGCATTTCCCTTTTTAGAACCTGAATTTCTTTATGGTTTTGAGCTGTTTGGAATTTAGTATAAAAAAATCCCGATGCTAATACTCCAGTCCCTCCCAAAATTTCTAATAATAATTCATCCATTATCTGTATAAAAAAATATACATGCAAAGTTATTAGTATTACTCAATAATTGAATTATTTTTATGTACTTTCGCTAAATGAATATAAATTTAAACGATACAATAACAGACAAACAAATGTCAGCGCAGTATAATGCCTCTGAGTACGGATCTAGATTCCAATCAGACGGAGTAGAGCACTACAAAATAGGCTTATACATATACAAAAGAAAAGATAATAATAAGTGGAAGGTTATTTCAACTACTGGAATTAAAAACATCTGCAATACAATAACCGTAAAACCTGGAGGAGTTATATAATGGCTAGTGAAGTAATATATAAAATTGCAACTAATCTAAATTCTGATTGGGAAGGGATACTTAAATTGTTATCAAGAGAGTCTGTAATTGAAATCATTTCATTTACAGTATCAACAGATGGACTTAGCAGTACAATGCTATACACTGCTACTGCTATAGAACCAAAGCCAGGAGAGTAATGAAAAACAAAGATGAAATACTAGAGGCATTAGAAAAGTCATACGAAAAAGGATTTGATTGTATGCCTATAAGAAACTTAAATAAAGAAACAGCAGATACTCTGAATCATAAGATTGAAAAAAGTGAAAGAATACACTTTATGGTTGGAATTATGATTGGTTTTGTATTAGCAATAATAATGTATTCAATTAAAAGATGAATAAAAAGAGTTATACTGAAGGATTAATAGAAGGTCTACTTATAGGATTAGCAGCCATGCTAATAATAAGCTTCTCATGGGCAATATTATTTATATAAAAAAAAGTATTTTAAGCCGTGATTCGGTGACAAGACCGCTAATTCTTTGTGAATGGATTATGTCAAAAAAAAACCCCGATGAGTTTAGCCTATCGGGGTTTTTTTGTAATTTCTTGACGAGCCGTACTATCCGTCTACTAAGCGTGATTCAGAAATTACACGTTATAACAATGCAAATATAGTAAAGTTTTCTATAATAGCAAGTTAACTATTTTAATAAAATTATTGAAGTAGATAATATCGCTAATCCACCAAATGAAACAACACCTATCTTTAAAATCTTTTGGTTTCGATTCAGTTTATCAATAGTATTAGCCTGTTCCCTTATCCCGCCCTTTAAATACAAGTTGTGAGTCTTAATAAGACCTATCTCTTTCCTCTGCTTATCAATAGTCTCCTGAAATAACAACTCATTACTAAAAGATATAGAACTCTTATTTATCATCTGAGTGAGAACCGAATCACATACACTAAGTCTTATCTGCTGCTTACGTATCGACCTTAACTCATCAGTAGTGAAGTCCGCCTTTGATTGCGATAATAACGGAATCGCGATGCATAGCATCAACAAAACTAATACTAACCTTTTCATATTTCCTTATTTTAATAATAACAGTGTCAATCCTCACGCTAGCCAACTGATTAGAATCTAATATTATTCTTATCGAATCTATCTCATGTGCATATACCGCAATAGTAGAATCAACAACATACTCCATCTTATCGTCAAATAGATCAATCTGCCTACTATTCCAATAATAAAATACAATACAAGTAAGAGCAATTCCCAAAACAAAAGAACTCAATTGAGGAATAAAAGAATACCTCATTATTACTTCTTAAACTTTCTCTTTATAATTAAAAGCAAAGCATCAGGAGCCAATAATAAAAGAACACCAGCAGAATAAGTAGCACCCAAAACAATAACATTATAACTGTCCTTAGTCTCATACCAATAAAAACTAGCAGCAACTATAAAAAATATACCCAATATCGTAGTCTTGATTTCCTTTAAGTTTTTCATAAATGCAAAGTTAAAAATGAATCCCCCATATCCCACAAAGAATTTATAAATCTTTTTTTTTATTCTAAACCCCCAAAGATTTTATGTTATAAATCCATAGATTTTATGTTATACTTCGCTTTTATTTAATGCCATTAACAACTCTTGTCTCCACCACGTGAGAGAAGTAGACTCAAGCCGCACTATAACACACTATCCGATTTTACCGAAAAATGAATTACACACACATTATACCCTAAACTGTATATATGTTATTTAAATAAGATAAATATTACCACGATATAATACATCCTTCTAACTAAAAAATTTTTTTTTATTTTTTTTGAAACACCCATTCTTTAAGTATCGCCTGGGTAGGGATAATACATAAAAAAAAGCCCGCCCCCCTAATAAAACCAAAACGAATACGCTGAATGTCGTACCCCACTACCTTGCTTTGCATACTACCTTGCTTCATACTGTACTATGCTTTACATACTAGCCACAGCTTTGGTTGTATGGTATGCGTTTGCCTATTGCCGCCCGCATCATTTCAGTTAGTTTATTGCTTTGCTGCATTCATTCGTTCATTCATTACATTGGCAATTAAGTAGGCAGCAATCTACCTACATATGCCGTCGGATATGGTTTGATGGTCGGAAGATCACTTTTTTATGTGGCGAAAATTG
>TARA_B110000858_G_scaffold34357_1_pt1 | contig 14467 bp, 11 predicted proteins | sample TARA_B110000858 | Tara Oceans TARA_B110000858 (sample SAMEA4398247) | marine metagenome | biome: Polar Biome; feature: [SRF] surface water layer (ENVO:00010504); material: water (ENVO:00002006), including particulate matter (ENVO:01000060) such as... | depth 5 m | reverse complement strand
TCGTTAGTCTTAACAGTATACCTATAATATTTTTCGTATATCTCTAAAACCTCACTTCGAGTCATTACATCAGACCTTGATGGGAATGTCCCTGTTGGCGTATGTCCACCATATTGTTTTTCGTATGGGAGTAAGTTATACCTATATCCGTCTTCATTCTTATCGGTAACACTTTTATAAGGGTATAGTGTCGAGATTACGGGGTCATCTAAGTCCATATCGTCGATAGGTACAAATATAGATACAGTTGCGTTAGGTATACCAAACCCACTATTTGCAACAACTCTACCAACAACAACACCGTAGTCCGCACAGAATCTTGAGTACACGTCTTCTTGTCTTAACTTTAAAGATAGTATCTCTAAAAAGTCAAAGTCTTGCTCAACCGTAACATTAATGTTTTGGTCAGCACCTAATTTGGTTCTTATTCTGTATGATTTAGACATATATCAGTTTTAAGATAAATACTTATCTATCCGTTTTACAATAATAAACCTATAAGTAAGTTTTGTAAAAGGTATATTATTTGTAGTCTACGGTTTTAAGGTTTTTAACCCTAACCTTAATATCCTTTTCAGGAAACCTTACTTGATATATTTGAGATGGTTCAGCAAAAATGGTTTCATCAATTAATTGTATTTCTCTTGTGAATGAATCTGAGTATCTTTGAGATGTTTCAGCAGATGAGTATTGACCACCGACTTTATTAATCGCTTTTAAATCTGTTATCGATATTACGCCAGCTACGTCTTGTATGTTTCTTTTCATTTCTGAAATAAATACATTTTCACCCATAATTCTATTTTTAGGTGACATATATTTAGTTACCTCATCAATTATTTTAGTGATTACATTACCCTGATTTTGACCTGAATCGATAACTACAGATATATCATATTCTAAATCAATAACTTGACCAACATTTATAGAAATATAGTCATTTATCATTCTATATTTTGATAGGTAATTGGCAATATTTTGTTTTAATGTGTTAGATACTGTCTGTGTTAGACTTCCATTGGCATCATATGATAAAATATTAACATTAATTTTATTATCTTTCTCGGTAATGGCTGTCTTGGCAGGTGCACCATATTTTCCTGGCATTTTTCTGATTAATGCGTTATAATCATTAATAGTTACCGCTCTGTTTTGTGAAGCATAATTAAATGTTACCATGTTTCTAACCTCTTCAATCGATGGCTGGTTAGCTCCCCCAATTGCAGCAGTAACATTGTTAACAGTTAATGAGTTAGTTACCGTTTGATTAATATTATTAGAAGGACCACTAACAAAGAAGTTAACCGTACCCACTTGATTAATAGCATTTACACCAATGTTTGATTGTATACCTCCACCAATTCTATATTTAACAAACAATGTAGTATTTGCAACCACTGTTCTACCTAACCCAATATTGTTCTGATATTCTTGTATTCTTAACGACACACCATTTCTCGCAAATTCAGCTAACTGGTCGTCAGGTGTTGTTGTACCACCACCAAATTGGACCTTAAGGAAACCTTGTGGGGTGTATTCTGTAATGAATCTAGTTTCTGTATCAATATACTTACCAACTTTTAAACCCGGCACATCGGATGGTTTTGTGGTGTCCTCAACAAAAATTGTTGATTCTGCCAGTGAATCTACTTCATACCATTTGTCCTGAGCATTAATAAATTCAGAATAGGTTGGTGTCGATTGAAATGATGTACCATCTTTTTGTATGATGTCCACAACCTCTAAAACATTTTGTTCAGGTAAGAAGAACTCAAAGAATGGTTTAACATCATTAGGGTTGATTGTTTTTTTGAATATTTTTGTTAACCCGTTTACCACGACCTCTCTCTTAGTCATAGTGTAATTTACAAGGACATTGTTAGAATCAAAATTTGGAATCTTAGTCCTGTTAGGGAACCCTTCGTTATTATACTGAGAGGCGAAATCAATGTCATAAACATTTTCAAAGACCTGACCTCCACCGATAACTTGAGAACCAGCTCTTAATATACCTAAGTATCTTGTATCTTCTTGGTCTCCTGATGCTGGTACAGTTATTGAAAAATCAACAATGGCTACTGAGGGTCTATTACCCGGTATTTTTAATCCATACGTTCTGGCTATATTAAATATGGATGAACGTTGTTGAGCATATTGTAAAACAGTTTCCTGTATACTTCTATCAATGTGGTAATTTAAGTTATCACCAATTGCAGCATTTAAATCCATCAATACTGAATAAACCGCAGCATCATTGAAATTGTCAATTAGTTCAGGGTAGTACTGTCTTGTGTAATTTACTAAGTCCTGTCTTAGACCTTCGAAATCTCTTTCCGTATATGAAATCTTTTTACTTGCCATCTATTATTAAATATTGATAATTATGAAATCTTTAGATTGAAAGGTACTATCAGTGATGGTATAATCTATCCTTAGTTTTGCAGTATATTCTTCGACACCTCTTCCAGGTAATCTATAAATCCCCCCAACACCTAAATTATCCATATTTAATTGACCCTGTGCTTCTAAGTCCTCTAAGTAAGGTGTTATAGTAATTTCATTAATTGTTAAGTTTGGTATATATTTTTCAACTGAATCTGTGATATCTGTTTTAATACCCTCAAATGTTGTCCCGTCCATTGGTTCAAATATAAACTCATAAATACGGGTCCCAAAATCAGGTAAATAATACCTACTACCTTTTCTTGTTAGAATAAGATGTAACAGGTCTGTCCTTATCTCCTCATCAGTCGTTTGAGAGAGAGAAAGGTATTTCCCATCCTTACTATCCTGAAAAGGAAAATTAATACCATATGTTTTACCGTTCGCCATTACCTATAAATATCTTAACAATTTAAATTATAAAAAAAAGAGGACCGAAGTCCTCTTTTATTTCTTTTGAACATTATTTTTAACAATTAACCCTCACATGCAACACACTGTAAATCATTCAAACCTAACTTCTTTCTTGCAAAAGCTTGAGCTGAGTTCATTGAGTGTTGGTAATATAATGTCTTAACACCTAACTGCCATGCCTCAATAAGAAGTTTGTTAACATCCTTTGTCGGCATATCAGGTGATACCATTAAGTTTAGTGATTGTGATTGGTCAATATACGTTTGACGTACCGCAGCTTGGTTCACGATAGATGATTGGTTAATTTCAGCAAATGTTCTGAAAACATCTTTTTGCTCATCACTTAAGAAATTTAAGTGTTGTACCGAACCATCGGCCTGTTTAATACTGTTCCAAACATCTTTAGTATCCTTACCCATAGTGATTAATAAATCTTTAAGTACTGGGTTCTTAATAGTTACCTTCATCTTAGCAACGTCTTTCACGTAACAGTTAGACCAAATAGGTTCAATTGATTGAGAAACCTGTCCAAGAATAAATGCCGATGATGTTGTGGGTGCAACCGCGTTAAGGGTAACGTTTCTACGACCATAACCTTTTAGGTATTCTGGTTCTCCGAACATTTCTGCTAATTTTTCTGACGCTTTGTAAGATTTTTCTTTGATGTGTTTGAAAACCTCAACATTAAGTCTTGCCGTCTCTCTAGTATCAAAAGCCAATCCTTTAGACTGAAGTAATGAGTGCCATCCTAATACACCTAAACCAAGTGCTCTTTGTCTTTTAGAGAAGTTATATGCTTTCTCTAAGTAGAAAAACGCTCTTTTACCCTCAATCGTCCCATTGTCTCTTAATTCTTCAATTTTAGTCAATAATTCAGTAACCACAACATCTAAGAACATTGTCATTATCTCAACTGCATCGGTGTCTTTCCATTCGTCATAGTGAAGTACATTCATTGATGATAGTACACATACAAACGACTCTTCCTCTGAGTTATGAAGTGCAATCTCAGAACATAAGTTTGAATTGTTAATTTTCGCACCTTTGTCTTTATATACGTCTACCGTATTGTTATTTGTCGTGTCATGGAACATAATATATGGATAACCAATCTCACCTCGTCTTTGGATAACTTTAGCCCATATCTCTCTTTTCTCAACATCACCCTCAATCATTTCATTCATGAAGTCATCAGTAACAGTTACTGCGTGTGTTAAATTTTGAATAGTTGAACCTTCAGTCCCAATCTCTAAGTACTCCATAATGTCTGGATGTTCAACAGGTAAATACGGTGAGAAACGACCTCTTCGTGTCGACCCTTGTGATATATTATCTACAACACTCTCAAAAAGGTTCATAAAGTGTACCGCTCCAGGTGCCAATCCATTATCCGTAATCTTAGCTCCACGTCCTCTAATGTTACCAAAGTAACCTGAGGTACCTCCACCCATTTTAGACATCTCACCAACTTCCGCTTGTGTGTATAAAATTGATTCTATGTTGTCACCAATGTTAGACCCAAAACAACTTACAGGTAACCCTCTCTCCTTACCAAAGTTAGCCCATACAGGTGACGATAAAGAATACCATCCTTTACCCATATAGTTATAAAATTTTTCGGCAAAACCTTCTACACCTAATAGTTTTTCAGCGTGTTCTGCAATCGTTTTTATTCTATCTATTGGTTCTTCACCCTCACTTAAATATCCTCTACGTAAAAAGGTAATGGATTCTTCATTAATCCAATCAAATGGTTTTCTATCTTTCATTATATGTTTATATTTTTTTGTTTTTTAAAATAAATCGTTCGATGTAATCGATTTAGACTTCTTACTATAATTAATACTTCTCTTATTAAAGAAATCGGTATGTTTTGTTGTTAATATCTCGTCGTCAAACCACTCTGTAGTTTCTAATAATTTTTCATTGATTTCAAATATACTGTCAACACCAATGGAATTTAATGATACGTTAAATCTGTGTTTAATAAATTCCATTGTTTCATTTTTAGTTAAAAACTCTAAGTCCCCCTCCTCAAATATCCATTCAACAATTTCAGATTCCGCGTCATAAGCTTCCATAGTTGCAATGATTAAGTCCTCTTTTAATTCGTCTGTCCACCAACCAGGGTTTTCATTCTTAATTAAATTAACTAAGTCAAAACCAAACCCTGCATGTATGTTCTCTTCTTTCGATGTTGCTTCAACAGCGTTACTAATACCTTTTAACATATTCTTATGTTTATTAAAAGACATTATCACTAAGAATTGTGAGAACAACGATACATTCTCTACAAACATAGAGAATAAAACAATAGATTCAAAATATTCTTTGTTTTCTACTGCTTTTGAGTTCGTTATCGCCTTTTCTAAGTATTTGATTCTTTTACGAATTGCCGGTACCTCTAATAATGTTTCAAATTCACCATTCAAACCTAATAATTGTACTAAGTGTGAATACGCATCCGCATGTCTAACTTCTGACTCCGCAAAAGTAGCACCAACATTACCAATCTCTGGTTTTGGCATTCTTTTGTAAATGTCTCCCCAAAAAGCCTTAACCGCTATCTCAATTTGTGAGATAGCTAACATCGCTCTTTTAACTGAAGTTCTTTCTTTCTTATCAAGATTAACTTTAAAATCTTGTATATCTGAGGTATAATTAAATTCTGTATGTACCCAATATGAGTGTCTAATCGCATCAACATACTCATTTAGATTTGGATACTCATAAGGTTTTAAGTTAGTTCTTTTTGTGAAAATGTTTGGACTATTACTTTTACGGTAAATAATGTACTCTTTAGCTACATTATTAAGACCATTATCCATAAGTTTATTTTCAACCATATCGTGAATCTCGTCAACATGAGGAACTCTATCAGGTTCACCTCTAAAAATTCCTTTTCTAGTGATTCTGGCAATTTTGTCAGCCATATCATCATCAATATTTCCGACTCTTTTCATTGCCTTTAATACTGCATATTTTATTTTTTCAGATTGGAATATTACTTTCTCCCCACTCCGTTTAATCACATAATTAGTTTCTTTACCATTCATAGTAGTTATACATTTATTATTTTATTTATATTGTTTTTTAGAGTCCGTTACGTACCTTACGTTTCTCCATAAGGTCTTTGATTCTATCCCTTTGTTTCTCTTCTCTTTGTTCTTCAACACCTAAGAATGTCATACTTTGTTCAGTATCAATAACCAACATTTCATTGTCATACTTACAATTTTCAAAAACCACACCGTCTTTTCCGATACGTGACTTTGTGATTGCTATGGTACCTAAGTTCATTTCTTTTTGTTGTAATGACTTAGCCACCGTAATGATTACGTGTCCAACTTGTGCTTTCTTAATTGAACCACCCATTTGGTCAGTAGTAACAACTTCCGAAGAAATAGATGAACGATTTCCTTGAGTTGCTGTCCATCCTACGATATCTAATTCGTGACACATTGCCTCGAACCCTCTCATTACAGAACCTTCACTCTTCCATTCATCACCTAAATTCTTATCAGGTGAAATACAATCGATATAATCAATAACTATCATATCAATTTTGTTTCCTTCCGCTATCATCTTTCTGACCTGATTCTTTATTTGGCTCATAGTCACAGTATCTGAAGGTAGTTTTTTCAATGTTAAAGAGTTTATAGTATTCTCTTTAATCTCTTTAACTTTATCCATAACCTCATCTCTACGTCCCGATAAGTTATCAGGTGCAATACCTGTCCATAATGTGAAGTGTTTACGTTGGATAATCTTCGGGTTGTCCTCGAAGAATACCTGTAACACATTGTAACCTAAATTAAACGCATTATTAGCAATTTTCGTAAGGAATGTAGTTTTACCTACACCTGTTGGTGCTAAGATTACACCTATCTCTCCTTTAGCTAATCCACCCTTCATAAGGTTGTCAATACCCGCTACACCAATCGGTATCGGATGGCGATAATCGTCGTCTAATACCTCATCTAAATTTGCAAATACGTCAGCGGTACCAGAATCAACTTCACCAACTTGTAGTGCTTCTCTTACCATCTCCTCTAAATGGTCATATGACTCAAAATCACCTTTATCTATGATTTTTTGTGCCTTTGACATTACCTTCTGTAACTCTTGTTGTTTACAGAATTTAAGTGATTTTTCCTGTACAAAAGTCGACCCTTCAATAGGTGACTCTTTTATCTCATTTATCATGTCAAACACCATTTTCTGAGCCATAGGTGAAGAAATTTCACTTTTAGTTAGTTGCTCAAGCGTTGCAAACGTAGGGGTATGTTCATACTTAATATGATACTCCTTAATCATTTGCATAATGATTTTAAAATATTGATTATCAAAGTACTTCGGGTCAATCACATCAACAATGGAATTGGCAAAGTCTTTGTCAACTACTATGTTATTTATAAGCTGTATTTGAAACGAGTTACCTAGATAACCGAAGTTTTTTTCTTTTGACATGTTAATTAATTTTCTTTAAGGTAAAATATAAATATAGTTAAACTAAGCTATAGTTCATGTACTCGTATGTTAAATCTTCAGACGAGAAAATCTCAGTTAAACCCCTAAGTACACTTTTTAGTTGCGGACGTATGTCTACGGTATATCTTATCTTAGGTGGGTACAATTTTCCGTCGAAAACTCTATGACAAATTGTCTCTTCACCGAGTCTAATTTTTACGTGGAAGTTCTCTTTACCATCAGTATTTGATGTGTCTAAAATAGATGAGTCCACTGCAATTTGATTGTAGTGGTCCAACAGATACATGTTAGTTCTTTCTTTCAAGATATCGGTTAAATCATGTGTGAATTCATTAACAAAGTCCATTACATCAATACTCTTTCTTGCAATTGGATTGTATCCTCTTACATTAAAGTATCTTTGAACAACTATGTTCTCATTTAACATTAGGAGAAACTCCATCTTTGTTATGTCGTTTTTTTCTTTCATTTTTTTAAATTTTGTTTTTGTAACGTTTTTTTTCTTTCCTTGTTAATTTCATAAAAGGTGTTATAAAATCTACCCAACCATCATCCTGTTTAGGTAAGTATTTGAAGATTCCATCCTTCATCATCATTCTCATTAGATTCTGATATCCTCTTCCTTCTGGGTCTAACTCTTCTGTGTAGTAGAGTTCAACCAACTTCATACCTTCATCACTTATCATTGGGTTTGACAAATCTACGATTTTTTTGTTAATATCAAAGAATTCATTACCTAAAACCCCCCTTTTAGTTTTTCCTTCAATGATACTTTGTATAATCTTTCTTTTGTCTCCCTCAGATTGTAGGTCTTTAGCACGTTGTATAATATCGTCAACAGATGTGACATTGTCCATTATCTCAGGAAAAATCTTAATGAAAGTCTTCTCACCCAATAAATAAATACCGTCAATATTGTCAGACTTATCCCCCGATAAAATCTTAAATGTGGTTATATTATAATGTGGTAATGAAATATCCTTTAAAGGGATACTATCCCCCTTTTTATAAAGGTTCTTATGGTTAGGTGAGTAAACCTCCACATTGTCCGAGATGAGTTGTGTAAGGTCCTTATCTGATGAAAATATAGTTTTGTATTCGTCTTTAGATATGTTACAATAATGAGCTATTGAATCATCCGCTTCGCATCCATCAATGGACACCTGACGGATAAACATCTCTTCTAAATACTTCTTAACTCTTGACATCTGCCATTCAAATGAAATTTGCTGTTGTTCGTTAAGACTTCTTTTTCTATTTCTCTTGTATTGTTCTAATAAGACTCGTCTCGACACTGAATTATCTTCGGCATCCCAAAACACAATTATTTTATCATAGTTATGTTCTACTAAGAATTTTTTTAAAGTATTCGCAAAGTGAAAAATACCACCAATGTGGTTTCCCTCATGGTAGAATTCCCTCACTCCGTGAAATCCAATTTTAAATAAATTATTTCCGTCTACTAATAGTGTGTTTGTCAAGTTACCTTTAATTATAGGTTAGACTTCTCTGACTTCTTCTAGTTTGTAATCTCCGTCAGTTCCGATTACTTCTTTCCAATACTCCGCCTGTTCTGACTTATATTGTTCAATTGACTTCTTTTCTTCAATTGATTCTTTACCTGCTAAGAATCCGTGTGGTGTTACAATGATTTTACCATCTTCATAACCTAACCCATTTATGTGGTTCTTCATGACAGATATTTTTGTTCTAACCGCAAACTTAATCTTTCTCTTATCTTTGACCGCAGCAATCTTGTTTGTCCCTGCGTTTTTCTGATTACCAAATAGAAACACTAATGATGAGTTTAACCATATCGCCTCACCACCTTTAGCTTTAATCTTAGGTTGACCAAAAGGGTTATCGGGTAGTTCAACCCATGGTTGATTAACAATCAATAATGTGTTCTCATATTTTGAATCTGATTTTCTAGAGCCTGATATACGTTGGTTAATACCCATACCTATCTTATCCGCTAATGTTGCTGCGTTGTGTTGTTTACCACCCTTACCATCAAAAGTCATCTTACAAGGTACAGAACCAACAGAGTCCCATAAGAATAATAAGTCGTACTCTATCTCACCTTTTTCCTGAGCATCTAATAACTCATTAATGTAGTCAGTGATTTGCTCTATATATGAAAAGTTATTACTGAATAGGAAAAACCCATCCCATTCTAATTCACCCGTTTCCTCATCAACCACTTCCTCACATTCAAAACCCATCAATTTAGCATGGTCAAAAGACCATTTCTGTTCTGTAATTATAAAAACAGGTAAAACACTTTTTTTCTGTGCGTCAACTGCAGTTTTTACCAACGCAGTTGTTTTACCCGTATCTGAATGACCTAAGAACATATTTAAATGACCCATTGCTGGTCCTGGTACACCTACCGCATCCAAAAACGCACCCCCTAAATCAAAAAACCTTTGCGGTTTATACTTTGCCGAAGTAGAATATTTCTTCTTCAGCGAACTGAAATCTTTTTTCTTTATTGCCATATTTTTTTAAATGATAAAGGTGGTAACGACACGAATATCGTTACCACCATGTTAGTTTGTATTAAAACGGTAAATTCTCATCCACATCCATTTTAGATTGTGGGTCTTCAACTTTTCCTGTGTTCGTGTCAGATGATACACTTCCACCGAATGATGTTTGTTCTTGTGTGTCATTACCATAAACATATTTTTTCAACTCAGTATCCCAAACAGGTGTCTCACCTCTAGAAATAGCCTCTAAGTATTCAACAGGTTTCTGCGCGTAAACATCTTGCCATGTCAACTCATCTTCAACCCACTCAGTCATTTGAGACTTATCAGTATGAATTGGTGTTGGGTCATCATACATAATAGTCTTAACTACTGTGTACTCAATACCTGAAGGTGTTTTAGACTTAGATAGGTCTACGATTAAATCACGACCTTCATTTGTATCTGTCACATCACCTTTTTGCTTCCAAATTGGGATGATTTTATCTAAGATTCCTTCTTGTTTGTAGTTATCTTTAAATCTCCAAAATTTTGGTCCGTGGTCTTCATTATCTCGGTCAATAACTTTAACTATGTAAAATTTACGAGGACGATACTGACGCGCCAATTCTTTATCAGAATCTTTACCTGTTGACATTAATTCTTCGTGTACCTCAGTAAGTGGTGAACGTTCTCCGTCATTCTTTCCTGGGTCGAATAATTTTGTCCACTTTCCGTCAATTTGAACTTCGTGGTACCATACTTCTTTGAATGGTGATGAACCATCAGGTGTTGGAAGGATACGAATAACCTTTTGTCCTGATTTTGTTCCTTTAGGAAGATACGTCGTAAAGTATCTTTTCAATCTGTCTTCTTGAGAGATTTTGTTACCACCTCCACCTGTAGTGTTGGTGTTTTTTTCGTACTGTGCTAACACAGCATCTAATGCATTTGCCATAATTTTTTCTTTTTTTTCTTATTAATTGTTTCGCTTAAACTCATATACAAATATAGTGATTAATTTATTAAAGTCAAACTCTCATAAATAAAAAAACCACTCATAATGAGTGGTCTTTAAAATAAAAAATTTTGGTATATATGTCAAATGACCGTTACTTATCTAAGTCAGGACCAAATGATTTACGAATTTCTGAATCTGAATAATTTTCAACTTCATCTGAAGTTAGTATATACTCATTCTTACCTGTTTTTTCCATTTCATCTGATTTGTCATCAAAGAAATCACTTAACTTTTGGTTATAAGGATAACTATCTAAACTTCTTAATTGCAATTTTTCTTCAGGTGACTTCTCACGATACTTCTCGACCTTAGCTTCAATATCATTAATCTTAGTCAAAATTTGGTCCATCTGTGAAAGTTTACCCTCTAAATCAGATAACTTACTAAACATGGTATCCATATACTCATCTTGCTTATCAGATATTTCAGTTTGTTTATTTACTAAATCTGTTATCTCTAACTCTTCAGTGTCACCACCTACATCCATAGATTCTGTTTCACCTTCGTCATTGACTTTCTCCACATCGGGGTCTGATTCTACATCTATAGGTTCAGGTATCTCTTCAGCACCTGACTCCATATCTAAATCACCACCTAAGTCATCGGCAGGTTCAACAGGTTCTTCCTGTTCTCTTAAGTACCCATTAATTGTGTTGTGTCTCTTAAGTTCTTCTAATATTTTATTATCTATCGACATAATCTTTTTTTTTACCCGTTAAGTAATGTCTTTACACCATGTGGTGTTTCAACTCTTAAGGTTCTATTAACCTGTCTTGAGTTATCGACTCTTTCAATAAGTCCATCTCTCATACTAACAGTATAACAGTCACCTGTATCTAAGTCACAAACCTCCTTGTAACCATTTCCGGCATCTTTCTCAGTAATTCTCGTATCTTTTGACAAATACTGGTCTAATAATGTTTTTACATTCATAATATTACTTTTCTATATAAATATAACAAAAATCCAATTTATTCTATTATGTTGATGCATACCACTTAATTCCTTTATCGAATATCGGTATCACCTCCTCATATCTTTGTTTAATATTTTTTTCGTTTTGATTTGTGGGATTGGTTATTATCCTATTAAATTCAGTATCTGAGCTTATTTGTGAATAATAGTACTTAATGTAAATCTTAGCATATAACTTTTCATTTTCATTCACGTATTGAGACGAACCGAGTTCTGACATGTCCGCATATACTGAAGAGGTGTTAAATGTTGCTTTAATTCCATCCATACTCTTTTTCCAATCACTAAATGATGCGATTGGTATATTTTCCCCGTTACTATTAACACAAACCTGACCATCTAAATCACTAATACTTATACCCCTTATCTTCTTATTAGTTGTTAGGTTACCTAAATTACTATTTTTAAATTTAACGGTACCACCATTAAACCCGTTTTCAATCCATGGTATCAAACCAATTAATCTTCTGACATCCTCATCATTTTTGTTTAATGATAGTGTTTTAACGTAATCTCTAATATTACCATATGATAATGATTCGTCCCTTAAACTTACATAATCTAATCCTGAGTAGTCAGTATATGGGGTACAGAACGTTTTACTAACCTCTTGAAGATTTGTTGTGGAACCAGCATTATTAACGTTATTACCAACATTTTGTGTCGTATTTGTTGTTGTTGTAGTATCATTTGATTTAGGTTTCTTATAACTACTGTTAATTCTTTTTAGCATATCAATGTTAACACTCATGGTTAAATCAGTAACGCTAGGGAAAGAATATTTAGAAATTCTAACACCACTAAAAGTTGTCATAAAATTACCAGGACTAATACTATGTGAAACATCAGTAATCCAATAAGGACCAGTAAACATTGGGACGTATCTTAAGTTAAAATACATCGTGGGCTGTATCATCATATTACCCATTGAGGTAATCTGACAATTATAACTTCTATTTTTATAAATGTTATACAAAGAAGTTGACTGTTGAGAGGTTTTTGAACCTTTACTCTGATTTGCCATGTCTGTCAAAATACGGAACGATTCAGATGTATCCTTATATTGTGATTGGTCTAAACTTACTGATTTAAATATCCCCTGATTTCTCACACCGAAGTCCACATTAAACCCAACAACTTTATTTGAAAAAGCATAGTCATTTTTGTTGGTTTGATTCTCTCTAAGAACTTGAGCCTTATAAATGTCAAAACTATCGTCACCAAACCTGTAATCAATATTTTCAGTTTGTTTCAAATGTTCCGATACTTTATCAGTATATAGACATAAGAAACGTGGTCGACTTTTATTGTAATCAACCTCTAAGAATGTTCCGAACACATCTGATGCTGAACTTTCAAAACCATCTTCAGGTTTTGCATCTTTAGATGGTTCATTAATTCCATAAAAATTAGTATATGATGGTAATGCCATAAATAACATATTATTACCCTTAATCAAATGACCAATCAACGTGTAAATCGAATTAGATGACGACTTATCATTGATAAACCCTAGTAAACTTGATATATCAACAATTAACTTATTTCCAATGTCTCGATTTGCCTTATCTAAAAATAAAAAGTCCTCAAACAAAGTCCTATTTTGAAAATCACCACCAGCAATCCATTTATCATTTAATACTTTGAAGAACTCATATAATTCTAATTTGGCAACATCTCCATTCATTGAAGATTTTAAGTTTTCACTACTCTCGGTAATCTTAGGTAAGTCCTTATTTAATTTGGTAAATAAATTGTTCTGAACCTTTCTTTGAGAATTATCCATTAACGTTAGATATTCATTAAACAGAGACATGAACTGAGTATTCGACATACTCGAATCTTGATACTTTTGAGTTGCATATATTTGAATAATAGGGCCTAACAACCTTACATTATTTTCAGTAAACTGAATATTCATCTCAACGAAGAAATCAGTAATAGTTGAACCACTATCACTATATGACATCCCGACAGCATCGTATTCACCAATAACCAATTTTAACGCGGTCCACGCCTCAGGGTATTGCGATTCACTTATTGCCACTGTAGTGGTATTACCTATTTCAGGTAATGAGTCATTCACATAATTACCAAAATCTATTTTTTGATTCTGTGTTTGATATTGTGGGTCGTCAGTAAATGAATACCAAGAACGTCTATTAAAATTAGATGGGTTACCCTGTTTAAAGATATATGTCTCATCTAATAAAATTTTGACTGAGTCCCTTAGACTAGTCATCTGTTTTTCGGCAATTAATGCACCATCTAAGTCGGCTTGACCCGTTAAATTAGGTCTATCCACAAAAAATATTTCTTTTAATGAGTTAATTAAGTTTGGTCTCGAGTCAATCCCAAGAACATTAAGTAGTTCCACTTCACGATTAGGGTCTTTACAGAAATTTAAAAACTCCTCTTCAAAACTATTCATTATGTCTTCATTAAACACGGCTAATATTTCCTCAATAGTTGAATACTCAGAAACGGACTCCAAATTAAATGCGGTCTGATTATTACTATTTACATCAATAGTTTTAATGTATTGTCGATAGGTTGGTTTCTTCAGTAATGAAGCGTCAAAATACCCATAATGGGAGCCGCCCCATATAGTCTTAATAGACCCGTCATAAAGTGATTGTCTAATTGGTTCACC
>TARA_B110000858_G_scaffold2636_1_pt1 | contig 14469 bp, 21 predicted proteins | sample TARA_B110000858 | Tara Oceans TARA_B110000858 (sample SAMEA4398247) | marine metagenome | biome: Polar Biome; feature: [SRF] surface water layer (ENVO:00010504); material: water (ENVO:00002006), including particulate matter (ENVO:01000060) such as... | depth 5 m | reverse complement strand
AGCAGACGGGCATGATGTATTTGAAGCACTCATAAACCTATTTAGTCTATAATTACCATAACCGCAACATAAATACATTTATGTCCGTACACCATGAGTGTACACTACCTTAAGGACAACAGAAAGCCGTTATATTGATGTCGTGTCCTTTATAACGGCTTTCTACTTGATTATATCTCAAGCTATACTATAATTAGATATGGCTAAGAAGATTAATAGTACAGTTGATAAGAATAAGAGGAAGAAGCGTCCAGGGGTGGTTTCGAAGACTAGATCATCTAATCATAAGATTTCTAAAAACTATCAGAAGAAGTATCGAGGTCAAGGTAAGACACGTTAATTAGCTTTTAACATAAATACGTTAATGGAACCATTTTGCTATAGAGCTAAAGTTGTACGCGTTGTTGATGGCGATACAATGATATTAGATATTGATCTCGGATTCGATGTAGTACTTCGAAATCAAAGCGTGAGATTGTATAAAGTTGATACACCTGAATGTAGAACAAGAAATTTAAAAGAGAAAGCGGCTGGTAAGCTCGCAAAGAAAGTAGTTGATGGTTTTGTTAATGTCGGTGATAGTGTAGTAGTTAAAACAAAACTAGATAGTAAAGGTAAATTTGGTAGATTGTTAGGTATTGTTGTTACATCAGATGATCATAATATCAACGATTATCTAGTTGAACATAATTATGCTGTTGAATACTACGGTCAATCAAAGACTGAAGTAGCATCTAAGCATGAAGAAAACTATAAAAGACTTGTTGAGAGGTCTGAATTGGTAGATCAACCTTGATTAGTAGCTATATCTTTAGCATAGGCTAATCTTTTATCAGTATGAGGAGTTCCAGCCTTCTCATATTTTCTTAAGAATATCAATGTAGCATCATCAACACTCTTCGCATTGTTGAGCATTGCTTTTACTTTCTTATACTCAGGGTGAACCCTCATCTCTTTAAGTATAAAATCTATTTGTGTATCTAAATCTGTCCAGCTAGTACCTCTATCTTCGGCAAACTTAACTAAGTTAATTCTATCTGTATCGAAGCGACCACCTTTCTCCCATTGAGCTAAACCTCTACCAGGTCCTCCACGTAGTTGTTTAATAGCTGGATCGAGATTAGATTCTGCTTTAAGATTTGCTACTATACCTATAGCAGCTGTATTAGTTAACCCACCCTTAACTAATCTATCTATAATATACTGAGGTGATCCTTTTGCAGCAGACGCACGCGCAGCTACCTTCGTAACAGGAGCTTGCATACGTTTTATTAGCTCATCAGCTACAGCATCGAATTTTGGTGATTCGATCATTTCATCTGCTTTCTTAACAGCCTTTATCTTCTGTTCAATTGGTGTAGGATCTTTTTTAAGCTTATCGAGTATATAATTTGTCTCGTAAGCAGTAGCACCTAGCGACAATAGAGTCATTAGTACCTCTTTAAAACCTTCATCAAACTGCTCTGTCATCTTTTATATTTATCTTGAAACCATAAAAAAGCCGCACTTAAGTGCGGCTTTGTTTTATTTAGCAAATAGTTTTCTCTCTAATGCCCGATAACGTTTATCGGAATGCCAGATCTCATCCTGCTGTACATTATATAACCCCTCTTCAGTCTGGACTTTTGTCCCGGCCTTCAAGCTTAAAGAAGAGGCTTGATAGATGTTCAGAGTATTCGTTTTCGGAGATGAGCTCTGACTGCAAGAAGTCAGCCCTATCAGTAGCAGCGTTAGAACGCTGGCTGCGAAGTTCTTCAATTTCATTGATTAATTTTGTTCTACGTTCACGCGACTCTCTCATCTTATCAAAGTACAAGCTTTTATTACGTAATTGAAAATACGCACTAGCAGCTGTTACTAAAGATTTAAGTAAGCCAGCCATTACTTCTTCTTAGCAGCTGCCTTGTCTTTTGCTTTACCAATATTAAGAGCGAGCAATTCAATAATCTTATAGACTTTGCCTAAAAGTGTGCCTTCCTTTGGAGTAGGTGTAAGCGCTGTGATAGATGACGCGAATAAAACAGCTGCTGCTGCGACTCCGAACCATGGCTGATCTTGTACAAATTGTATAATAAATTCCATAACACAAATATTTATGCTACTAACACTGGAAACCCACGCTAATCTCCATAAATAAATTCATGACCTTAAAAGATCTAACAAAGAAAATTCAACGCTCTGTAGGCTCCACTGCCGATGGTATATACGGTAAAAATACTGCGCATGCAGTTATTGATGCTCTAGATAATAAAACGCCGGTAAGTAAAGAAAAAACTGCTACGAAAAAGGTTGATGGTAATTTTGAAGAACGTATTCGACCTACCCCTAATAAGAGTTCATCAAAGATTACACCAGAGGGTGTTGTATTGCATCATTCATATGGCTCATATGAAGGTGGGGTTAGCTGGATTTTAAATGATACTTCTAACGTATCCTATCATGTACTTATCGATACAGATGGTAAGCGTACAGTTTTTGCTGATGATAATGAACGGGCATGGCATGCTGGTAAGTCAGAATTTAAAGGACGAGGTGGGTGTAATGGATTTATGCTCGGTGTAGCATTTACTAACGATACTAATTCGAGAGAGCTTACCGATGAAGAAGTTGCCTCTGCTGTTGAGTATATGGTGCCACGTTTTAAGAAATGGGGATGGCCAGAAGACCTTTCTACTATTTCAACTCACCGCGAAGTATCACCAGGACGTAAGACAGATCCTGATATAAGAGCTGAGACTAAAGTACTTGATGCTCTTAAGGCGCATTTTAACAAATAAATATTATGATTAAAAAAGAAGGAGAAAATAAAGTACGTGTATGTTGTGGTAAAAAAGGCTGCCCTACCGTAGAGAAGCTTGATGAAGATAGTTATAAGGTAACTGATGATGATGGTAATACTATTATTGTTAAGAAAGAAGAACTTCAATTAATGGGAGATGCTGTTCGCACTATTAATGAAGATCAGCAACTCTTAAATGGATAAGCTGTTACTATTAACGTTTGCAGTATATGGGTTGTGTCATATTTTAATGTATGGCACAATCCTAAATGCTCCTCGTAAATGGTTAATAACTCGTTATAAATTCTTTGACGAGTTATTAAAGTGTGCTTTGTGCACTGGCTTTTGGTGTGGTATAATAATAAAGCCAAATATTCTATTCGGACTATATAGCGCAGCTATATGCTATATACTTCATCTCATTATAGAGATACTAGTAAACAAAGCTTATCCAGACTAATCTGTAAGTTTTTCAATGAATTTTTTAAGCTGACCGAGCTGATGTATAGCAAACATCATATTAGCATCCTCTGCTTCTGCCATCAGCTCTGATATCTTATGTAGGATCGGATTCTCTTCTTCATCGGCAATGACTGCTGTAATTCCATTACCAGTTAATCCCATCTCATAAGGTCTAGGCGACCCTCCTGCATATGAACCTGGTAGTGAGCCTTTTCTAAATGATGGTTGACCTTGTACTGGGGAGTACTGACCATTAGAAACCGCTTCAAAGCTTTCATAAATAGTAGCAAGATCTTCTGTATAATGACTCATTTATAATATTTAATTGATTATGCTTAAATAGCACTTATAATAAGGTATGGAAAAACGCAAAGTTGAATATGAAACTATTGACTTTCTTTCTAAAGCTCTCGCTCTACGCTTTAAACTGAATGGTCGCACCTTTACACATGTCATTGGAGTCTCTAGAGGTGGACTATTACCTGCAAAAATTATATCTTATGTCTTAGATGCACAACTACTAACGTTTGGAGTATCTTCTTATAATGGTAAGAATCAAACAGATGATATGATTGTCACGCAGGATATTGACTTCGATGCTTTGCCAGAGGATTCACGTATTCTCGTTGTTGATGATAAGGTTGATACTGGTAATACTATTAACTTTATGCGAAAAACAATAGGTGATCGATTTGATTATGTTAGGTATGCAGCTATTTTTGCAGAGAAGAGAGCTATAAAAAAAGTCGACCATTATGGAGTTGTATTATCTGACCATACTTGGATTGATTTTCCTTGGGAGTAGGTTATAATATAATATATAGAATGAGTTCTCGTAAAATAGTATGCGCAGTATCCGGTAAAGCTTATACCTTTGCAAAGGATTACTTTGATAAGAAGATATCAGAGTATGGTGATGAAGATAGTTTAAAGAAATACTTTATAACTCGTAAGGTTAAAGGTTATTTAAATAAAGGATATTCAATTCAAGAGATTAGAAATATACTAACTACAGAAGATGAATCACTACCAGGTGCTGATTCACAGGATATGAAAGACATGATTGAGTTTCATAAAATACGTAATACAGGTACTAGAAAGAAGCTTTCAAATACTTTGAACTTTGCTACACATAAATCCGACCCAGCAGTAGCTGCGTTCATAAATACTTTAAGCCAATATGAAGAACAATAATAAGTTTATCGCAAGGTTGGGTCGTAATAATACTATACGTATTTTTGAGGCTACAACAGGTCGTTTAATGAGAGAAATCCTCGTAAGCGGTAGGGTGTGCGATAAACCGGTCTGTGTAGAGGCCAAGGTTAGTGTAGAGATTATCTCTGAAGGGAAGAAGTATAAGGCAATCTACAATTTACCTAACGGTAGCCTACAGTCTAAAGAGCTCGTATAAGAGCCTTATAAAGATATTTAACTAATAAAGGTCACATTATAATGTCAATCTTCAAGGAACAACTGTCTCGCAAGCCCAACCACTACCCGTGGACTGAACAGTTCATCGAGTCTATGCACAATGGATTCTGGACTGATAAAGAATTCTCTTTTACATCTGATGTTCAGCAATTTAAGACTGAGCTAGATGATCAGCAGAGAGAAATTATTGTAAGAGTATTATCTGCTATAGGTCAAATAGAAGTAGCTGTAAAGAGCTTCTGGGCTAGATTAGGTGAGAACTTACCACACCCATCACTACAAGATCTAGGTTATGTTATGGCTAATACGGAAGTTATTCATAACAATGCTTACGAAAGGCTTCTTACTGTATTAGATATGGAGGATATATTTGAGGAGAATCTTAAACTTGATTTCATTCAAGGACGAGTTAACTATCTTCGTAAGTATACACATAAATTCTACAGTAGCTCAAAGAAGCAATATCTATATGCTTTAACTCTATTTACTCTGTTTGTGGAAAATGTATCTTTATTCTCACAATTCTATGTTATTAACTGGTTTGCAAGATATAAGAATGTGCTTAAAGATACTGATCAGCAGGTAAAGTATACTCGTAACGAGGAAAACATACACGCTCTAGTTGGTATTAAGATTATCAATACAATACGCGAAGAAATGCCTGAGCTGTTTGACCAAGAGTTAGAAGAGCGTATTAGAGGTGAGGCTATTGAAGCATTTAAGGCTGAGGCGAAGATCGTTGACTGGATGGTTAATGGTATTAGCGAGCCAGGGTTAGATGCTCCTACTGTTAAGGAATTCATTAAGAATCGTATTAATTCATCTTTAAAACAAATTGGATTTAAACCAGTATTTGAAGTTGATAATTCTCTTTTAGAGGCTACAATGTGGTTTGAAGAAGAGCTACTTGGCAATAATATGACTGACTTCTTTCACTCACGTCCTGTTGAGTACTCTAAGAAGAGTCAGTCATTTGATGAAGATGATCTCTTTTAGTAAAATTAATTATTATGAGTGACATTTATTGGCTTAACGATGACTCGCGTAAGTTCCTCGAGAGAGGTTACCTACTACCGAATGAGACTCCAGAACAACGTATTGCAGACATCGCGACTAAAGCGCAGGATTATCTAGGTATCGAGGGGTGGGCAGATAAGTTCATTGACTATATGCATAGAGGCTTTTTTTCTCTATCATCGCCTATCTGGTCAAACTTTGGAAGAGATCGTGGGTTACCTATCTCCTGTTTTGGTTCCTATATTCCAGACGACATGGAGAAGATTCTAGGTAAGATTGCTGAGGTTGGCACCATGTCTAAGGTAGGTGGCGGTACTTCTGCTTACTTTGGTGATGTACGGCATAGGGGTGCTGAGATCTCAACTGGCGGTACGTCTACAGGTGTTCATCATCAGTTAACCGTCTTTGATGCTCTTACTAATTACATTTCTCAGAGTAATGTACGTAGAGGTTCTTTTGCTGCCTACCTTCCTATCGATCATGGTGATATCGAAGAGTTCTTAGGCATTCGTGGCGAAGGTAATTCTATTCAAGATCTATCTATTGGTGTTACAGTAAGTGATGAATGGATGAAATCGATGATTGCTGGTGATAAGCAAAAGCGTGGTATATGGGGTAAGGTTATTAAAAAGCGTTATGAGTCAGGATACCCTTATATATTCTTCTCTGATAATGCTAATAATCAAGCGCCTCAAGTATACAAAGATAAAAATAAGCGTATCAATGCCTCTAATCTTTGTACAGAGATCTTCCTATCTACAGAAGATGATGAATCGTTTGTATGTGATCTATCCTCTCTTAACTTGGCTAAATGGGCTGAGATTGTAGAGACAGATGCTATTGAAACACTAACATTCTTTCTCGATGCTGTAATGACGGAGTTTATTAATAAGACAAGAGGTATTAAAAACATGGAGTCTCCTCATAAGTTTGCTGTTACACAGAGGGCATTAGGTTTGGGCGTCCTTGGATGGCATTCTTATTTACAGCAAGAGAGTATTGCTTTCGAGTCTATGGAAGCTAAACTACAGAATTCTGTTATCTTTAAGACTATTCAAGAACGTACAATAGCGGCATCAAAAGAGATGGCTTTACAGTATGGAGTTCCTTTACTTATGGAAGGTTACGGCTTAAGGAACTCTTGCTTGGTTGCTGTCGCTCCTACAACTAGTAGTTCCTTTATATTAGGTCAAGTAAGTCCATCTATTGAACCTCTTAATAGTAATTACTTTACAAAAGATCTAGCGAAAGGTAAGTTTACATTCAAGAATCCTGAGCTAACTAAAGTATTAAGGAACTATGATAAAGATGATAGCCCTACCTGGAGGAGTATTCTCGAGAAGGGTGGCTCTGTTCAGCACTTAAAGTTCCTTACAGATCATGAAAAGGAAGTCTTTAAAAACTTCGGAGAAATATCTCAAAAGGAAATTCTTATACAATCTGCGCAAAGACAGAAGTATATTGATCAAGGACAATCGATTAATATGATGGTACCGCCTAACACGAAACCAAAAGAGGTGAATGAACTTCTAGTATGGGCTTGGGAAAATGGTATTAAGTCTCTATACTATCAACGCAGTGCTAATCCAGCGCAAGAGCTAGCACGTTCTCTGAACGAATGCTCTACTTGTGAAGGTTAAAAACATCAGCCTTATAGGTGTTATGACATAAATATTATAACACCTATATATATATATGATTAACTTCTTGAATGCAATACAAGTAACTTTAGGAGCATTTACAGATGACTGTTTACAGTTTGTCAAAGAGTTTTGGTATGGTATATTCTTACCATTCGTGGGTTGGTACTTCAAACATAATCATAATAAAAAGAGGAATAGACAAGATCCAAAAGATCCTATTAATGCTACACAACTTGAGTTACAATCGCAAGTTCAAGGTTATATAGAGAATCTTTTGGATGCTGTAAAAGCGGATAGAGTTATTATTCATAAATTCCATAACGGTGGTAAGTATCACACTGGTGTTAGTACTCAAAAGATGAAACTTGTATATGAAGCTACTAAAAAAAGAGGTCGACGAATTGTAAATGAGTTAGCTGGTAGCGCTTTTGTTTTAGAAAAAATGGGCGGTATATTAAAGAAAGTTGTTGATAATAAATATCTCCACCTTATAATGAGTACACATAGAGAAGAGTTCAGTATGACACCATACTTTCAAATTATGGAAGACGATGATGTTGCTGCTAATCACTTATCTATTTTAAGATCAAATGGAAAATGGCGTAACATTGGTTTGCTTAGTATTCATTTTTTCGAAACAAAACAATCACTAACTGCAAAAGAAGAATTAATTATATCGGCTGCACGTCGAGATATATCTCTGCTGTTAGTTGGTGATATAAAAGGCTACCCAAATAATCAACTATGAAGTGGAAATATAATACCCAACAAGAACTAGGAGAGAGTGACGAAGAGTCAACAGCAGCAATTGAAGCTTTACTCGCAGGAAAAATGAATGTAGGTGGAAGTAGTGGTGGCGGAGGTGGTGCTGTTAGGGCTATTGAGAATGATATATACTTTTATGGTGATGTTTCAGAATCAAATGCTCTAGATCTAAACTCTACATTACATGCTGTAGATAAAAAGCTAGCAGTTTCAGGACAGTTCATGGATGTTAATCCAATTATTAACCTACGTATTAATTCATACGGTGGCTCTCTATTTGCGGGGTTAGCAACACTTGATACTATTCGTAACCTTAATGCAGAAGTACATACATATATCGATGGTGCAGCTGCATCTGCTGCTACTATTATTTCAGCAGCTGGTACAAAGCGCTATATCGGTAAGTATTCGAAGATGCTTATACATCAACTCTCTTCTGGTATGTATGGTAAGTATACTGACTTGGAAGATGATATGGAGAACAATAAGCACTTGATGGATACAATTAAGGCAATCTATAAAGAGTATACCAAAGTACCAATGAAGAAGCTCAATGAGATTCTAAAGCATGATCTTTGGTTTGATGCAAAGCTATGTCTTGAGCTTGGTCTTGTAGACGAAGTACTCTAAACTTTAGGGGGTGTAGCTTAACGGTTAAAGCAGTCGACTCATAATCGATTGAGTGTGGGTTCGATTCCCTCCGCCCCTACTTACTGTGGCTTAGCTGTTTTAGAGACACCGCTACATACACCACCATGTTTATGTTTAAGGAGTGATATACCACCTTCACCTCCTGCTGTAATATCTCCTGTAGCTAGTATACAGCCTTCTACAACAAGGTTACCTTGCACGTGTAAATTACCACTGTATACAGCTTCTGGTGTTATATAAGTAATCTGATCATCTGCCTCAATAAGAACATTAGGTGAATCGATAGTAACTATCTTACTACTCTGCATAAAGATATCTTGATCTGATACTATAGTTACTCTACCAGCATCTCCAATAGTACCACCAATAATTGCTACTTCACCACCTCCGATAGTATATCTGCCGGTAGAATTAATATTAATATCACCAGCTGACTTAATTCCAACACCTCCAGCACCAGAGTTCATTCTGATTTTAGTTCCAGCTACCAAATTAATATCACCGAAGGGAACAGCTGATGCTGTATCTTTACTTTCAAATAAAGGAATTGTTGTAGTTTCTGTATTTAAAGCACCATCGTCAGGAACTAACTTAGATACAACGCTTCTACCATTTGGAACTACAAGACCAGAGTCAAATGCTGCAGCTGAGCTACCTGCTTGCATATGTAAATGTTTTGTAGTTAGTAGTTTAATATTACCACCTACACCCATATCTGCCTCAATATCAGCTAGACAACCTGCTGCTTCCTCCATTAATGATTGTATATTATCCTGAGATGGGTTAGCATTATACTTACCACCTTCTACAGCGCCATCTTTTGCAGGAGTACCATCAACAGGATAGACTGCCTCAGTATTATTACCAGTACCACCGTAGGCTAATTCCGGTCCAGCTTTAGCAGCTGCCATAGGTGCGTAAGTATCAAGCCAGTTATCTGTTAATGGACTTGTAAAGAACGATGGATTACCAGCAATTAGAGTAAAATCACCAAATGATCTTTCTTCTTTGTTGCCTTGTGATTGAACGAATGAATCTCCTTTCGTAGTTGAGAAGTTATCACCGAGAATATTCTCTTGCTTAGTATTAGTCGCAAGAAGACTTATCCCTTTGTTTGAAAAGTATAAATTATCACCTGAATTATGTGTAATTTGTAATCCTCTTTCAGCTCCATTCTCAGTAAATATGATAGAACCGGCACCTGTATTCCAGACACTCTGATCCCTTTTATTTATAAGCTCTGTTCCACTCTCTACTTTACTCATCTTCTGATTCTGCTTTTTTGTTACTATATGCAAATCGGTAATTAGGATACACCTCATCTTCTAATCCCACACCATGTATCGATGCTACATCTGCAATACTTGGAAGCACACCAATTATAATCGGTGTACCTCTTTGACCATTTATAAAGCTAACTACAACAGAAGCACCCACTCCTGGTAAAGACATCATACCTTTATAAGCATTTGATCTGTTATCCGGGCTATATGCCATAGCTGTAACATTTACACCAGCTGTGCCAATATTATTACCACCTATAAACCCATCATTAACATGTGAGTATGCTTCTGCAGGTGGTTGAGCATTTAGATCGTTAATATCTCCAGAGTCTGCAACTGTTAAGATATCTGTACTGGCATTATATTGTGCTCCTGAACCAGATCCCATTATTGGCTGCATAACATAAGCGTAAACATCTTTACCTACAACATCTAACGACTGCGGGGTAATAGTATTTTCATTTGTTATACCTCTTGGTTGTTTAAAATTTTCATCACCAGCTGATGAAACACCATTAATAAAAACCTTAACCCTATTTTTAGGTGTATTATCATCATCACCAAGCAAGTCACTATCGTAAATTACTTTACCTATGTATAAATTTTCCATCTTAAAATATATTTGCTTTACTTACCATACGCTCTGCTCTTTCAACGTTATAGGCAGCTTTTCTAATTGTACGGTCAATTGCTCCAGTAGGTCCAGAAATAGTGTTTGAGATTTTATTAGAAGCACTTGTAACACTTTCTAACCCTTTTGCTATTTCAGTTGCTCCTTTTGCAGTTACATTTGATAAAGCCTGACTTGTAATACAATTTAATAATGTAGCAGCTGCAAAATTACAATTCTCTTTACTTGCTGTAAATTCCTTTATATCATTTACTCTATCTTTTATACCTTCTTTAAATTCTTCTGCTTGATCAATAGTACCTTTAATAGTTGCAACCATTCCAGTTACAGAGTTTAACAATCCTGATATAGCTCCTGTAATATTATCAACAGCACCACCTATAGATCCAATTACTAAATTACTAATAATACTTGAAGCTTGATCTAAAATAGTAGAAGCACTAGCAACAATCTGTCCAATTGCTTGTTTACCGAGATCTGGCAGGCCAGCAATCATAGAAGGTATACATAATGCACCTTTCGCAATAGAGGTAAGCTTATCTGCTTTCTCATTTGCTGCACCAATAAATCCTTTAACCCTACTAACAATATTTGCCATATACATATATTTATGCTTGATTATCAGTTTGCAAGAGGTTATAATAGGGTATGCTCGTAAGTCATGAATCTCCTATCTCTATTCTAGATGCATCACAATCCTATAATGATTATGATTATGCTCTAGTTCACTTGTTTGAAACACATCCTGAGTACTATAAATTCTTCAAACGTTCTTTAGCTGCTGGTAGGGAAGTGCTTTTAGATAACTCTATCTTTGAGCTTGGTGAATCATTTGATCCTAACAAGTATCGTAAATATGCTGAAGAGCTAAATCCTACTTTCTATATTGTTCCAGATGTACTTGAAGATTCAACTGGTACAATGAAATCTTGGGATAAGTTTATCCTTAATGGAGCTCCAGATATTGATGCTCTTAAGATTGGGGTTGTACAAGGTGATACCTATCAAGAGCTAGTCGACTGTTATAAGTTTATGTCTGATAATGCAGACTATATTGCTATTTCTTTTGACTATAGATGGTACAATAGAGTAAGTATTTCTAATCGGCCCGGACGTCTTGGACATCTAGATCGTTGGTGTGCAGGTCGACAGCATCTTATTGAGCGTTTAATGGATGATGGTATCTGGGATAAGACTAGACCTCACCACCTATTAGGTGCATCTCTAGCTCGAGAGTTTAGTGCATATGTTAATTTTGCTGATGAGATGAATATTAGATCTCTTGATACTTCTAATCCTGTTGTTGCAGGATTAACTGGTCATCGATACGTTGCTGGTACTGGTCTTAATCATAAGCCTTCAGTAATGTTAGCTGATCTTATTAGTACAGATGTTGATGAAGATACTTGGGATGATATTCAATTTAATACATACGAGTTTAAAAAGATTATTGGTCGGTAAAAGAAGCTAATTATATAAATACTATATATGAAAGATAATGGATTAGTTTATGGTCATGATAGTGACTTTTTTCCATTAATAACTAAACGTATAAAGAGAGTTTTACTTTATTCAGTTGTTTGGTTATTCGGGGCTAGCGTTATATTAGCTATTCCTCTGGCTATTTCGATGTTGATCGGAAAATAGCATCCCAATTTTCATTATTAGATGTCTTAAGAATTTCTATTCTATCTATCATCATATCGTAATAACTAGCAATAGTTGGTATAAGATCTTTATTAATATTAGCTTGTTCAATAGCTGAGTCCCATCTTTGATTAACATATGCATCTAAGAATGTTGCATGCTCAATAACATATTTACTACTATCAATAATAGTATAAATCTTAACTCCTTCTGTTTTACCTTTAACAGCTATCTCGTCTAACTCAATAAAGTTAAATTTATCCTCTATACCAAGTTTTGTTTGCTCACCTACTAATAAACCAACTTTGTAGCTTTTCGTTTGACTTTCAAGTCTAGCAGACAAATTAACTGCATCACCTAGACAAGTATAATCGAAACGTTGATTAGATCCCATATTCCCAACAACGACAGAGCCGGTGTTAACACCTATACCCATACGAAGTTCAATATCCTTTTCTTTTAACTCTACGTTTAATTGTTTAAGCAACTCAAACATTTCGAGAGCGCAATTAATAGTGTTAACTCTATGATCTTCATCATCAACTGGTGCATTCCAAAAAGCCATTAACGCATCACCAATAAACTTATCAACAGTACCGTTATTATCAATAACACATCCAGTCATCGGTGTTAGATATTTGTTAATGAGATCTGTTAACTCTTGAGGTTTAGATTTAAACTGTTCACTTAATGTAGTAAAGTCTCTCAAGTCGCTAAACAATATTGATAACTCTCTTGTATCTCCACCTAACTGCAACTTACCTGGATCCTTTTGCAGTAGCTTAACAATCGATGGAGCAAGGTAATGTTCAAATTGATTCTTAATAAGCTTCTTAGTTTTGTTCTCTTGTACAAACCTTACAAATGTCGCAGCTGACCATGTAATAAAAATAGTAAATACAGGCCAAGTAAAGTCATATAATAATCCTTGCTCAAACATTGAGCTACCTAGTTTCGGTAGCCATATTAAACTTATTAAACAAAATGCAAGACTAGCGAGATATGGTAGCCATAAAGCACCAATTATAATAATCGAACAAATACCAGCTGTAATAATTAGCTCATGCATAAAGAACTCTTCTTTACGCTCTAACCTATCTTCATCTATAAGCATTTGTAAATTAGTAGCATGTACGTTATGAGCATAATTAGCTCCTAAATTAGTTGGCACAATATTTGTAAGACCTTCAGCTGTTGGAGCAATAATAACTATCTTACCTTGAATAGAACTCCAATCCTTATTATCGAAAGATACAGTTGGGAATTTATATTTATAGTTTAACCATATTCGAGCATTAGTATCTGTAGCAATAGGATCAAAGCCATATACTCTTACAGACTCAACACCTACTTCATCTGCTTTAATCTGGTATGAATCCTTACCTCCAAATAGTCTTAAAGCTTCTAAAGATAAAGTACTATAGTAATTATCTTGGACTTGTACTATAAGTGGCATACGTCTTACTACACCATCTAACTCCGGTGTAGTAGTCATCATACCAACACCAGCAGCTACTTCTCCTAACTCTTTAACTGGTCCAATTGCTTCAGGATAATCATATATATAATCTTTTGGATCTTCACCTATAACTACGACACCTCTAGGGACTGGTTCACCTTTACCTTTTACTGAAGCTGATTGTCCCATTATAACAGGTAGTTGACTCATTACTTCTGCGAGATAATCATCATGACCCATTCTATCTTTTTCTGCAAATAGTATAGGTAATATAACTAAAGCAGCGCCACTATCATAAGCTTTTACTATACTATCAGCTATAATATCTCTCGGCCATGGCCACTGTCCATTTGTCTCTAAACTCGCTTCATCAATTTCTACAATAGCTATTTCTTGAGCTTCCACCTTCTCTTGATTCCTTTGATAATAATCAAATGATTTTAGTCTAGCAGTCTCTATAAAGAAAGGATCTACTACCCTTACCCCTATCAAAAGAGTAGTTACTAGCAGACATATAAAGTAATTTTTTTTGTTAAAGCTCATTGTTCAATATTGAATATAACACCATTCCCACTATTAAGAAAAAATGATTGGAATGTTCCGTTGTTAAGATAATTAATAGTTGCGTCTGAAGTAGCATCTATATTTAGCGACGTAACATTACCTTGCTCGGTAGTTTTCTTAAAAAGAACCTTACTCAT
>TARA_B110000858_G_scaffold183531_1_pt1 | contig 14472 bp, 12 predicted proteins | sample TARA_B110000858 | Tara Oceans TARA_B110000858 (sample SAMEA4398247) | marine metagenome | biome: Polar Biome; feature: [SRF] surface water layer (ENVO:00010504); material: water (ENVO:00002006), including particulate matter (ENVO:01000060) such as... | depth 5 m | reverse complement strand
CCATCAATCCTATAAAATAAGATATGTTTTTCTAAATCACATGATAGCATTTTAATATGACCCATACCAATATACATATATCCAATATCAAATACTTTTGTTTGACTATTATTACAATAATTATTATAAACATCAATACATTGATTTAATGACATAATTGTCCAATCACCAATATAAATTTCAACTAATGGATTTCCAATTAGTTTAAACATTGTTTGAATATTACGATTTAATCCTTCAGGCATTTCAGGAATATCATTATATCCAATATTAAATGCTTTATTATTATTTTTCATAAAGAATGGCATATCAGTTCCAATATAATTTGGTTGAGATACACGACTATCTTTTAGAAAATCTAATACATTATTTACTTGACGCGTTTTGTATGCAATATGTCTATTTACTTTGTCCATTTTTATACTTTTAATAATATTTATTAATTATTTTTTCAAATTATATAAAGTTATATTTTAAATCATATATAAATGTGTGGTATATTTTTTATAAAAACAATAAATGATTATAATCATGATAAATTTAAAGAAAATGGTAATCTATGTAAACACAGGGGACCAGATAATACAAAATATTTATCAATATATTATTTAAATAATGTATTACAATTTATATTTCATAGATTATCCATTAATGGGTTAAATAACAAGAGCGATCAACCACTACAAAATAATAATAATATATTAATGTGTAATGGGGAAATATATAATTATAAAGAATTAGCAACCAGATATAATATTGTACTAGAAACAGATAGTGATTGTGAAATTATTTTACATTTGTATGAAATTATGAGTCTAAATGAATTATGTAATAGTTTAGATGGTGTATTTAGTTTTGTATTATATGATGGTTTAAAAAAACAAATTATTATTGGACATGATCCGTTCGGTATTCGTAGTTTATATTATTATCATGAAGGAGATACATTTGGTATTTCATCTGAAATGAAATGTTTATACAATTTAAATCGAAACATCAAATTTTATCCACCTGGATCATATAGTATTTATGATATAGATATGAACGATTTACAAACACATAAATATTACAATCTCAATTTTCCTATTGATTATGATAAAACAGATAGTATTAAAAATATCAAAAAGTTATTAATAGATAGTGTAGAAAAAAGGATTGACGGAGAAAGGCCTATTGGATGTTTATTATCTGGTGGTTTAGATAGTAGTATTATTGCATCAATTATGAGTAAAAAGATTAAAAATTTAGCAACATTTTCAATTGGATTAAATGGATCGCCTGATTTATATCATGCCGAAAATGTTGCTAAATTTTTAAATACAAATCATACAATTGTTTTAGTAAATGAAACACAAATGTTAGATGCTATTGAAAGAACAATATATCAAATTGAATCATATGATATTACAACTATTAGAGCATCAGTCCCTATGCTATTATTATCTGAATATATTAGAGATAATACAGATATCAAGATTGTATTAAGTGGTGAAGGAGCAGATGAAGCATCTGGTTCATATTTATATTTTCATAATGCACCAGATGCCAAATCATTTCAAGATGAATGTATACGATTGATTCAGGATGTACAATATTTTGATGTTTTAAGAGGGGATAAAACAACTGCTGGAGCAGGTTTAGAAATCCGCGTCCCATTTTTTGATAAAACATTTATGGAATATTATATGTCAATTGATCCCAGTAAAAAAATGGTTAAAGATGGAATGGAAAAATATTTATTGAGAACGGCATTTGAAAATGATTTACCCCAAGATGTTGTTTGGAGAAGAAAAGATGGATTTTCAGATGGTGTATCATCATTTGAAAAACCCTGGTATGAAATAATTGAAGAATATGCACAAAAAAAATATGGTATGAAGGAAAGTGATATGTATAAACATATTTATGATAAATATTATAGTGGTTCATATAATATACCATATATGTGGATGCCTAAATGGTCTAATAGTAAAGATTCTAATCCATCAAACAGATCTATCGTCTTATAAATGTTCTTTTGATAAACATACATACTTCATAAATATAAAATGTCCAAATGATACAGATTACAATATTTATAAATAATTGTTCATTATCTGTTTTTTCAATATCATATTCATCGTATTCAATCAGAATAATTGGAGGCATGATTATATCTGTAAATAATTTATTATTGAATAATTATTTAAAACTTTCAAATTAATAAAGTAAAATTATATTAACTCAAATATTAAATTAGATAAAGAATTAGATAAAATAAAGGATGACTTATATTTAATGTATAAAAGTACCCGGACAATAATGACGTATACCAAATTGTCGACCATTATATTTACTTTTTAAATTATCATCAGGACAAAGTTCAAAATATGTATTTAATCTTTCTATACAACTATCGCAATCATTCAATGTAGAATCTGCTCCCTGACCTTTAGGTGTACAAACATCATTTGCACCCGATCCTATACCAACCACTTGCATAGGATCTTTGGGACAAACATCAATACCATAATCATATTGTTGTCCTCTTATATACTCTAATGTAAGCGATTGACCTCCAACCCTAAAACCATTTCGTATACCACAACCACTACACCCACTGCCAGATATACTCAGATGATATAGCAAAAATGCCACAATCACAAACAATACATGTATAATACTCAATTCGGTCATTTATAATATATATATATATATTTATTTTCTACAATATATTAATCGGATGAGTGTAAATTTACAACAATTTTTACCACTTATGGGTGGATTAATTTCTGTGGGTGGTTTAATCTTTAAAATGGGACAGCATGCCGAAAAATTAGATGTTTTAGATCTAAAAGTATATGCTCAAGAAAAAAAGGTTGAATTAAACCATAATATTATAAATGAAATACATAATGATTTAAGCATTTTGAGAAATGATATATCCTATATGAAAGAAGACATACATGAAATCAAAAATCGATTAGAATAAAATAATGTTTTTTTAAAATTTGAAAATAATTCGATTTAAAAATAATATTAATAATATAAGAAATGCCTCCTAAAAAAGCTATTCTTGAAGAAAGTATCTTAAATTTTATAAGGGGGACTGGTTCTACTAATGGTATTAAAAATGAAGCAAATTTTGAAGATATATTAAATTCAATTAAGTATGAAACTCTAGATACAAATAATGATGGCAAGATTGATGCATCCACAACCGGATATTATTATGAACGTTTATGGGATTTATGTATTAAATTTAATTTAACCAATTTAACAATAGATGACAAAATCGTAACATCTCATATATTTGGCAATCCAAATGAAGGATCAGAACAACTTAAAATTGATTGGGATAAAATAGGTGGTTTGAGGGGTTTTTTAAATGAAAAAGTTCGAAGTGGTAGTTCGGGTGGATATTCTGATATAACTTTTATTAATAAAAACCAAGATAATACAGAAACACTATATTTTATATCTGTAAAATATTTTAAAAATGAAAAATCGATTGATAAATATGATATAGGCAAACTATGTGCTTTAATGAAAGAACATGAAAAACCGGATAGAGAAATAAAAATATTTATATTTTTAAAAAATAAAATCGCATCAATCGCAAAATTTAAGGCACAAATGTCATCAAGTAATATATTAATTCGATATATTAATCCACATGGAAAATATGAAAATGTTTATGATACACAGGATTTACATAAATATTATTTTAAATTAAGACAACTTTTATCTCAATATAATTATTTTGAAAAAGATATTGATATTGATAATTTTGAAAAAGAATATTTGGGAAAAATTATGCCACCATTTATTCCAAGATTTCATCAAAAATTATTTATTGATAAAATAAGTGATTTAATTATAATACATAATGAACAAGGGATATTAGTTGGTGCTATACCTAGGTCTGGTAAATCATATATTATGGCTGGGTCAATATTAGATTATGTCAAAAAAAAATTTGATGGTAAAAAATATTTTAATTTTATAATAATCACACCTGCTCCAAATGAAACATTTGGAGAATATATGGATATATTTCAAAAATTCATTGATTTCCAAATCAATAAAATAGATGTAACCACATTTGATAAGAAAATAAATGTTTCAGATTTAAAAAAAGATATGCATAATATAATAATTGTATCAAAGCAAAAATTGGGTTGGGCTGAACCAGGAAAAGAGGGGGTTGAAAAAATCGAAAAAATAGATGAAAGATTAACAACTACGTTTGGAAACATTATTGGAAATATTGAAATCATGTATTTAGATGAGGCACATTTTGGAATGAGTACACAAACATCTATGGAGATTTTAAACATATTAGAAAAGTTTGGCAAAGTTCCAAAAGTATATGTTACAGCGACATATAATAAACCATTGAAAATTTATAATATTTCTGAAAATTGTAAATTAACGTGGGATATCAATAACATAAATATTATGACAAACTTAACGGATAAAAGTATAAATAATAATTTAATAAAAGATCAATTTGGATCAGATATTTATGAAAACGCGTTAGAATATTTTGGTGATAGGTCAGGTAAAGATATTATCGATAATTTAATACAAACATATTCAATTTTTCCAAAACCATATATGATTACATCCATTTGGGATATTGATAAAATTAATATAGAGAAAAAGAAAATTGGGAATACTAATTATGGATTTGATATGGCGAAATTATTTATGACACAAAATCAATCTTTTAAAAATGGACCACAAGTAGTCGAAATGTTGAGATATTACTTTGGGCAACCAGAAAAAAATATGAATTATGAAGACGCGAGTTTTTACACACAGAATGGCATAATTCCAAGAATTAAAAAAATATGCTCTGGAAAATCTAGAACTATGCAAGAAGGCAATAAATTAACATCTCAGCTATGGTTTTTACCAGTGGGGAGCGAAGTTAAGGGTGAATCATCTATTGAGGATAAAACAGCTGCATTATTAGAATTAATTATGAATAATAATGAATTTAGTTCATTAGAATATCATTATTATGTCGCGGTAAATATTAAAAATAAAAAAGGATTGGATATGAGTAATAAATATATAACATATATGACGAATCCAAAAAATATTAAAAAAGAAATAGAAAAGGTTGAACATAATCTAATAAGTGATAATAATGAATATAAGGGTCGAAATTTAATAATACTCGCTGGAAATCGATTACAATTGGGTATATCTTTGAGGAGTGTAGACATTGTAACAATGTGGAATAGTATTACGAGTAGCGATGCTATATTTCAAATGTTATTTAGATGTATGACAGAAGTAGATGAACCAGAATGTGAAAAAAATGGAGGATATTGTAATCAAAAAAGATTCGGATTTATGGTTGATTTAAATCCACAGAGAGCTATGACAAATGTCAATTTATTTAGTGAAAATATTACATATAAACAAAATGCATCAGATACCGACAAATATAGACAAATATCTGATATTATAAATATAGATTCAGATAAAATGATAGACCAGTACGGAGAAAACCCCACTCAAAGCGATATGGATAAATTTACACAAGAATTATTTAATAAGTTTTATGAAAATTGGAATTCTGATGTATCAAATATTAAAAAAATAACCGAGAACTTTAATTATGATATGACATTTTTAGATAAAGTATCAGATGAATTAAGAAATATAAAATTATCAAAAAATGCAAGAACAATAAAAGTAAAAATCAAAACCCCAAATGTTAAAGTAGAGCCAGGGGCAAAAAAAGAAAAAGTGTCTGACGCGGATAGAAACAAACTAATCAAAGAAGAAATGGAAGTAAAAGATATACCGATTGAAGAAATCGCAGCCGAATTGATCGCTGAATTAATATCACTATTAAATATATTTACATTATATTTAGATTCAGATGTTAAATGTATATTATTAAATGATAATAAAAGTATTAAAAATGTAAATATAATATCAGATATTAAAGAATTAATAAATATTGTATTTGACGATATCAACTCTAAAAATACATTCTTAAAAATATTAAATGGTCGTTTGGGTGGAGATGATAATGATGAGTTTCCTCCAAAGATTATAGATATTATTGTAGAATCAATCAACAATTCAACCGATAAAAATAAAATGGGTAAATTAATACATGATCAAAAAAAGCATTATTATACAATTAAAGAACCCGATAAATTATTGGAATATTTAAATGATAATTTGGCACCTAAAAAAAAAGAAAAAGAAGAACACGGTGAAGTATTTACACCGATAAAACTGGTAATAGAACAATTGGATTTATTACCAATTGAAGTGTGGTCGAATCCAAATCTAAAATGGTTAGATCCGGCGGTGGGTATTGGAAATTATCCAGTAATTATATATCTTAGATTGCTAAAAGGTTTAGAAAAATGGGAGCCAAATGAAGAAAACAGACGCAAACATATATTGGAAAAAATGATATATATGGTTGAAATCAGTGATAAAAGTATATTTATTTTAAATAAAGTATTTTGTGACATAAATAGTGGGGGACAATACAAATTAAATATTTTTAAAGGTAGTTTTATAAAAGATGATGATTTTGAGTATTATACTACTGATATACAATTTAATATAATATTAGGCAATCCACCATATAATAGGGGTGGAATTAAGTCTAAAAATACAGATAAAGTTCAAAAGGATCAAAAAGGATACGAAACCATATGGCCTAAATTTGTAGAAAGATCATATGAATTATTAATAGATAATGGATATCTACTATATATACATCCAGCAAGTTGGATTGGATTAAAATCATATAATGGAGAATTATTAACTAGATATCAAATAATGTATTTGAAATTTTATAATTATGGCCAAGCATTAAATTTATTTGGAAATGAATCTGGTAAAATACCCCTAACTTATTACTTGACGCAAAAAATTAACACAAAAAATGATACATTAATATATGATCATTGCCAAGAAACATATATTCCATTTAATATTTACGAAAATAGATTTATACCAACCGAATCGATTAATATGATGAAAAAAATATTTGAATTTACTAAAAAATATGGGGCGCTACAAAATAAATATTCATCATGTAGAAATAAAAAAGAAGTATCGGATACAAAATCATCCGAATATAAATATCCAATTATAAATATTACATATGGAAATATAGGCATTAAATATAGTAAAATAAATAATAATAAAACGAATGAAAAAAAATTAGTATTGTCTAATTGTTCTATGGGATATCCTATATATGATAATACTGGATTGTTATATGCATCATCTAGTGATAATTACTTAATATACTCCAATAACAATGAATATGAATTAAAACAAATACAAAATTATTTATATACAAATATACTATTTTATTTAATAAATATTACAAAGACAAGGCAAAATTTCTTTGATAATAAAATATTTTCAATAATTCCTGACATTACAAAAATAACAAAAGAAAAAGATATAACAGACGATTTCTTAATTAAATTATTTAAGTTAACAACAAATGATATAAAATGTTTGGAAAAATATAAAATATCAGGTGAAGGTAGATTAACAAATGTTAAAATAAATGCATTTAAAAACTTTGATATCAATGTCCATAAAAATATACCCAAATCAGAAACTAAAAAAACTTTAAAAAAATCAATTGAAAAAACGGTGTCTATTCCAAGCAACTTGTTTAAAACGCAAAGTTCAAAATCAATTAAAACATTTAAGAAAAGACCCGATCCAAAAAATAATGGTAAACAACAAATATATAATGAAAAAACTGAGAGATGGAATACAGATACAGAAGCAAATAGAAAAAAAATATTGACACAAAAGAAATAAATCATTCTAATAATCGATAAATCATATAATTATAATTTTCCACCTGTTTCCCAATAGTAATTTGAAATTTTTAATATTTTTTGTAGTATTATAAAAAGAATACAGCACATCGCCTAAAACTTCCAAATAAAATGACCAACTTTGTAACCTACTCCAAGAAAATCGCCATCATTCGCAATCTCAAGAAGTCCATGATGGCAACAAAGATTCAAAAGACATGGCGCATGCACCAGATTGACAAAGATGCACAAATTGAACGACTCGATGCAAAAATCAACAAATACGAAAACAAAGGATTCACAGATGAAAAAAATTTTGCAAATGATGTCAAAAAAACAATGAAGCGAGTGTATTTTGAAAACAGGAGTATTGTAAAACACATTGATGATATTTACAATGAAATGACGGATATGAATGATGGCACAGAAAAAGATATTAATGGATTTACGTGCACAATGGCTAAATGGTTCGCCACACTTGGAAAAAATGAAAAGTTCTTTGATGGTTATGTAAACAAATATGTTGATATGCCATCATCGAAAAAATGGAATGATTATCTTGAAGAAATGATTAAAATGCTTGAAAACGGCAATTCTGTAACATTGTGGGCAAATCTTGGAGAGTATAAGATTGTTTATCCCTATAAGAAGTATATTGTAAAAGATTTCAAAAAATACTGGAATATTTATGAATTGAACAGAGAAAGGGAACAAAATATGATAATTGATATGTGCATTAGTGACAATGATATCATGATTCATGACAGAAATATTAGAGATATTATTGATGATATGTATCAGAAAATTCAAAAATAAACATTAAAAATAAACGACAAAAAAAAATATAATATAAATATTTTTTATTTAAATTCTAGGTCTATCAATACTTCTTCTATTAGTTCTAACCAATGATTGCCCCAAATCACTATGCTGTAAATTTTGTGTTTGAGAAAATTGTGGAACATAGTTTACAACATCCATCGGATTCATGCTTCTTAATTTTTTCATAGGAATGGTTTTTAATTTTTGTACATATTCTTTCCTGTTTTTGGGATTTTTTAAGAATGGTATATCTTTTTTTGCCCTTTTATACATATCTGACATTAACTGTTTTTTAGTAGGGGTCTTTTTACGAGGACTTTTAGATTTGGTCTTTTTACGAGGACTTTTAGATTTGGTCTTTTTATATTTTTTCCTCATTCCAGGTGCCTTTTCAATGGGTAATCCTGGATTAATATTAATATTCATATTTCTCATTTTGTTAAAATATTCCTTATCTCCTTTAGTTGGCATACCTAATCTATTTTTTGATAGATCCATTATAATATAAGAATTATAATTATATATTATTAATTGTATCTTTTATTTCCTCTTTTTTATCTTTGTATCTCCTATAATATATACTCATATCATCCATGTGTTTTTCATATCTGTCATTATACATATCTGTTGTTAAATTGTCAATCATAGTTAATCTATTTAATGTATCCTTGTGGTCTTCTTTTAATTGTGATAGATGATTTGATGTCATTTCACGTGTATATTCTAATCTATTTAAATTTAGTATACTCTTGTGATGTATATTACTAATCATACGTCGGTGCCTTGCAAACATATAATCCGTTTTTCTACGATTCATCATTTTTTTTTCTAATAAAGTCGTCTTTACTTTAATACTATTATTATGTAATTTTTCAACTATATATCTATGCTCATATTTTGCCATATTTAATGTATGAAAATTATGCCTGGTTTCCTTTAAATTTTTTGATAATGAATTGTATAATACATTCGGTTTGGGATGTTTATATGATATGTGTGTAAATACATTAGTAAATACATTTGTCATACAAAAAAAAGATAGTATATTCATTTATTATACTATCTTTTTTTTGTTTTTAAATTTTTTTGTTTTTTTAAATTGTTCTTTTAAGAATACATACTTTTTTCATTTGTCATAAATTCAACTTTCATCTCGTCACTATAATCTGGATTATCAATAAATTTTGCCTTACGAATGATGTATCTATTTGATGTGCTACTTTCATATTGAAGCACATTCTTACATTGAACATGATTTGTAGAACCTGGTGGTAAATCTCCAAAATATCTCACATTACCATCATAATGACACCATTTACCATTAACAGATTTGTAGGTTGTCATACCAATTTTCATTTCATCGCTATCGCTATCTGGAATATTAGTCAACCAATCAGTAATATCATGTATTGTTTTGTATTCATCTTCAAACTTTTCAAATACAAATTTTGAGTCTTTAACAACATTTCTTGCAACACGTTGAGCAACAACTAATTGTTTTTTTTCGGTGTTTTCAAGTTCATTTCCAAGAGTGTAATTGAGAATGTCTATGTCACAATACAACTTGATTTTGTTTTCGGGGTGATTTGCTTGTGTATAATGCTTTACACGCCCGATTGCTTGTGAAAGTGTGTTGAATGCCTTTTTGTCCGAAAGCATTCTTGCATCATGCCAAGCATAAAGTCTGCGGTGACCTAGTGGATGAATTTCTGTACTTCGTGTACAGATTTGAGAAATAAATACAATTACTGGTTTGTAGAAATAGCTTATAATTTCTTCATCATCATTTTTAATTTCACCTCTACCCATCTTTGCCCATTCTTGTGAGTTACCCCATTCAAATGGTTCATTCTGGTCATAAACATGAATATCACAATTGTGGTTTTCTTCAAGTTCTCCTAATTTTGCCTTAATGAGACCAAGATTGCCAGGTTTTGTATCGCGAACAACAATAATATTGCGTCGATTACTATTATCTTTACACAATTCACACATATCATCGATAATCTTGGAACCATGTTCAGTAAATCCGATTCCATCAAAGAATGTATGTGGTTCAAATACGAGTCCTTGTTCAATATATTTTTGTGACCCAAAGTAAGATTCATGTGGAACAAATTCATGAAATGCCCATTCGGGTTCATCAATCTTTTCAGACAAAATCACTTCTTGAGGAGTTGCAGAATATGTGATAAACTTGATTCGGTCACGATGGGTTTCAAGTTCTGGTGACAAATACAAATTGCTCAGTGCTTGAGTGTTACCAGTACCATAATCACATTCATCCAGATGAATATATACTTTTGAATCACCAGGTTCATTCATAATCTTTACAATCTCGCCCAAAAGTTCGTTTGATTTCGTTGCAACAATTGATGTAATACCAAAACTTTCTTGTTCCTCAAATTGTGGTTTAGTATCTTTGCGATTGAGTGCCGTGATATAAACACTTCGAGGAAGTGTTACAACACCGCATCCATGATTCGTATTAAGAATAACATGTATGCATTCCATAATGATGCGTTTACCACTCTTTTCTTCCGCCTTGATTGACACATTCTTACCCTCCATCAAACTTTGAACACACTCATTAGCCAAATCATACTGATTCTTCCTCTTTTCCTTCATTTCTTTCATAATATCATTGTATTTGTCCATTGTGAATGGTGTCTTATTGAGATTCACATTTTCCTTCTTTATAGATACAACTACCCCACCGGTCTTAGGATTTAATGGACATTGTTTGGAGTTTACGCGCTGGTGTGTCAATGATCCACATTTGCATGGCATGGTTGTATCTATAAAGAAGGAAAGATAAATATAGTAAACGGATACCTAGATGAGACCCACAATGTTTCTTTTAATACTATATTATTTGTAATAAATTTCAAATTACAAGGCAAAAACAACAAAACAAAATAAATTTGATATTACATAAACATATTTTGTATATTAATTATACAAATGGTAGACGTATCATATACTTTGCAATCATATTCAAAGAGTCTAAAAGAATATCAAATGATACGACAAACAAATAAGACAAAAAATGCTCGAATTGGATTACAATATGGATTGACAAATTCAATTATAAATACATTGGAATTACCATTTGATTTACTTGATAGATCAGAAATATGGGCCAAATGGAAATATGTATCAAAAACTAATATAGAAGAGACACAAAAAAATTTAATTCGATTGACACCAAATACAAAAATGGGAAAATCACAAAATTGGTCATTAATGTTTTGTATTATTAGTCCAGATGAAAGATGTATTAAGGGAGCATTGAGGGGCAATGATGATACAATTACCATAATGACATCTATTAGCAAAGAATGTCAAAAGACTTATAAATATCAAACATGTCGTTCTATGGACACAGAATGGAAAATATGTCAGTGTAAAATGATTGCACCGCCTATATTTTGGATTATTTTGAAATATATGATAAATAATAAATATATTGATATGATTATCGATATTGATGAATGATTATGCTTTAATTACTATGTTTAATCATTTGTAATGATTATACCCCAGTTTCCTTTTTCATTAAAACTAGTTGTATTATCATCGGTTAATTCTTCAAGTTCTCCTTGTCGAAATACATAATAATATCTTTCTTCTACATTTCCACTTGGTCCGACCCATTGGACTAAATTTTCTTGTTCTGTAAATTTTCGTTTTGAATCATCTGGTTGTTCTAATGCCCATACTAATATTAATATTTTTCCACCAGATTTAGTAACCCTTTTTAATTCAGATATTGCTTTTTTTCTCGATTCTAATGTTGATAAATGATGTATCACTGCAATACAAATTGTATAATCAAACATATCATTTTCAAATGGTAATTCTAATATATCCCCATATACAACATTTAAATTTTTATTATTACATATTTTAACAAATTCTACACTAAAATCACATCCTATATTTATACAATCTTTTCTATACATCATATTTTTTCCATTCCCACAACCAATATCACCAATTATTGAATGTGTAGATATATCATCTAAAAACGATTTAACACAATTCCATACACTATATCGTGTATTGTCAAATTCTTTGGCAATTTTGTCATAAACATCCTTGACATAAATGTCTGTAATTGACATTTTATTTATTTATCTATAAAAAAAAATATTATATTATCAAATTATTAATTTGAAATTTTGATAATGAATATAGTAATATAAATATGGAAGACATCATGATTCCTACACGCGTTATGAGGCGTGAGTTCCTCACACCAATTTCACTAAGAGATCTTTTTGAAAAAGATGATGAAGAAAAGAATTATACTAAATTTAATAATTGCGAGAGATACAATGAAGAAAATCCACATGGTTCTAATTTAGAATATCGTATTCCAGACCATCAGAGGACTCCTCAATGGGATAATAATAAAAAACTAGACCTTATTGATACAGTATTTATGGGTTTAACAATGTCGGGAATTATTCTGTCAGAATGCTATATTAATGGTATTCGAAAATATAATATTGAAGATGGACAGACCCGACTCAGTATATTACAACAATTCCATAGCGGAAATTTTCAATACAAGGGTATTTATTTTGATGATTTAAAAGATAAAGATAAGAACCGATTCCTATCTTACCTTATTCCGAGGGAAGTATTGATTAAATGTGAAAATATTACAGAAGAAGAACATGAAAGTTATATTCATGAAACATTTGAACGATTACAAAATGGTAAATCTCTATCAGATGCGGACAAACTATGGAATCGCAAAGAAAAACCTATTGTTGATTTTGCTATTTATTTAATTAGTAAATACAAAAATGATGAAAATTATCTAAATACAAAAACATTTAGTACAAAGAATCGAGGGATTCTACCAGAAGTTGTTGCCATTATTTGTGGGGTATGTTTTATGGACAAATTTAATGATAAAGAATATTTAACTGCTTATAGGTTTCAACATAAATTCGTAAATAATGAGACATTAACAACTATACAAAAAGAAAAAGTCATGGATTTCTGCGATTATTATCTCAATATCATTAGTCATACTTATACAATTAAACCGATTATTGATAAAGAAAAGAAAATCAACTTTTATAAATGTAATAAATTTTGGGGAACTATACTTATGGATTGGTTTAATGCAGATACTACATTAGAACAGAAGAAAAATATGTGGTGTAATATTATTAACATTACAAGAGTATCAGATGAATTTATGAATACTATTTGGAATGGACTTAAGAAGGGTGATAGACAAAATACAACCAAGACCGGTATTAGTATTCGTTTAGAAAGGATGTATAACTTTTATAATGATAAAGCGACAATTTCAAGGGAACATGGTATTAAATTTGTAGATGTTTAGAATAATTATAAATAAATATATTTATTTTTTTATTTGTTATTGTATGAATATAATAAGGGCAACTGATCCATATGGGCCAAGTATTAATAAAGATGCTTATTTACATGAAAGAGATCCTACAATAAATGATGTTTTAAAATATTTGAAGCATCCATATTTACGTTTATATTCAAATAGAATAGATGCCATAAGAAATCGTAATCCATTCAATAATAGATCCAGAATTAAAACAGATTTAAATATAAATTTAGGAGATACGCGTAAAAAATTATGGTATGGAACAGATAATAATCAAAAATTAATAGATGCACAAAAAAGATTGGCATTTTCTAAATCTACATTACCAGATGATTTAAATGAAAAAATTGGTAAAGAATTTACACAAAAAGCAGGCAAGAAATTAGGAACAAAGACTTACAAAACAAAGAAAAAAGGTGGTCTCAATAAAAAAAAAGATGTTAAAAAAATAGA
>TARA_B110000858_G_scaffold39496_2_pt1 | contig 14540 bp, 10 predicted proteins | sample TARA_B110000858 | Tara Oceans TARA_B110000858 (sample SAMEA4398247) | marine metagenome | biome: Polar Biome; feature: [SRF] surface water layer (ENVO:00010504); material: water (ENVO:00002006), including particulate matter (ENVO:01000060) such as... | depth 5 m | reverse complement strand
AGCAGATATTGAAATGTCTACTCCTATAGATATAAATTCTGAATGGCAGGGTTTGGCATTAAATACAGCACCACTACAAAATGGCTGGCTTGATGATCTTGCAATGAATGGACTAAGTAATTTTGTTGCAGAAGTAATGAAGCACAACCCTAACTTTAATGAAGTGGCTCTGAGGATGCAGGCTGCCGGTTATAATGCTAATGCTGCAGCGGGTCGTCTTTTGCCTCGATTGGGTACATCAGGAACAACAAGCCGAAATCGGGCCTCAACCTCAATACAAAATAATACTTCAAATAGCTTTTCAATGGGTTTGGATGCAAGTTGGGAAGTTGATGTTTGGGGTCGTATTTCTGCTAGTTCCGCTGTGGAAAGGTCAACCTTTGAAGTAGCACAATATGATTTTTATGGTGCGCGTCTTTCCTTGGCGGCGCAGGTGGCTCAAAGTTGGTTTGATGTGATTGAAGCAAAGCAGCAATATGAGTTATCCTCTGTTACTGTGTTAAATTATGAAAGAGCAAACCAAATCATTAGAAATCGCTTTGGGCGGGGGCTCTCGAGCGGCCTTGATCTAAGGCTTGCTACAACTAGTCTTGAAGCAGCAAAGGCAACCGAAAAACAGCGCGAATCTCTATATAATCAGGCACTAAGAAAGCTTGAGGTATTCGCAGGGCGCTACCCATTAGCCACCATAAAGGTAGCTGGTGAAATGCCGAATGAATTGGGAGACATACCTGTAGGCGTGCCACTTGATCTCCTTGAGCGCCGCCCAGATCTCCAATCTGCTAAGGCGCGTCTGAGGGCAGCAGGATACAGGGCAAAGGCTGCTGAGAAAGCAATGCTGCCTAGCATTTCAATAACGGCACGTGGGGGAAATACAACCAAACAGTTTAGTGACTTGTTAAAATTTGATCATATTTTTTGGAACTTAATTGGTGGTATTACCCAACCAATTTTTCAGGGTGGCCAGCTTAGATACGGGGCTAAGGCCGAGCAAATGAATTTTGAAGCGCAAAAACAAAACTATGTTCAGACTTTGCTCCGTGCTTTTAAAGAAGTAGAAGATGCTCTTGATCAGGATCGCTCGCTTGCCGCACGTGTAGAACACACTGAGCTTGCTGCACAAAATGCAGTTGCAGCGGAAGCTGTAGCCTTAGAGCAATATTCACAGGGACTTATTCGAATTTCGACCTTACTTCAGTCACAGCGTTCTAGCCTGACCCAACAAAGTCAACTTCTTAGTATTAAGAAGCAACGCATCAATAATCGTATTTCGCTTTATTTATCCCTTGGTGGTGATTTTATTTTAGGTAATACATTAGATATTCAAGAAAATATAAACTTGATCACGAAAAATTATAAGCTGAACAAGAATGTATCTTCTGCTAACCAGGAAAGTGCATTATGAAAATTTTAAGAAGAGTTTTACCCGGAATTATTGTACTTGGTGTTGGCTTTAGTATAGCCAGTGTTATCATCTTTTTTGGCCCAGAACCTGAAAGTCAGAAATCAGAAGTACTGGCGCGTACAATCCGCTCTATAGAAGCAAAATCGTCAAATATCCAACTGTTTGTTGAAAGTCAGGGCACTGTCGCAGCTAAACAAGTGATTGATGTAGTATCACAAGTAGCAGGAGAAATTATATTTGTATCACCTAATTTTGTTGCGGGTGGCCGCTTCAAGAAAGGTGAAATAATAGCAAAAATTGATCCACGAGATTATGAACTCTCTGTCATCTCAGCAGAAGCTAGCATTGCAGAACGCAATCAAAGAGTTCTGCAAGAGGAGGCTGAAGCAGCTCTTGCTGCCACGGAATGGGAAGAGCTTGGACAAGGCAAGATAGCGAGCGACTTAACACTTCGAAAACCGCAACGTGAGGGCGCTCTTGCGGCCTTAAAATCAGCAGAAGCTAGTTTAAAACGAGCACAGCTTGACCTTGAGCGAACTGAATTACGAGCGCCTTTCGATGGAATTTTGACAAACAAAATTGTTGACTTGGGCCAGTTTCTTAATCGCGGAAATAAAATTGGTAAATATCATTCGACAGAAAAACTTGAAGTAAGATTACCACTCACCAACCGTGATATTGCCCAGTTTGATCTTGCAGGACTTCAGTCTGGGGAGCGAGAGTATCATGTTCGTTTAACTGGAGAATTTGCAAACAGAGAAAATAGTTGGAACGCACGCCTTATCAGAACTGAAGGTATTATTGATGTTAATAGTCGTATCTTATATTCCGTCGCGGAGCTCAGTGGTTATGAATTATTTTCACTAATTGACGAAAGACCAATAACTATTGGTCAATTTGTAACAGCTGAAATTGAAGGGCGTTCTTTTGAGAATGTCATCCGACTTCCCCGTGAGAGCCTTCGTCAGGGAAACCAAGTATTAATTGTTGACCAGGATAATAAACTTCGCACACGTATGGTTGATGTGATTGAAACCAATAGTGAATATATTGTTATCGCATCAGGTGTTGAAGATGGAGATATTGTTAACCTCTCTCAGTTGGGTATGAGCGTCGACGGTTTATTAGTTGAAACAAACACACAGACGCCGCTTGCTGCTATAGCAGTAACCTCGATGCAAGTCTCTTCGTCGCAGGAGATTATAAATGACTGACTTTGTGAAATGGTTTGTTAAAAACCCAGTTGCACCAAACCTGATCATGTTGGTAATACTTGGCCTGGGTATTACAGGTTATATCAATGTAGGTAAGACCGCTTTTCCCTCAGCGGCTATGGACATCATTAATGTCAGCGTTCCTTATCTTGGTGCAGGACCAAAAGAAGTAGAAGATCGGATTGTTATTCGTCTTGAGGAAGCAGTATTCGATATACGTGGCATTAAGCGTTTGACGGGGCGTGCTCGTGAGGGCGTAGGTTCAGTAACAATTGAAATCGAGGAGGGCGAGGATGTAGAAAGTCTTCTCAATCAGGTTAAGGCTCGGGTTGACGCTATTAATACCTTTCCCAGCCTTTCTGAGAGGCCAATTGTTTCTCGTTCTTTTGTTCAGATGGAGGTTATGAACTTAGCCATCTACGGTGATGCGACGGAATATGAACTAAAGGAACTTGGTCGGTCGGTTCGTGATCGGTTAGCTTCTATCCCTGGTGCCGCTAAAACAGTACTTAACGGACAAAGAGAATATGAAATTTCTATTGAGGTTTCTGAACTTCAATTACAAAAATTTAATTTGACTTTTGATCAAGTTTCTAACGCTATTTCAAAGTCATCGACTAATCTACCGGCAGGTAAGGTGGATAGTCTTTCAGGTCAAATTCAGATAGTGACGCGTGGACAAGCTTACGTAAAGCAGGACTTCGAAGATATAGTTGTCCTTCAAAATTCTGATGGTACTCGTTTACTCCTCAAGGATGTGGCAACTGTTATTGATGGATTTACTGATGATCATTTTCTTCTTCGTATGAATGGTAAGCCAGGACTGTTTATCTTTATTCGCTCAGAATCAACACCTGATGTGGTTAAGCTTAGTGCTGAAATTAATAGGGTTCTTAACGATGAGATCCGACCATCTCTGCCGGATGGTATTGAAATCACAAATTGGTTTGATACCTCAGAAATTTTTGAAAGCCGCCTTGATATGCTGATGTGGAATGCGATCACTGGGCTGGTCTTAGTTTTTTTCGGATTACTAATTTTCCTATCTCCAGCACTTGCTGGATGGGTAACCGTAGGAATTGCTATATCGTTCCTTGGGTGTTTTGCGATCCTTCCCTACACTGGTGTATCTCTTAGTATGATTAGTCTGTTTGCATTTTTGCTTATACTGGGAATTGTTGTCGACGATGCGATTATTATTGGTGAAAGTATTCACCTAGAAAATCAAAAAGGTAACCTGGGTGACCAAGGTGCAATTGATGGTGCCGCGAAGGTAGCGCGTCCTGTTATTTTTTCAGCAATTACGACGATGATTTTCTTTTCTCCCATGTTATTTATTGATGGAATTATTGGCCAGTTTGTTCTTGGAATTCCTGTAGTAGTAATTTTGTGTCTTACCTTTTCAATCCTAGAATCCCTTTTTATACTACCGGCTCACCTGCGGCATCTAAGTGATAAAAAACCTAATGATTTTGGACGAATTTTTTGTATTTTTGTCCCAGATTTTATAATTAACGGATGTAGAAACCTTACTCAAGCTGCACAGAAAAAAGCAAAATTATTTTTGAGTCATCTCATTTATAAACACTATCGCCCATTTCTTGATAAAGCATTGCATCATAAAGGACTTTCCCTGCTTATTATTTTGTCCATGAGTATAGTTGTGACATCTATCCACGCAGGGGGATGGATTAAAATGGTTTTTAATCCAGAAGTTTCTATGAACTTTATTCAGGCACGGGTACAATTCCCTGCAGGTGCCCCTTACGATATTGTTGATGAGGCATCATATGTATTGGAAGATAAAGCGCGTCAACTTGAGGTAGAATTAAAACAAGAATATCCAGACATTGAACTCTTTAAAGATTTGTTAGTTATGTCCAACGGGCCAGGATCATCAGCTTCTGCATTTCTTGTATTTCAAAATATAGAAGAAGTTAACTTCGACGTGGCAAAATATGCTGCGCGTTGGCGTGATATAATGCCGCTTATCCCTGATGCCCGTGAAACTTCCTTCGATTTCTCTACTGCGGGCGGGTCCGGCGAAAGCATTAATATTATGCTTAAATCTCCGAATAGTAACGCTCTTGACCTGATGGCTTCCGACGTTAAAAAGGCCTACTCCGAATATAGTGGTCTCTATAGTATAACTGACTCAGCGGATACGGCTCGCACTGAAGCCGTTCTATCTATTATGCCAAGTGCAGAGAATATGGGTCTAACTCTTACCGATCTTGCCCGACAAGTGCGTCAGGCCTTTTACGGCCAAGAAGTACAACGGATCGCTCGAGGAAAAGATACAGTCAAAGTTATGGTGCGTCTACCACAGGAAGACCGTAGGTCATTCGATACTCTGGATAAAATGCGTATTCGCACCGGTGCTGGTGGTGAAGTTCCGTTCGAAGCAGTTGCCGATGTAAAATATCAGCGTGCTTATACATCTATCCAACGCACCGATCGTCAACGCACCGTAACAATAAAAGCTAATGTTAACATAGACCTTGCAAACACTTCTGAGATTGTTGCTGAAATTCAGGAAAAATTTGTAGGACAGTGGAAAGAAAAATATCCTGAAGTTGAAATAAGCTTTGAGGGACAACAAAAGAACCAAGATGAATTTGTAGGTTCTCTAGCTAGTGGTTTTGGATTAGCATTAATTGCAATTTATATTCTTCTCGCGGTCGCTTTTAATTCATACAGTCAGCCTTTTATTATACTTACGGCACTACCGTTCTCTTATATGGGGGCTCTTCTCGGCCATTTTTTACTTGGTATGGATTTCAGTCTTTATTCCATAATGGGTATTGTGGCCGCAGCTGGTGTAGTTGTTAATGATAATCTGGTGTTGATGGATTATATAAATCGCCTTCGCGGAAGGGGTGAAAGAGCTCTAAAGGCTGTCGAAATAGCTGCAGAGAACAGGTTCCGTCCTATCTTCCTGACTTCTTTTACAACCTTTATTGGCCTGACTCCAATGATGGCCGAAACTAGTCTTCAGGCTCAATTTATTATCCCTACGGTTGTATCATTAGCATTTGGAGTTCTATTTTCGACCATAGCGACTTTATTTTTGGTACCAATTGTCTATCTTTACGTCAACGATTTTAGAAAAAATATTCTTGAAATTTTCAAAACGCCTAGCGTTAGTGAAATTACAACAGAATGATTTAATCATAAGCGTGGTTAATTGCTCAATTTACTGATAATGTTTGGTAAATAATCTTTGAGTATATAAAATGGATGAAGTAAACGCAAAAAGAGCTAAATTTGCTCTAATTTACATGGCAGTAATTATGTCAGTAGTTTTTTCCATATGGAATGTGCTTTTGAATAATTTTGCATTTGAAAAGGTTGAGTTTACTGGTTCAGATATGGGTGACTTACAGTCGTTTAGGGAACTTCCAGGCTTTCTGGCTTTTACTGCCGTCTTTGTACTTCTTTTTATGCGAGAACAAACTCTAGCTATTTTTGCGCTCTTTCTTCTTTCTGTGGGCGTTCTAGCTACTGGCTACTTTCCGACCAAAGTGGGTCTAATTGCAACAACTCTGGTGATGTCAATTGGATTTCATTATTTTGAGACTATAAATACTAGTTTAACCCTTCAGTGGTTATCAAAAGAAGAGGCTCCCTCATTTTTGGGGAAAGTAATAGGTTATAGTTCGCTGGCTGGGTTAATTGCTTATGGCGCGGTATGGTTAGCAACCGCAGTTCTTAAGCTTGATTATGTGGTTATCTATTCGACTACCGGTGTCATCGGAATTGCTATGGTGATACATCTGTGGAAAATTTTTCCGAATATTGAAGGACTTATCCCTCAAAGAAAAAACTTGTTTCTGAAGAAAAAATATTCTGTTTATTATGTTTTGACGTTTTTGAAGGGTGCTAGACGACAAATATTTATGGTTTTTGCCGCCTTTTTATTAGTAGAAAAATTTGACTATACATTAGCGGAAGTAACGACCCTGTATCTTATTAACAAGGGGGCTAATATTGTGATTGCGCCCTTGATCGGAAAAATTATAGAAAAAATTGGAGAACGACGGGCCCTCACATTCGAGTACATAGGGCTCATCGGTGTATTTATTGGTTATGCGTTGGTAGATGACGCAATGATCGCAGCCAGCTTATATATTCTTGATCATTTATTTTTTGCTATGGCCATTGCTATTAAAACATACTTTCAGAAAATTGCTGATACAGAAGATATGGCCGCAACTGCAAGCGTTAGTTTTACTATTGATCATATTGCCTCTGTAATTATTCCTGTAACATTTGGAATTATCTGGATGTATAACCCTGCCATTGTTTTTTACGCAGGAGCTGGGTTTGCTGCTTTATCATTAATTGCATCAAATCTAATCCCAGCGGCACCAGGACCAGGTAATGAATTTGTATGGTCGTACAAAAAACAAGTAGTTTAAAATTTTATAGATAATATTTATGAAAGAATTTTATTATTATGCCAGCCATTGAAGTATAATATTTAGAGCTAAGTTATCATATTTGAACCCATTAATTGGAGTTATTAAAGTGAATAAAAAATTTCATTCAATAAACCGTAGAACTATGTTGAAAAGTTTACCTGCTGGAGCTGCATTTGCAGTTGGTGGTTGTGGGGTTGTGCAAGAAAAAGGTAAAACTATTGATATTGATTTCAAACACGGTGTTGCCAGTGGCGACCCACTTTCTGATCGACTTATCATCTGGACGCGAGTTTCACCAGTTGAACTATTATATACTGGTGCAGTGGAAGTAGAATGGGAAATTTCAAAAGAAGATGATTTTAATGTAATTTTTACTTCAGGCAGCTTTGTAACTGACGCAGATCGAGACTTTACTGTAAAGGTAGATGCTAAGGGTCTCTCAAAAGGTCAGAACTATTTTTATAGATTTCTAGTTGGAGATAAAGTTTCAGTAGTTGGCGAAGCCAAAACACTTCAGGACAATGGCACAGAACCTGTAAATTTAGCTATTGTCTCATGCTCTAACTATCCCTGGGGATTTTTTAATGGCTATAGAGCTATTGCTGAAAATGGTCCGTTTGATGCGGTGATACATCTTGGTGATTATATATATGAATATGAAGTTGGGAGGTATCAGTCACCTAATGCAGAAAAAATGGGTCGTCTCGTTGATCCCCCTCATGAAATTAAAACTCTCTCAGATTACAGGCTTCGTTACGCACAGTATAGAACGGACGAAGACCTGCAAGAACTTCATCGAAAATATCCATTCATATGTGCTTGGGATGATCACGAATTTGCAAATAACTCCTATGCCACAGGCGCTCAAAATCATAACGAAGGTGAGGGTGACTGGACGCCGCGCCGCCGCGCCGCGACGAAAGCATATATGGAATGGTTGCCCGTACGCGTATCAGCGTCAGGTCTTCCTACCGTTCGTTCATTTGAATTTGGAAAACTTGCAACGTTGGCAATGCTTGATACTAGAATAGTTGGTCGGGAGCGACCGCTTGAATACGAACGTGATGTTGAAATGATTGAAGTCGATGGAATAATGAAGCCCGATTATAGGGCTTTTCATAAGCGTCTTGAAACCGAAGAGAGGTCACTTCTTGGAAGTGAGCAGGAAGCCTGGCTCGGTAAGACACTTCAAAAATCAACTGCTGCGGGCATTCCATGGCAAATACTTGGCCAACAAATCATTATGAGTTACCGGCCCGAACCACCACTTTCATCTGTTTTCTCTCCTGATGAACGAATAAGATTTTCAGAAGGAGAACAACTCAGTATGAATATCGCTGAAGAATTTGGTGGTTTTTATAATCCAGATGCCTGGGATGGTTATCAGCCTGCTAGGCGCAGGGTATTCGAAATGTTTGAAAAGTACGCCTGCAATCCTATTGTCCTTACGGGTGATACACATTGTGGTTGGGCCATGTCACTTTGCGATAAAATGGGAGGTAAGCATTATGGAGCTGAATTTGCAGTTCAGGGAATTACATCACCGGGAAGAGGTGATAGAATTGGTAAGGTTAATCAGGTTGAACAGGCTTACTATGATCATTTAGATCATATGGCCTACGCCAGTATAATCGGTCGTGGATACATGACCCTAACAATATCAGCTGAGGAAACAATTACAGACTGGTATGTGGTGTCAGACGTTGAAAGTAAGAATTTTGAATTAACTAAGAAAAAATCTCTTCGTTATAAAGTTGGTGATGCAGCTGACGGTAATGTTGTTCTAGAGGATATATAATTCAATAAGAAAACCATATCGCTATAAAAATGAAGAAAGAAAAATTCATTCTAAGTCCAGAAAAATGACTATGAAGATATCCACAAAATTGGTTGGTATGCGTACCTATAAAAATTAAACTTTTACCGTAACAACCAAGGCTGCAGCAAGAATAATTGGAACTGCAAAAATTGAAAATAGGGCATATATATCAAAGTTGGTCGCGACAAGGTAACCCACTAATATTGGAGCAACGATTGCCCCTGTGCGGCCTATGCCTGCGCACCACCCAATACCAGTTGATTTTATTTTCGTTTGGTAGGTGCGGGCGGCAACTGCAAACATTCCACAAAAAGCTCCATTGAGAAAAACGCCGATCAGGAAAATTAATATATAAAGCATTACTAAATCAGTCGTGTTTGAGAAAGAAAAATAGAACATTAATAATCCGGTTGCAGCAAAAAAAACTCCAATTGGTTTTGTTAATTTATATTTGGTTGTCAAGAGACCTAGACAGACAGTCCCTAGTACTGCGCCTAAATTGCTAATGGTTAATGCATAGATACCCTGGCTCATAGACCAACCATTCGCAACAAAGAGCGATGGAACCCAAGCTAAAAAGAAATAAATAACAAGATAGCCCATAAAGAAAATCGTCCAGAGTTTGAGGGTTGTGGTTAGTATGTTTGGTGCGAGCAGAGCTTTAAAATCTGCGGCTTTTATTTCTTGCTCGTCCTCTTTAATAGATAAATGATCAATTGGTGCACGGCCTATGCGGTGAAGAACTTTATTAATTTTGTCTATTCGACTTCTTTCTTCCCCTTTGCATTTTTCGAGATATTGTACGGATTCTGGAAGTAGAAAAAAAGCAATTAAACAAATGATTAGAGTAGTAATACCCGCACTGATAAAGAGTGTCTGCCATCCGAAATTAGGCAAAATATAGGCGGCAATTGGCCCAACGATTGCTGCGCCAAAGGGAAATCCGGATATAATTATGCTCACGGTTAGGTTCTTATATCGTTCCGGGGTAAATTCGCTACCAAAGGCGGCTCCGCTTGCAAGGATGGCACCGACGCCCAAACCAGATATAGCCCTAATTATAATCATCAATTCTACAGAGTGATCAACAAAGCCACTAGCAATCATTGAAAGCCCTGTAAGGAGCGCCGATAAAAGAACAATTTTTCTGCGTCCGTATATATCACCGAGGGGGGCGAGAAATATAGCGCCAAGACACATCCCAATAAGTGCTGCACTTAATATATAACCAGTTTGCACAGGAGATATTTGCCAGTCCTGGCTTAACACTGGTGCAGCTACTGATACAGCTACCACATCAACACCATCAATACAGTTTAAAATAAAGGCAATTGTGACAATGATAATTTGGGCAAAAGTCATAGGCCCATTGTTTATGCTGTCTCGGATATTACTTGTCGGTTCAGACATCCACTTTTTTCTCTATCTATAGATTTTATTCTGGGGGTGGATTAAGGCTAAATGAGTCAACAACAATTTTCCAACTGCCATTTATTTGACGTTTCCAGACGGTTGCATATTTTCCATGCTGCTTGCTAACCGTGGCGTCATTATTTTGGGTATTGATGGAAAATAGTCCCCAAGTATAGCCCATATTATCTGAAATATCACCAGCAGAAGGCTCCCAAGTTACAGTGGTGTTAGGCTTATCTCCTGCATCTCTTAATATTGCCTCAAGGCCAATTTTTGGAGCTTCCCCGGGTGGCAGTGTTACTGCATCCTCAGCAAGATATTTTGCGAACGCCTTATAGGTGCCATTTTCAAGGCGGTATTGTACAAATTCACGGTCTAGAGCGAATAGGGTTTCTAGAGTATCCTTTTCTTGTGCACGTAATGATAGTGGCATTAGTAATGCTATTAATAAAATAAATTTCATTTTAGTTATCCCTTAAGTTTTAAGCATAAAGCTTAATGATTAATTTTATGGTTAACAATGTAATAAATTAACCGACACGTCCATAAAATATCATACTAGTTTCAGGTGAGATTGCGATACCCGGTTTAGAATTATAAGCAAAAACAGCGAGTATTCTCGTGCGCTCTCCCTCGGTAGGTGTAACTCTGTGAAGGGCGTTTTGGCCGCGAAAAAGAGCAAGTGTACCTTCGGGTAAATTAAATTTTTTAGGCTTAGTGGTATTATTAAGTATCCTATCGACTGCGGTATAATTCATTTCACCACCGATAGCGTCACGAACATTCTCGACATATTCAAAAACACCACCATCCTCTGGCTTTTGAATAAGAAGCGTCGTTGCAAAGGATGAGTTATCGAAATGCCAACCCAATTCTTGACCTTTTGAAGCGAAGTGTAAGTTAATTGAAGATAGACTGTCTGCGAATTCATAAAGGGCTTCTTCACCAAGGACATATGATAAGAAATTTTTAAAAACTTCAGAATCATAAAGGGTATGAAGCGGTGAATTTTGGGGAATTTGATCGTCTTGAATACAACCTTTTGATGATGAAATAGGCCTATTACGCGGATGGCTGACGGGGTAGTTAGGATCGTTTGCCATCAGATAAACATTATGATCATTCTTTACGTAGTGTGCGAGGTGTTGATTTTTAATTCCCTCTTCACGTATTTCTTTAATTGCCGCTGGCTGTAAAAATTTTTCAAGATTAAGGGCACCATTCTTATCAAGCATGCTTTTACAGGACTTTTGAAAATCAAGATCTGTAATTGGAAATTTATCCAAATTGACAATTTCACTAAATTGCATTCGATTAATTCACTTTCTTAAGATAAAGCATGCTGTCTACCCTGACTATAGAGGATAATAAAGGAGTGGGGGTTATCTGTATAGTACTCTATTGTATTATTATCCTGTATCCAGTTGATCTGGCTATAAACTATAGCAACCAGCGCAACTATGATTAAATTCATTTCTTCAAAAAAAATCCTTTTTAGTCGACAATTGCCTGATAAATTAGGGCTCGTAATTTATTTTCTTCATCAAGTCCACCATCGGGGATGAGCTGTGTGAGATAGACAAATATTATATTTTCTATTGGGTCAATCCAATAAGTTGAGTTATAGGCTCCTCCCCAACCGTATGCGCCCTGACTTCCTATTTGACCAAAATCACCAAGATTGGTGATAATCTCAAAACCAAGCCCAAACCCCTTACCAGATGAGTATGGGATATTTCCAAGATGGTCTTGTGTCATTAGCTCAATCGATTTTCGACTTAAGATGCGCGTACCATTAAGCTCACCGCCATTTAAGATCATCTGCAAAAAAGTGCCATAGTTCTGTGTTGTTGAAACAAGTCCAGCACCACCGGCAAAACTTATGCGGGGGCCATTTATATAATGGCCCTGACCTACATGACCCTGCCCTTCCATTTGACCTGGGTTTTCAGCAAGGTTAATTTTTTCACCCTTTAGTGAGTAAACAGTGGCAACACGATCCTTTTTGTAGTCAGGAACATAGAAATGCGTGTCGTACATATGAAGGGGATCCAGAATACTATCTTTTAAAAACTGATCTAGCGGCTTGCCAGAGACAACCTCAATTACGGCACCAAGTATATCTGTATTATAACCGTAAACAAATTTTTCACCAGGATGTGCGGCTTGTGGTAGCGATGCTATACGCCTTACAGTTTCTCTAATAGGCTCACCACGATCTGCAGTATACCAACCATAAATACCAGATTTTTTCCATAATTGTGCGGCAGGTCCTTGTCCATAACTAACCCCCGCTGTATGGGTAAGTAGGTCACGGATGGTAATCTGTCTTTTAGCAGGAACTATTTTGTAGCCGCCATTTTCATCATTTTCAGCTACACTTGTTTCCATATACTCTGGTAAATATTTACCAACGGGATGATTTATAAGAAGCTCACCTTGTTCTTGCAGCATCATTATACCAACGCTGGTAATAGCTTTCGACTGTGAAGCAATCCTGAATAGATCATTATGCTGCATTTCATCATTACTTGCGACATCGCGAAGCCCGAAGGCTTTGTGATAAACAGGATGACCGTTTCGTGTTATATATACCACATTTCCAGCAATTTTTTTTAGGTCGACATAGCCTTGCATAACTGGATCAATGCGACTAAGACGCTCAAGGGACATACCTTGAATTATCTGCGCTTCAACTTCACCCCCAAAGTTTAAAAATACAAGTAATATCGTAGTAAAACTAATATTTTTTATAAAATATATAAGTGACATTTTTTTCCTTTTTGAATTTGATTGGCAGCAATAAAATAGTGACCTATTTTTTAATGAACTGCAAATAAATAGCATCATATTAATATCATGGACGCTATTAATAAAACTGGAAATGAAATTAATGAGCGCATAAAAAAAATAGCTATTAAATTACTGAACTTAAGAGGTAGGCTTGACCTTAAAATAATTAGCCCTACCTCTGACATATAAATAAGTTGAGTAACAGCCATCCCCGCAAGAATAAACTTCACCATTTCGTCCTGTGCGTTGGAGGCAATTACGGCGGGCATAAACTGATCTAAAAAACCAATAACCAAACCTGGAGCTGCCAGGGATGCTTCGGGAAAATTAAAAACTTCGAATAAGTAATAAATCGGGTAACTCAAAATATTGAAAATTGGAGTGTGTGTAAGTAATATTATTGTGGTTGTGCCGACGGCCATCGAAGGTCCTAGTACGCCAAATATGACTCCAACTGCTCCGTGCCAACCATTTAGTAAAAATTGCTTTAAATTTGGTCCAGTCTTCGCTCGCGTTATACCGTTTTGGAGTGCCCTCGCAAAAATATGACCACTAACACCAATCTCTTTGGGGACTTTTCGTTCTACCTGAGAAAAGTAGTTATCGTTTAAATTGGAAAGTGGTGGCACCCTTACCGTTATAATAGCACAAAGGATACAGGCAACAACAACAGTTAAATACCACTTCACAAATAGATGATCAATACCTGCCACTTGAGCAATAAGGAGGCTAAAGGAAATTGAGACAACAGAAAAATTTACGGCAATACACGCAGCTTCACGAGACGAATAATGACCTTTTTCATATTGATTGATAGTGATAAGTAATCCTACATTTGATGCAGTTAGAAAGGATGCCATCGCATCAATTGCGGAACGACCCGGTAAAGTAAATAAAAAGGAGAAGGGGCGGCTCACAAGGGTACCTATAAATTCCATAAAACCAAATTCGGTAAGGAAAGGCATTAAAAAACATGCAACTGTGATAATAAAAAAAATAGTTGCGCCAATATCTGTAAAAACCATATACCCAGTTGCTTCGCCCCAAATAAATTCTGGGCCTAGTTTAAAATAAACTATAACTGCGTATGTTGCTCCGACGAGACGAAAGAAAAACCAAAGCGGTGTTGTTTGACATATAATATTGAGAGAAGGCCGTATCTCTTTCCATTGTGGTTTAAATATTAAAAAATACCCACCTCCTATGGCCGCTATAATAACAATACTGACAATTATTTCCAGAATATAAGGTTCGAATGGTACCCTCGCTATGCTGGTTATGACCGCAAGTAAAATAGTTTCATTGCCATTGTAATTAATGGGACAAAGAAAAAGTAATACTCCAACGGATGACGGCAGAAGAAACTTTAAAAATAATTTATTCATTTTGAGTTTATAATGACAACTTTTTCATCTTTAATGGTCATTTTAGAGGTTGAGTTTTTAATGCAATTTTTAAGAGCAGATGATAGT